>FMJZ01016925.1_pt1 | contig 14574 bp, 17 predicted proteins | sample 1987881 | NCBI WGS metagenome assembly FMJZ01 (sample SAMEA4378227, study PRJEB15110) | soil metagenome | biome: soil; feature: Field; material: Soil | place: India | collected 2015-03-11 | depth 0 m | reverse complement strand
TTCTAGAAGCCCTAATAAGCTGTGGAGTAGCCATGAGCATCGCAGGAAGCAGCCGCCCATGCAGTGGCTCGGAACACTTATTCAGCCACGCCCTTGACATAATCAAGCCTAACAAAGCCATGCACGGAGAACAATGTGGAGTTGGAGCAATAATGATGGCTTATTTGCATGGGGCAAATTGGAAGCGCATCAAAGAAACCCTTGAAATCGTAGGAGCCCCAACAAACGCTGAGGGCTTGGGCGTATCTAAAGAGGATGTTGTTAAAGCTTTGTTTATGGCTTCTTCGATAAGGCCTGAACGCTACACAATCCTAAATAAGCTGAACCTAAGTCTTGAAAAATGCGAGGAAACAGCGAAAGTAACCGGCGTCATTTAAGATTGTGTTTTTGTTTTAGGCTCCGCCTTAAAGGTTTCAATGAATTTGACGGCTGTGATTTCTGGGAAAAACTTTTGTATGTCTAGGGCTATGCCTCTTTTTGCCACTTGGATTCCTTCGATATAGAAGGCTTCTTCTGGCATTTCTATGCTAACAGCCTTGGCTTTAACACTGAACTTGAATTTTTCCGCCTCCACCGAGGGAACCCGACGATGGATGAGCGCGGCAATTTTTTCCTCTCGAGTTTCAAGTTTTTTCTGAATGGTGACCTCATAAACCAGTGTTTTTCCCGCTAGAGGTGGATTGAAATCGAGTAGAACCCTTCCAGCACCCATGGCCCTTACAATTGCCATTTTATTGTCGTATTCAAGGCGCATTCCAAGGGCGGGCGTTATTCCTTTTGCGGTTAGCTGTCTAAGGGGGACTCTTTTAACTTTTTCCGGGTCTCTTGCTCCGAAGGCTTTTTCTGGCGGTATTTCAATGGTGGCTGGTTTGTTGACTTCCATTGTTGTTAGGCTTTCGTCTAAAGCCTTTAGAACCCAGCCTTCGCCTATTACAACTAGTTTTGGCTCGTAGATTTCGCCTTCCTTGTAGAGGCGTTCTTTTTTGGCTATTTCCTCTACGGTTGTGTCGAAAACTTCTCCGGTTTCCTTCACTTTTGCAATATAATCTAAGAGTATGAAGTCGCCCTTTTGCAAAGACATCTTTGCACCATCTTCAAATTATTTGCCAAAGTAAGCCTAAAACACTAATAAAGCTTTATCTATTAAACCTAGCCAATTATTGTGCTTAAATCTTAAGCTCTCAAACTCTTGTTGGAGGTCTAAGGCGTGTTTGAAATATTTGTTGTAGCAGTTGCCGCGATAATTTTGGAACATATACTCACAAGGTGGCTGGAGGAAATACTGGACAGCGTCATTGAACGGTACGCTGAAGTGCTTTCTGCCCATCAAATCCAAAGGTATATAGGCGCATTCGGGTAAATGTGAAGAGGAACAGGGAAAATGTTGAAAGAAGCGCAAGAAGCCGTTAAGAGGATATCCTATGAGGCTCATAAGAAGGAGGTTTCCACCTCAGGCTTTTTCATAACGCTTTTGGCGGAACAGGTGGGACAAGTTGCGGAGAAATACATCGCCGAGGGAAGGATGGGTAAAGACATTGAAGTGGATATAGCAGACGTTATTGTGGTGAGCCCTGCCTACTTGAACTGGCTGGAAAAAGACGCTTCAAAAGCCTTCAAAAAAGCCCTTGAAAAACACCAGAACGCCATAAGAAAGTTTACAGAGAAAAGAAAATAGGCAAAAGAGGCGTTTCGACAGGGTTGAACAAAGCATGCAAGCTTATGAAAAAGAGAGTCTTTACAGAAAATGCGTCAACAAGATAGAGGAAAAACTGAAGGGAAAACCGTTTAGCGAGAGAATGGCACTTGCATGCAAGGTTTTGAAGGCTGAAATCCCATACTATTTCTGGGTTGGATTCTACATCCCAAAAGAGGAACGTTTAGAACTTGGTCCATCCGAAGGACCGCCCGCTTGCGCACAAATAGCCTATACTGGCGTATGTGGAAAATGCGTCAAAAGCAAGAAACCAATTATTGTGCCGAATGTCCACGAGTTTCCCGGGCACATAGTGTGCGATCCACGATCGAAGTCTGAAATAGCTGTTCCAGTTTTTGATGGTAAAGGCAATGTTTTGGCGGTGCTTGACGTTGACAGCGAAGAGTATGGAAGTTTTGATGAGAAGGATAGGGAATGGCTTGAAAGAATAGCGAAAATCTTAACTTCGCCCAGCTTTGGATAGGAAACGACATATGAAAAGTGATTTTGTTAATGCTAGGAGCGCTTACATGGCTATTCTTCTTCTTGGAAGTGTAAGCTTAATGGGAGACGTAGTCTATGAAGGTTCGCGGGGGCTCGTGCCGGATTATTTGACGTTTTTGGGCGCTTCTGCTTTCATCATAGTTTTTGTGGGCAGATTTGGAGAGTTTTTGGGCTATGCGCTAAGGCTTGTGAGCGGAGTCCTCGCTGACACAACTAAAGCCTACTGGGTTTTCATATTCTTGGGTTATGGTTTGATAGTGGCTATTCCTCTTTTGGGATTTACAAACTTATGGTGGATAGCCATAATACTGATTCTGTTTGAACGCATTGGAAAAGCTGTTAGGTCACCGTCAAGAGATGCTGTGCTCTCAATTGTGAGTAAAGGTGTTGGGGCTGGAAAAGCCTTTGGAATCCATGAGCTATTAGACCAAACAGGCGCTATTCTAGGTCCTCTTATCGTGGCGGCTTTAATGTATTACAGCGGCAACAACTATAGCAAAACCTTCAGCTTTCTGCTTCTGCCCTTTTTGATGCTTTTGGCGGTTTTGTTTTACACTTATGGAAAAGTAGGGCGGAAAAAGTCCGTGGACAAGCTGGAAAAGGAAAGCGAGAAAGGCGGAAAGCTTGAAAGGGTTTTCTACATTTACACGGCGGCTGTTTTTCTAAACACTGTTGGACTCATCCCCTACGAGCTTATACTTGTGAAGGCTTCCACAATTCTCCAACCAGCAAACCAGCAGTGGATTGTTCCTCTAATATACATGCTAATACAAGTTGTTGACGCGCCAACCGCTTTATTTGCCGGATACTCCTATGACAAGTTTAAAATCAAGGTTTTAATGCTGCCCTTCCTTCTTTCGGTTGCTCCAACATTGTTTGCAATGGTTAACGCGGATTTGACCATGCTGATTGTTGCCGCAGTGTTTTTCGGCTTAGTTTTGGGGATGCAGGAGTCGATTTACCGTGCTGCTGTTTCAGAGTTGGCGCCCATATCTTCGCGGGGAACAGCCTACGGCATATTTAACACCGCCTATGGAGTTGGCATGTTAGCCAGCGGCTTCGTATACGGTTTAATAGCAGCCCTAAGCCCACCATACCTAGTCGTAGTCTTTTACGTTTTGGCAACACAAGCTGCTGCAGTGATTTTGCTTCTCCAAGCCTATTCAAAAACAATAGCTAAATTAGAAAATGTTAAAGCTTAAAGAGCACAATTTTCCACGGGGCAAAAAATTGGCATTTGATGATGAGTCTAAGGTTTTGGATATTCTTGAAAAGGTCAGCAAAAGCGTTGTAAACATAAGCACAATAAGACTTATTCAAGACATATTTTACCAGGTTTTTCCAGTTAAGGGTATGGGCTCCGGCACAATAATAGACGGCGAAGGCCACATTTTAACCAACAATCATGTTGTTCAAGGGGCAGAGCGCATCGCTGTAACATTATGGAACGGCGAAGTCTTAAACGGGCGGCTTTTAGGCACATGTGCAATCCACGATATAGCAGTTGTTAAGGTCGATAAGAAGGAAATGGTTTACGCAGAGCTGGGAGACTCAGACAAGCTTAGGATAGGGCAACGTGTTTACGCCATTGGCAACCCGTTTGGCTTAGCTGGCGGTCCCACAATAACTTCGGGAGTTATAAGCGCTTTAAACCGCACAATAGAATCCAAAAACGAGCTTTTGGAAAACCTTGTTCAGACAGACGCGGCGATAAATCCTGGAAACAGCGGCGGACCCCTTGTGGACGTCAACGGCAGAGTCATTGCCATAAGCACGGCTATTATCCCCTTTGCCCACGGAATCGGCTTTGCTATACCTATAAACTCGGCTAAAAAATGTGCGTATGATATTATAGCTGAAGGAACCCATGTTAGACCGTGGCTTGGGATAATAGGTTTAAGCCTTTCTAAGGAGATTTCCCGCTATTATGGCATTCCCGTGGCTGAAGGAGTATTGGTGACGAGGATTGTTGAGGGAAGCCCAGCCTACGAGGCGGGCATAGTTGCAGGAGACATAATACTAGCCTTAGACGATGTGCCCATAAAAAGAATCGAGAAACTGTTGAGCGAAATTCACAAAAGAAAGGTTGGCGAAAAAATTAACTTAACTATTTACCGCGAAGGATTCGAATACTCCGTTGAAGTCTTCTTGGCTAAAGCGCCATAACACTTCTAAACGGCATATGGACGTGTTATCGCTTAAAGTCTTCAAAGCAGTTTTGAAGCGGAAATTATAAATTGGTAATGTAATAATAAATGGTAGACGCTTTAGGATTTAACTAGTCCTTGTGTAAGAGGGGGAGGCTAATGAGCACACGCACAGAAGAACTGAAACTTCGATTAATGACTATAGAGCTTCTTAGAACAGCCAAATACAAGAGAAACATCACATACCGCGAATTATCCACCAAAACAGGTTTGCCCGTAACAGTCTTAAGCAGATACGCAAAAGGACACGTTTTACCCAACACTGCCAGAGCGAAACAGCTATGGAAAGTTTTAACAAAGTTTGTTGGTTTGGAGAATGAGCTTCGCAGCAGAATAAGGTTTAACGAGGAGGGCTATTTCGACAACACCGAGATTATAGGCGATTTTAACATCCTTCAACAGGCGGCTAACCATGCACTTGCAAATTTTGCTGGAAAAAGGGTTACAAAGGTTTTCACAGCCGCTGTTGACGGGATTCCATTGGCAACTATGGTGGCAAACGCCTTAGGCGTAAACCTCGTCATAGCCAAAAGAGGCAAGGAAGTTGGCGTTAAGGAATTTCTTGAAGAAACCTACGTGCTTAAAGATTCTGGAGTGACCATAACGCTTTATGTTCCAAAAGACGCCATTAAAAGGCGGGACAGCGTCCTAATAGTGGACGACATGATTAAGACTGGAGAAACCCAAGCAGCACTTGTTAATTTAGTGCGCAAAGCCAAGGCTGAAGTTTCTGGAGTCTTCTCCCTCATAGCCGTCGGAGACGAATGGAGGAAAAGGCTGAAACTGCCAGAAGAATGCCCCATTGAGGTTATAACCTACATTAAATCCTCTTAGGATTTATACAGTCAGTTTTAACCGGGCAAACGGCACATTTTCCTTTCCTACAATAGTCTTTGCCAAGGCGAAGCAGCGCCGTTTCAAAGTTTATGAAGGATTTATTTGAAACAGCGTTTTCATTCCAGAATTCTTCAAGCTGCTGCAAAAACTCCTTAGAAAATTTCTCACTAATTATGTTTAGGTTTTTGGCAGCCAGCACAACTAGGCTTGTTGGGTTTGGTTGGGCTTTGCGCCAAAGGCTGCGCAGTTCTCTAAGGAAAATGCTTACGGTAACGTCGCCAACACCTTTTCCCAAACTTTTCAGTTTCTCTTCCAAATCAAAGGGGCTGAAAGCCTTATCATGCATATTGGTTAACTTGCCACCATGCTTTTCAACGAGGTTTCGCATAACCTCTAAAAGCTTGTCCGCCGTTTTAAAGTCGTAACGCGTATAGCTTCCCTCGTCAAGAATTTTAACAAGTCCGTCCCAGCCAGTTTCAAGAACCCTTTCAGGCGTTAAAACTCCATATTTTTCAAAACATTTGTAAGTCTTTATGACAGCGGTTTCTGTTATCGGCGCGCCGAAAAGTATGGACGCCAAAAACCATTTGAAGATTTCCTCTTCTTTTCCACCTTCAAGGTTTATGCCTAAAACCTCTGGATACCTTTTTCCAAGGCTTTCAACGAGAATTTGGAGGTTTTTCCGCTTCAAAGGCGATTTCCCCATCTCCTATCTTTTGCTAACAAATTTATAACCACTGCTGGCATAAACGTTAGCGGAGGCATAGCCGCTAATGCGGACAATAGAATGGCGCGACGGAACCGTAGTAACGATAAACCAGTTGAAACTTCCCCATGAAACAGAGCTTCTGCGGTTAAAAAACTGTGATGAAGTGGCTGAAGCCATAAAAACCATGAAGATTAGAGGCGCCCCCTTGCTGGGGGCTGCTGCAGCCTATGCACTGGCGCTTGCGGCTCACCATTCAAAGGCAAAAGAAAAGAAAGAACTAATCCGTGAGTTAGAGGAGGCAGCTGAAAAACTTAGAAAGACAAGACCTACAGGCGTTAACCTCTTCTGGGCTGTTGAAAGAATCTTAAACAAGGCTTACGCCTTCCACGGAAGCGCCGAAGAACTAGTCGCCCTTGTTGTCGAAGAGGCAAACAGAATAGCTGATGAAGACGCTGCAGCGAACCGTTCGATTGGCAAGTACGGAGCCTCCCTCATAGTGGACGGAGATGTAGTGCTGACTCACTGCAACGCTGGAGCCTTAGCCACAGTGGAGTATGGCACAGCGTTAGGCGTTATTAGGGCTGCTGTGGAACAAGGCAAAAAAGTAATGGTTATCGCCACTGAAACTAGACCGAAGCTTCAAGGAGCCCGTCTAACAGTCTACGAGCTTAAGCGGGATGGCATACCCGTCACGTTGATAAGCGACACCATGGTGGGGTACGTCATGTATAGGCGGATGGTTAACAAGGTTGTTGTGGGCGCCGACAGAATAGTGCGAGACGCTGTTATCAACAAGATAGGAACATACCAAATAGCTGTTCTAGCGAAAGAACATGGCATCCCGTTTTATGTTGCAGCTCCAAAATCAACATTCGATTTAGCCCACACCTCTGCAGAGGTAAAAATAGAGGAGAGAAGCCCAGAAGAAGTCACTTGCATAGGCTCTGAAAGAATAGCGCCCGAAAGCATAGCCGTCCTAAACCCAGCCTTCGATATAACGCCCCTAAAATATGTGACGGCGATAATCTGTGAAGACGGCATCCTATATAAGGACGATTTGGCAAGTTTAAAGCCAGCACGGTTGACTAAAAATGAGCAAGGATAAGGAGCAAACAACACGACCAGAAGCAAAAACAGAGGGCTACCTAACAGAAAAGGGAGTGAAAATTACAGCCAAACAAAAAGTGGATGAACTCCAAACAAGAGGGTACGGAATATGTGAGAACAACGAACTCCTGTTAAACTTTTATGAGGCATTATACCTTTTAGACAAGGGCTTGTTAGAAGTTAAAAGCGAAGAAGGCGAGAAAATAGATTTCCAAAGGCTTCTGCAGATTTCAGAAAAAACCGATGAAAACGCTTGGGGGAAGTATTTGGTTTACCGCGACTTAAGAAACCGCGGATATGTTGTCCGCGAAGGCTTCGGCTTAGGCGTCGACTTCAGAGTTTACGAGAGAGGCGAATATGGAAAGGACACGGCGAAATACCTAATCTTAAGCCTTCAAGAAGGCAAACCAATAACGCTGGAGGAACTAACCCAAATAATGAGGCAGTGTCAAAGCCTGAAAAAGGAGTTGATATTGGCGGTTATGAGCCGCCGTGGAGAAATAGTTTACTATTCCGTCTCGCAATTAACCCTACCATAATGCAGGAATGGTGAAAAGGCAATGGGGTCTTTTAAAACAGTCCGTGGAATGCGGGATTTCCTTCCAGAAGAAGCAAAAATTATGAAATATATTGAAGACAAAGCCAGAAAAACCGCTGAGCTTTACGGGTATAAGGAGATAATAACGCCCGTTGTGGAGTCCTATGAACTTTTAGCTGCAAAAGCCGGCGAAGAAGTCCGCGCCAGAATGTATGCCTTCAAGGATTTAGGTGGAAGGAAAGTTGCTTTAAGACCCGAGTTCACGGCTTCTGTGGCTAGGCTTGTGGCAACCACTCTGCGAAATGAGCCAAAACCTCTGCGACTGTTTTGTGTCGGAAGCCTTTACAGATACGACGAGCCGCAGAAGGGACGTTTCAGAGAGTTTTGGCAGTCAAACTTTGAATTAATGGGCTCCGACAAGCCGGAAGCAGATGCAGAAATACTGTTGTTAACTAACCGTTTCATGAAGTCTGTTGGGCTGAAGAATTACGCCTTCAAAATTGGGCATGTGGGGGTTTTAAGAAACATACTAAGCCATGAAGGAGTAGAAGAGGAAACCCAAAACCGTGTTATGCAGCTTATGGACAAAAAACTATATGAAGAAGCCTTAAAAATCGTCGGAGACTCTGGCGCATCGGAAAAATGTATCGAAACACTCCAAAAACTGGTGAATTTGAAAGGGGAAAACACCGCAAAAGTTTTGGAAGAAATGGCAGACATCGTGAGGGGCTATGCCGCAGCCACTGACGCCGTTAAAAACCTCGGCGAAATAATCAACTTTGTTGAAGAACCCGACGAAAAATTAAGCATAACCATTGACGCTGGCTTTGCAAGAGGTTTAGAATATTACACTGGAATTATTTTTGAGGTTTACGTTCCAGAATTGGAAATAGCGTTGGCGGGTGGCGGAAGATACAACAAGCTTGTAGAGTTATTTGGCGGTGAACCCACACCAGCCGTTGGAGTTGCCCATGGAATAGACAGAATAATGCTCGCATTACAAGAACAAAAAACAAGCCTTAAGGCTGGAGGAGAAAAAACTGTTATGGTAATTCCAGTTAACGAAAGCCTAAACAGCGAAGCCTTAAGGATTTCAGAAATGCTTAGGGCTGAAGGGATACCAGTTGAAACAGAGGTTATGGGGCGGAAAGTTTCTAAAGCTTTGGAGGACGCTGACAGAAGGGGAATAAACCACGTTATTATAGTTGGAGAAAAGGAGTTGAAGGACGAAGCGGTTGTTCTGCGGAACATGCGGAAAAAGCAGCAAAGCACGGTTAAAATCGAAAAGTTAGCTGAAAAGATAAGTCAAGACAGCCTTTAAAACAATGGTTGCCTTTCCCTTCTCAAAAAATCTCCAACATCCAGAAGGTTTTCGACAGCCATACCGCTTTTTATTTGGTTCAAGCTTTTTGTTATTTTGCCGAAACCTAGGCATTCACCATGCTTGTTGAAGATTAGAGTGTAGCTTCCCCTCTTCGTTGAACCTTCAGCTTTCAGAATTCCTTCTTTGAATATGTCTCTTCCGCAAACAAAAAGCCAAGCAGCCTTATCATCCACGGTTATTTTGTTTTCAGCTTTTTCCGCAATCATGGAAAGCAAAGGAAAACTCGGATAGAACTTCCCATCCCTAGTTTGCCCTAAATATACGCCCGCGCATCGCCATTTCCTGTTTTTACCAGCCAACTCTTCAACTTCCCGATTTAACAGAAAAAAGCGGTTCCCCTTCTTAACAAAGAACCTTTTTTCTAGGCTCAGTTCCGCACCGAAGAGTCTTGCTAAGCCTTCAACAGATTCCGCTTCAGCCATGATTGGCACCTCGCTTCTTGAGTTTACAAACAAAGAAGCCTTGAGTTTTTTCAGGCCAAATCCGCCTACAATTCCTTACTGAATTGTCAAGCTTTTTCCCAAAGACTTCTGTTGGAGCCTCGCTTCCATAACAGTTTATTTCCACAGTTTTTAATCCGAGATTCTTTAAAGCCCAGTCAATGTTTAACTCGTTTTCTTCTGGCTCCAGAGAACATGTGGCATAAACTATTTCGCCTTCCTCCTTTAGGATTTTTACGGCTTCCGTTAGAATTTCCCTCTGCAGTTTCGCGTTTCTTTCAATGTCGTTTAGGGTTCGCCGTTTAAACCAGTCCTTGTCCGTGGCGAAGTTGCCGGAGCATGGAGCATCAAGCAGTATCCTATCAAATTTCACGCCCAGCCTTGAAGCGTGCCTCGCATCCAACTGGTAGACTATGGTGTTTTTCACGCGACATCGTTCAAGCTGATTTGCCAAAGCGTTTAGCCTTCGTCTATTAACGTCCATTGCCACAATTACGCCAGTATTGTCCATCAAATCCGCCATCTGAACCGTCTTCCCGCCAGGAGCAGCACACGCATCCAAAACAGTCTTGCCCCTCAAAGCTGTAAATAGAGTGGCGGGAATCTGCGCCGCCGCCTCTTGCATCGAATAATAGCCTAAAAGGTATTCGACGGTGGCTCCTATGGAAAAATTTGAACGAGCAATCCAGTAGCCGCCCTTTAGAAAGGGGATTTCCTCAAGCTCAACCCCTAAATCCCTAAGCCGTCCAACAACATCCACACCCTTAGCAATGGCAGCGTTCACTCTAATAGCTTGTCTGGGCACTATATCCCTAAACTTCCAACCCAACATCCGATAACGACTCACAAAAAACTTCTTGCCAAACATCAAAGACACAAAAGGCTGAAACATAATAAAAACTTGACGACGAAACAAAAATCTAGAGGGAACTATCCAATTTAGCAGTTCTCCTACCAACGCAAAATTGACACGCCGCAACAAACACGAAAAATGGAAACATAATGCTTTTAAGAAAACATGGATAAGAGGATACCAGAAATCTAAAAGGCGGAGCGGCCGTAGTCTAGCCTGGACTAGGACATCAGCCTGCCACGCTGACGACCCGGGTTCAAATCCCGGCGGCCGCACCATCACCGGCATAAAACATCAGCACCCTCACTTTCTTTTCCTGAAAAGTTTAATGCCGTCTATTTCACATACGTATTCGAAGCCGGCTTCTATTAGCTCGGCGGCTTGTTCAACTGTTTTAGCGACTTTGCAGATACTCGTCTTCGCCTTCACAATTTATCAGCTGTGTGTAAACCAAGGTATTTTTGATGTTTCTGTGTCCAAGCATTTCCATAACGTGAAGTATGTCCTTTGTTTTATGGTATTCCATTGTGGCCTTCCAATGCCTCAGCGTATGGAAAGATATCTTCAATAGCCTGGGGTTCCCTAGTTTGAAAGCTATTCTTTTTCGGTTTCTTTCAAAGTTGCAGCTAAGACTCCTTAAGTTACGATATCTGCTGAAAACTCTTTCACTGTTTCTTGGTTAGGCTACTTAGCATGCTGGCAAGCTTGTTTGAAATCTTAAATACGCGAGGGTCGCTTCCTTTTTCAGGGGTTACCGTCAGTGTTTTTCTTTCGAGGTCTATGTCAATCCATTTGAGGTTAAAAGCTTCTCCAGCCCTAGCGCCTGTTTCTTTAAGTATTTGAAGAAATGTTGACAAGTAGGTGTTATTGCACCCGGCTACGAGATCGTCGATTTCTCTCTCCAGAGAAATGAAAGGCAGCTTTCGAGGAGGCTTATAACGTGGTTTGTCCCATTTTATACCGAGCCATTTAGCGAACAAATCGTAGGCATAAGCCGTTGTTTCCTTACTTGACTCTTTCCAGTTTTGTGTTGCTAATACTTCCTTGGTGCTTTCTGGATCAAAAAGATTGGCTCCAAGTTTAATTAACCTAGAAAGCCTCTTGCCCTTACTGCTTATAGTGGTTTCCTTGTATCCTTGCTTTTTCATCCACCAAAGGAATTCAAGGAGTTTTCCGTGAAGTTCAGACATGTTCGGCTTAGCTGTGGCTTGTTGTAAACTCGAAAAGCCACTCAGATGGGATTAGCGGCTTAACAGCCCGAATGCTCTCGTTTTTGCCGCTGCCACTAAAGCCTGGCAGGATGCCGCTTATGGGATAGTTGGTTTGTCCACTGCAGATGATAACAAAATTTGTTTGGAGGACGTTGTCTTCTCCAATAAGCCGACGCCTCCCAAACTTAACAACATAGTCGAGCAGCTTTGGATCCGCCAGAAGCCTTTCAGCCTTCTCCCGCTCTTCCGGAGTTAGCAGTTTAACCGTGTTTTTAGGGGCTATGGGACATTTTTCGCGGTTGCATTGGTTCTTTAAAATTGGATCCATGCAGCCATAGATATACCTGCCCCTGCACAGCTGACCTAACAATAGCGTCAAGCTCTTTAGATGGCAGTTCCGGATTGTTCAGCTTATTCCAGCTTTTCAAAATGTCTTCGCGAACAGTCTTTGGGCTATACTGTTTGAAGTTTATGTAGTAGGATGCAAGTCTAATTCCATATTCGTTGCGTAATCCTTCGTTGGCGCCTTTCAACAGGGCTTGGATGCATGGCGGATCCCTACTCCTATAGGGTTGTTTGGCTAATTCCTCGTTGTCAAACCAAACTTTGGCTGGCTTTTCGGTTTTGATTCCAGCCTTTTCGAGGGCTTCATAAAAAATGGCTTCCAAGTCCTGGATAACCTTTGGCAAGTTATCATTAAGCCTTCTATAGCCTGCGCTGGGAGCCATTATGCATAGTTTGCCTTCTCCAAGAAACTCCAAACCACACTCATTATGAAAAGCAGAAACAGTCTTAGGCTTAATGTGGCAAAAATAGATCCAATGTTGCCCGCCGCTTGGAGTTTGCTCCATCTGCGTTATCGGAAGATGCTTCAAAACCTCCCTGCCCTTTCCAACAACGTCTGATGGCAAGTTTTTAACGTCAAAGTCTACAGCGCCAATGTATAATTCATTGTGCAGCTGCTGCCCCCATATCACTGCAAAGCTGTCAGCCTCGTTCCATGGCAAAGCCTCAAAGTCAAGCTCATCCTGCCTTTCAGTCTGCCACCTCTGCCACCTATGCAATGGCTCCTTGCCTCTAAGCAAAACAATGTTACAACCCTCAAACCAATACTGCCTTGCAACAACTTTCAGATCAGCCATTAATTGCCCTCTTGTAAGCGATTGTCAAAATTGTGACGTTAACCGGCGTCTCCCACACGTCATTCCTTAACAGAACTTTCACAATTTTGGCATCACATAGCTCGCATAAAGTTAAAGATGGGCTTTCAGAAAGTGCAAGAATGTTTAATGCGGCTTTATTCAAAATGCTCGCCCTGATACATCTCGACGGATATTGTGCTTTCCAGGATTTGGCAAAGCCTCTTCAGCGCAGCATTAATTTGGCTCAATTGTTTGGCAATTTCGGTAAGTGCTACACGGGGCTGATCAGCTGAAGGTAGACATTCAAGCTCTTCCGATGTCATGGCTTTCCTTCCCCTATTTTGCGTGGTTTGCGGCCTAGCACTGAGCCGTTTCTGAAAGCCCAAACAAAATAGTTTTCAACTGTCATTTTGCCGCCGTGTGCTTGCACATCCCTTAGAAGCGCCTTAAAATTTGGATTATCCACGTCTTCTGACCGTTCGTATTCGCCGCTGGCCCTGAAGCTTTCTCCCACTTTATGGCATTAATGTCATAGACGCTTTTAACCCGCATGACCCGCTGCCTTACAGTCACAATTCCTTCTTCAACAGCGTTCAAGAAGTCAAGCAAAGCGTTGAGCGCCACATCCTCTTTATCAACATTTTTCTCGCATCAGGTTCGTTGGCCATACTTTGACACCCCAACCCCCAACGCTTTCTTGGTTTCTTCAGAAAGGAAAGATATTTCTGCCAACGCCCTCAACAATAGAAAACACACAGTGTCGCTTCTAGTGGGATCGCATCTTTGATTTTTTACTCTGTCAACTATTTCGACTACATCCTTTGGAAGCCAAATAGTTGTTCCATCCAATTTGCATTCCTTCCTCTTCAGCAAAAATTTTATAGATAATTAAAGTAATAAGCATTCAAGAAGTAAAAATATTACTTCAGGTAATAATATCAAGGTAAATATATGCAAAGCAACCACGATAATAGTAACAATATGATAAAAAATCTCCATCTGCAAGGACTTGAAGAGCATGTTGAAGAAATAATCGAGAGTTTAAAACTCTTTAGGGGAATAGCTAGCTTAACAGAAATTGAAAGAAAAATACTCAAAGAGCTGGCAAATAGAGGCCCACTGTGTGGTTATGATTTTCACTTAGGAGGGCAAAAGTTTCGTGGTAACCGTGAAGCAATATGCAGTAGCCGAAGCTGGCTTACTGTTAGAAAAAGTCTATTGGATAAGAAGTTAATTCGCCCGATACCTCTACGGAGTGTTCGCCATTATGACCGTAGAGGAAGGCGGAAAGATGTTTACTGTCTTACTCTTGAAGGGTTAATACTCGCTGCGAACCTTGGAATAATTCCAATTAAAGATGTCATAAAAGACGCGGGAAAAAACCACATAAATTCGCTGATTTTCAGAAAATGGAATAAAATATTGCAGTTTATACCAGAAGAATGCGCACTCGCCATACTCGATGAGGCAATTAATAAAGCGGCGCTTATGACAGAGCATAAACCATTCGGCTTTAAATTCTTAAAAGAATACAAGCAAATGTTTAAACGAGGCGAAAAGGATATTGAGCGTGTTTTTACCGAAGCCTTCCTTAAATTTTTAGCAAACCCTTCATTCTGCATTAACTTGTCATTAAATAACAGAGCAGCTCTCATCAATAGTGACACCGAACTTAAAAAAATCTTTATGCAGCTAGCTGTCCAGAAAGTAAAATATCTCAAAGCAGAACTAAAATGGTATAAGCACCTCCTTTCTGCAACAAGCACAACACAAACTTGAAACGTGTGAATCACCGCTAATACTTAATCATCCAAAGAAACATAAAACAAGCGAGACGAAAACGTTACCTTTTTACCATTCTTATCGTGTAAACCATTCATTGCATTATAAACCCCAAAACATCCATTAACTGCAACTAATAGAATATCTTCTTAATTTAATGGAATGTT
>FMJZ01006258.1_pt1 | contig 14580 bp, 12 predicted proteins | sample 1987881 | NCBI WGS metagenome assembly FMJZ01 (sample SAMEA4378227, study PRJEB15110) | soil metagenome | biome: soil; feature: Field; material: Soil | place: India | collected 2015-03-11 | depth 0 m | reverse complement strand
TGATAGGGTATGATCATCCAACGGGAATTGTTGCGATCCGAAAGTCCCTCACTGCAGTCCGCTTCGGCGGATGAGCCACCACTCTGCTGTCAAGGCTGCGATCAGCAGAAGGTAGGGCAGAGTCATTGCGGACAGGGGTTGTCGAGTAGGAATTGTTGCTCTTTTTGTCCACTTCAACGAATTCAACCAAGAGGCTAAATTTTCAGGTTGCAAGATTTGACCGCCAGTCATTTTTGTCCATGTCTTTATCCGTTCTGGGGTCGGCAAAGTCGTCAACTCCAAGGGCGGTGGTTCTGGCACCTTCAATGCACTTGAAGCAATTCCCGAGGGAAGAATTTCTCCCTTAGCTCCCTTTGTTGGGTCAGCAAGGAAGCGAATCAAGGTTCTCCAAAACTGGCGATGAATCGTGGGTTGTTCGCCTTTCTTAGCCGCTTCCATCGCCCACCTCCATGTTCCATCTATCCCAAGAATTGCGATTTTGCCTAAACCTTCTTGCCACCAAACTAAAACAGGTTTGCCCCCACTTTGTAGAGCCGTTTGAAAGGACCTCAATTGTGGTTGAATTGACCAAGCGTTGTCAGCGGAAGGCAAATCGGTCAACTTCTCTCCTAAAACGTCTTCCTTGACAGAAGACAATTGAGCAGTGGGGGGGAGGCGAGAAACCGTCAATGCGACAGGGAGGAAAATTCTCCAACCGTTCGCGCTGACCGTTGGCTCGCTTAAGGTTACTAACAACCCGCCTCCATTTTGTGCGAATTGCCACGCAAATTTTCCTTCGGCACTACCGAAATCGTAAGTAGTGGGTGCGAGGGCAACGACCACATGGAATGGTCCAAGTCGCGTTAAAGAGACTGGCAACAAGTTGGTTGAGCCTTGTTGGTAGCGAGTCCCGTCAGGTAAACTGGTTATGGCTGCCCACTCAAAATTCGGTTCGCTCTCAATTGACTGCTTGACAAATTTGAACTCAAAACTCGGCTGACCAGTAACCAGTAAAACCCGAAGTTTCGTTGGTGCTTGCCAAATTAGCGCTTCCGCGGCGTTATCTTCCGTCCAGACTTCGTCGCCAATGGACAGCACTTCAAATCGGTAACGATTCCAACCCGACTTTTCGGGGCTTAGAGGCACAACCTTTTGCGCCGTGCCTTTGACAATTTTCAATCGTGTCTGGAACTTCAACTTGTTGGCGCTCCAAACTCGCAACTGAACGGTCGTTCCCTCCCGCAATCGTTTTCCTTCAACTTGCACCGTTAAACTCGCTTCCTCGCCCGCAAACAGAAAGGATTGGGTAGGGGAGAGGCTTATTGACAAATTTGCAGGCAAATTCGTCGGCAGGAGAACCGCACTTAGACGGGTTTTTGACTTTCGCAGAGTTTCTGAAAGTTTTGAACCGTATTGGGGAGCAGTATCCTGAGAGTCAGTTATGACGAGCAATTCATCGGGATGAACCGTTTCAACCGCTTTCAAAGTTGCTTCTGAAAGTCTGGATTCATTCCCTTCGGCTTGTTCAGAAAGTTTGTCCAGAGTGACAGGTTTCAAATCGTCGGAGAATTCCCAAACCAAAACCGAACTGGCATGGGGCGGAAGCATTTGTTTTAACTTCTTGACGACTTGCTGTCGCACTGAAGTGTTTGAACTGCGAGACGCATCCACCAAAATGGCAAGGCGGATTGGTTGGACGATAGTTTGATGAGATGAGACAAAAATTGGCGAAGCGAGTAATGCTGCAATGAAGACAGCAAATAGTCGCAGCACGAGAGTCACAACTGCTTGAGTTATGCCGACATGTTTGCGGAGAGGCGCAAAACGAGTCAAAGCCAAGATTGCGGTCAAAACTGCCAATGTCCAAAACACCATCGTTTTTTCATCACCCACTGACCCTTAAAGTTCGGGGTAACCTCACCCTCCCATTAAAACCGATGGTCACATCATTTGCTCAATAATTCGCTTGACTGCTTCAACGGTTGGCGGCAACGGTTCAGGCAGATGGAAAGTTTGGAGGGCAGTTTGAGGGTCTTTCAGCCCGTGACCAGTTAGCACGCAGACGGCGATTGGTTTATCTCTGTCAAGGTTTCCTTTCTTGCGGATTTGCTCAAATTTGCGTTCAAAGTAACCTTCATTGGCAAGTTTGAGCAAACCTGCAACACTTGCTGCCGATGCCGGTTCAACAAACAGTCCTTCACGGCGAGCCAACAATCGGTAGGCATCTACGATGTCATTATCGGAGACAGCAATTATCGTCCCGCCCGATTCGTCCTTTGCCCTGATAGCACCTTGCCAACTTGCTGGATTTCCAATACGAATAGCGGTTGCGATTGTTTCGGGATTGACAACAGGTTCTCCCCTGACTAAAGGGGCAGCACCTTCTGCTTGAACACCTACCATTACAGGAAGTTGGCTTATTCGTCCCACTGCGTGATACTCTCGGTAACCTTTCCAGTGGGATGTGATGTTTCCGGCGTTTCCGACGGGTAGTATGTGGAAATCGGGGGCATCTCCCAATGCATCGCAAATTTCGAAGGCACAAGTTTTTTGCCCTTCAATTCGGTCAGGGTTGACAGAATTTAGCAACGCAACAGGCATCTCTTTTGTCAACCTTCTGACGATTTTCAATGCGTCGTCAAAACTTCCGTGAACAGCGCATATGATTGCGCCGTGAGCCAATGCTTGGGAAAGTTTACCGGCAGCGATTTTCCCTGCAGGGACGACAATGGCGCATTTCATGCCTGCGACGCCGCAGTAAGCAGCGGCGCTCGCTGAAGTGTTTCCCGTGGAGGCGCAAACACCAACTGTCAAGCCCCGTTCAAGGGCTTTACTGACAGCCACCGTCATCCCTCTGTCTTTGAAACTTCCTGTCGGGTTAGTTCCTTCAAACTTCAGGTAGATTTCCATTAGTTCGCCAACCATTGGCTCCAACCAACGGGCACGCAGTAAAGGGGTGTTGCCTTCATGAAGGGTGATAATTGGGGTTTGGTCGGTGACAGGCAAAAATTCCCGGTAGTGAGCAATAACTCCCTGCCATCGAGTCACTGAGATTCGCATGTCACTTTCCATGGCCGCATCAAACCTCCAAATCAATCGCTTTCGACCCACAAAGGTGGTCGGACGGACAGGACGACATCCAAATTTTTGATTTCGCCGAGCGATTTTTGAAGCGAGGAATAAGGTGTTTCGTGGGTGAGCCAAACGATGTGGGCGACATCACCTTTACTTTCCTTCTGGATAACCGAAGCGATGCTGACTTGGTTGCTGCCAAAGATTGAAGCGATTTTCGCTAACACCCCCGGCTTGTCAACGACATCCATCCTCAAGCAAAAACGACTTTCAATTTCGGGTATGGGCTTGACTTTGGGGTTCACTCGGCATGTGCAGACTATCCTCGCTTTTGAGCCAAAAACTATGTTTCTGGCAGCATCAATGACGTCACTGACGACGCTGTTTCCCGTTGGTGGACCTCCAGCACCTTGTCCGTAAAACATGAGCCGACCGACATTTTCGCCTTCAATCAAGATAGCATTGAATTGGTCGCTGACCGCTGCTAATGGGTGTGTTTTGGGCACTAAAGTTGGATGCACCCGAAGTTCAATGACTCCGTTCTCTTGCTTCGCTATTGCCAAAAGTTTAATGTTGTAACCTAACTCATCGGCGTAGCGAATATCGGAGATGTCAATGTTTCTGATTCCCTCGCGGTATATAGTGTCAACTTTGATGCGAAACCCGAAAGCGATGGCTGCGAGGATAGCGATTTTGTAGGTTGCGTCGTGACCGTCAACATCGTCGCTTGGGTCCGCCTCGGCGAACCCTTTCTCTTTTGCTTCTTTCAAGGCTTGTTCAAAATTCAACCCATCGCGGCTCATGTGGGTCAGGATGTAATTCGTCGTGCCATTGACAATGCCGACGATACGGTGAATGGTTTCGCCTGCGAAACTTTGTTTGAGGGCAGAGATTATCGGAATTCCGCCAGCAACACTCGCTTCAAAATAGACATCCGTGCCCACTTCTTTGGCGATGTCCAAAAGTTCACTTCCTCGTTTCGCTAACAATTCTTTATTCGCTGTCACCACTGATTTTCCTTGCCTGAGAGCTGTGACGAGCAGGTCAAAAGCTGGTTCCAATCCCCCCATTACTTCAACCACAATGTCAATTCTTGGATCGGTGACAATGCTGTAGGTGTCAGTCGTGTAGATTTCTGGTGGCAAATTCACAGGGCGTGGTTTTTGAGGGTTGCGGACGGCTACCTTGACAATTTCAAAGCGACACCTTGCCCTGTGTTCTATCATGGCTGTGTTTTTCAGTAAGATGTTGGCTGCACCGCAGCCTACAGTTCCCATACCAAGGAATCCCAACCGAACAACCGATTTATCATCAAGCAATTTCCCTCACCTCGGTGCTACGAAAGTTTAGCACACCGTTTTGAAAGTGCTCATTCTCCCCTGACAACCCGAATTTCCCAATCGGTTAAATCCAAAGGATCAATTTGAGCATCTCCAGATGTCTCCAGAACCCAACCTTGACCGTTTCGGAAAGTTTGAGTTGAAGTGAGCGGGATAGAGATGAAATCGTTGCCAGTCGGTCCAAGAGCATCAAATCCCCTTCTCGGAGTGTTATCGTAGGGGTTCGTCTTCAGTTCGTCCACACTGATGAAGTTCAGTTCCAACCTCTCCGGCAAAGGGTCTGGTGGTGGGAAAAACTGGCGCAAATCAATCGTGACACGAATTTGATTCGGTTGAGAGAAAGCAAAGTCAAGGGGAGGACCCATAGGCTGGGCAGTGAACGGCGGTTGGAAAATCTGAATGCGAAACACTTGCGCTGACTGGCGAAAAATTTCCACGAAGAAATGGATGCGCGAACCGAGAGTTTCATCCAAAGGGACTCCCCAACCGTTACCCCAAGGTCTTGTCAACGACGGTAAAGGTCCTGTCGCTGGGTTACCGTCGTCGTCAATGGCAATGTAGTAAAAGAAGTTGGAGTCAATGGGAGCAGCGTATGTCAGCGTGATAATTAATCGGTCACGAGATATTGGTGTTGGTAGTTGTTCTGGAAACTTAGCGCAACCGACAAGTCCTAATGCCAGACCAGCAACCCACAAAAGGCGATACATCTCTGATTCCTCCGATTTCGGACAGGTTTAAGAAACTTGGTTTTTGTGCGATAACTAAAATGGCAGGCATCAAAGTCCAAATTCTTTGAGCCCACAAACCGATAAAAAGATTGGCGCAAAGGAAGGGAGCGAGAAATGGACTTGTTCAGAAGACACCCAAACAACCCAATTTTGACAGTTAATCAATTGCCAGTTCCTGCTATCGCCGTTTACAACCCCGGCGTTGCTGAGGTGAACGGCGAAGTAGTGCTTTTGTTACGGGTAGAGTTGGCTGATGGTCGCTCAAGCCTTTATGTCGCTAAAAGCAAAGATGGTATCAACGATTGGGAAATCAGCGATACACCTCTGTTAGCGCCCGATGACCCCAACAACCCAATCGCTGAGTATGAGACGATAGGATGCGAAGACCCTCGCTTAACTTACATTGACGAATTAGGTGAATGGCTCATCGCTTACGTGGCGGTTTCTGATGCTGGTCCTGCAGTCGCGCTGGCTAAAACAAAAGATTTTCAAACTGCAGAACGAATGGGAATCGTCCTCGCACCGCCGAACAAAGACGCTGCAGTCTTCTCCCGCCGAATCAACGGAAAATGGTTCATGTTGCACCGACCAATGTCATGGGGCATAGAACATATTTGGTTAGCAGAATCACCAGACTTAATCCATTGGGGTAACCCAAAAATTGTTTTGAGGGAGCGTGGTGGAACTTGGTGGGATGGAGTTAGAGTTGGAGCAGGCAATGTGCCTATTGAGACACCTGAAGGTTGGCTTATCATCTACCACGGAGTGAAGGAAGTTGCTGGGACACCTACTTACAGGCTTGGCTTGGCTCTCCTTGACTTGGATGATCCATCAAAACTCATTGCCCGATGCCGCTATCCAGTCTTCAGCCCCGACGCCGATTACGAACGCATTGGAAACGGACTGAACATAGTCTTCACTTGTGGCGCGCTGGTTCGTGGCGACGAAATCTGGCTCTACTATGGCGCTGCTGACACTTGTGTCGGTCTCGCAATTGCCGAACTCAATGACCTAATAGATGCCGTCAAAAATGGGGTATTCTGAATACGCAATAAGGACTATGGTGCTTTTCGGAGACACGCCTACTTGCTTGCCATTTTTCCTTTTTCGGCGGCTCAGGAGAGTAGCCCTCTGGATTGATCTGGCAAAGTTTCCTGCTCCAACTGCGGTCGCAGTATGACTCTCACCCTTGTTATTCGCCTTCTTTGAACTTCTTCAACGATGAACAGAGCCTCAGGGGTGGCCACTTTTTCGCCTATTGCAGGAAGTCTTCCAAGTTCCGTGAAAACGAACCCACCAACAGTGCTGAATTCGCCATCAGGCAACTCAATTCCTGTCAACTCCTCAAATTGCCGTCTGTCCATCCTCGCATCAACGATGAATGTCCGTTCGTCAACTTGCACGCCCAAGTCAACTTCTCGGTCATGTTCGTCTCTCAACTCGCCGACGATTTCCTCAACGATGTCTTCAAGGGTGACCAACCCAGCGGTTGCTCCGTGTTCGTCCAAAACGATGGCTATATGCGTCTGATTGGTGCGCATTTCGTGAAGGAGTTCACTCACGGGTTTCGTCTCTGGGACGAAATAGGGCGTCCTCGCAATTGCTTTCGGCTCAATAACCCTCCAACCTTCTCCTATCCTTGCAAGGATGTCGTAAGCGTAAACGATACCGACAATATTGTCAAGGTTACCATCGTAAAGAGGGATGCGGGAGTGTCCTGTTTGGATAACCGTCTCAAGGAGCGAGTCTAAGGAAGCGTCAACAGTTAATGCCACTATGTCTGGTCGGGCAACCATTATGTCGCGGACCAAGATATCGTCCAGCGACAAAACCCGTTCTGAGAGCAAATGCTCTTCTGGCTCAATTGCTCCAGATTCCATTCCTGTTTCCAGTAAAGCGAGGAATTCGTCTGCTGTGAGTTTCGGCTGTCTGTTTGGGTTCGCACCCAAAGTTTTCAAAACCTTTGCAGCGATTCTGTAGACCAACGCATTGACAGGCGAGAAAGTGTGGGAGAGAAACTTCCATATTCTCAAACCACGAACCAGCAAAATTTCGGCTTTCACTGTCCCGACGCTTTTGGGCAGAACCTCACAAAATGTCAAAATGAACACAGCCGCGCCCAAACCCACAATTTCACCCCAACCATGCCAAAAAGTTTCAACGAGATGGGTTGTGAGGGCAGATGTCAGCAAAATGAGCAAAGTTATGCCCACAAGCAGACTTGACAAATTTGACCGGTCGTTTATGAACTCCCAGACAGCGCTCGCATTTTGAAACTTCTGTTGGTGCAAATAGGATCTCAATCTTCCCCTATTGACCGCCACAAACGCTGCTTCACCGAGGGAGCAAAGGAAGATGATAACCAACATCGCAAGGATGAGCAACAACTCAACAGAAACGATAACGCTTTTGTTCATCTGCGGGCATCCCCCCGAAGCACGCTGAGAGTGAAATCATTCTGTGCTGATGCTAAGTTTAACCCAGGTTACCCTACGTCCTCTCATCTCGGCAACTTCCAAACTTACCCCGTCCAAATCAATTCGGTCACCAACTTGAGGCAGTCTTTCAAGGTGAGCTATGACAAGTTCAGCAAGGGTATCGTAGTCTTCCTCCGGCAACTCAACTCCCAAGTGCTTTTCAACTTGCCTAATGCTCAACGGGGCGCGAACCAGAAACTCATTGTCACTGATTCGCTTTATGGACGCTTCAGCGACATCATACTCATCGTAAATTTCACCTACGATTTCCTCAAGTAAGTCTTCAACGGTCACCAATCCTGCGGTCCCGCCCTCTTCGTCAAGGACAATCGCCATGCCTTTTCGTTGTCTTTGCATGGTTCTCAACAGGTTATAGGCTCTTTGACTTTCCGTTGCGAAGAGCGGTGGGCGCGCAAGTTCGCCTGCAGTTTTGTCCCGTTCGCCCCGATACCAAGCCGCCAACACGTCCTTTGCGTGCAATATCCCGATGATTTCGTCCCTCGTATCGCGAAAGACAGGGAGACGACTGTGACCCGATTGGCGCATCAGTCTCATCGCTTCGTCAAGCAAAGTGTCATGGCGGATTGCAACCATATCAACACGAGGCACCATGACTTCACCGACCCGAACTTCCTTGAATTCAAGGGCACTTGCGAGCATTTGCTTTTGCGCCTTGGTGATTACTCCCTGTTGCTCCGCTATGTCCAGAGTGGCGAAGATTTCGCCCTCAGTGACCAAAGGTGGATTGTAAGCGTCTCTTATGCCGAAAAGCAAAAGCACACCCTTGACAACTGCTTCAACGGAATATAGCAACGGTGAAAGCAACTTTTGAAACAAAGCAACCCATCGGGCGACAGAAAAAGCGACGACATCGGCGTAGGCTGCACCATAGATTGCAGGCATGACATCAACGAAGGTCAAGATAAGGAAGGCAAAAGCGATTGAAACGAACGCAGAGAAACCCACAATTTGAATTGCCTTAGACCAACTCAATGCCACAGAGGTGATGAGCGCTTCTGCAATGTAGTCGGAAATAGTGATGCCAGCAATTAGGGTCGCAATCAACATTGGTGGGTTGCCATACAGGCGCAAAACTCGTCCTGCATCCTCGTTCCCTTCTTCAGCCAAGTGCTTAGCCTTGACTTTACCCACACCGAGCAGCGCTGTTTCAGAAGCCGAAAAAAGAGCAGAAATCCAAAGAAGCAAAGTCGCCAAAGCAAGTTTTAAGGCTGTTATCACGACATCGTCATCCATAACCGAACTACCTCACGGTCAAGCTTCACACTCAAACTCACTTTGATTATAACCCAGTTGCCAACGAGGTGTAGATTGGACGATGAGACATTAGACATTAGGCATTAGTCATCATCATTATCATCAAACCAATGATGCCAGCGTCGCTTCCACCTTTTGCCGCGCCAACCTTTAGTCCGACCAAGAAATTGACCTAAAGCAACTGCTAAGCCGATGAGCAATCCAAAACCAGCAAAGGGCGATACTAACAGCAAAGCAATTCCAGCAATACCTAAAGCCAAACCAACCGCTAAGAGCACGGAAATGACTGTTCCGAAGGTGAAGGCGAGGACGCCGAGAACGAATATGACAATTGGAAGCCCGAGAATTCCTGCAAAAATCCATACCAATAATTTGCCCCAGTTTGCTTCTTTTCGTTTGCTTTCTCGCTTTTGTGCTCGGTTCTTGGCGTGGAGCTCCTGCAGCGCCTGTTCCAAAAATTCTGGTTTGATGCCTGCTGCCCTCGCTCCGGCACGCAAAGCGTCACGGCGAATTTGCCCTTCGTCCACCTGTTCCTGTCTTCGTTCCGCTTGGGCTTGTAATTCTGCCGCCCGCTTCAAAATCTCGCGGACCTCTTCACGGCTGTAACCTTCCTGAGCCAACCTTGTCGCTTGTTTGAATAAAGTTCCCCACATGTTTGGAACCACCCCTTTCATTATGAGACACCGAAGCCTCTGAAGGATAGTCTTTCACACACCGTTTCGGAGGGCTACTCCTGAGCAGCCGAAAAAAGAAAAATCGGCACGTCGGGAGACGCACCCTCCGAAAAACGCCGAAAGGAAAATCGGCTTGAAAAAACAAAACGGCGCGTCAAGAGATGCTCCCTCCGAAAGCTGCTAAAAAACGACGTGAAAAACAAGAATGGTTCATCGGGTGATGCATCCTTAAGGGCAACTTGGGCATTTTGCCTCTCACTCACTTTAGCTTTGAGAGAACCCTTTTCTTTCAAACTGGCTCCACACTTTGCATCCGTCGCTATCCCCCTACGCTACACTTTCTAGTGTCCAATACTGCAAAAAGGAGGTGGCGAGAGATGCAAGGGAACAGCATTCGGTTATCACGGAGGAAGTTTTTGGCGGCTGGGAGTTTGGCAGTTGCCTCTTTTGCACTTGAATCCTCAGCAGAAAAAGTTTTGCCCCCTTCACCAGATTTTAGGCTCGGCAGTCGGTCACTTGTTGTCAAGCCAATTTTGACCTACAGCGTCTATCATCGCGCGGAAGCGAGGAGTTGGAGAAATTGGGGAGGGATAGAAACCGAATCGGATGCGGACAAAGAAATCGCTCGCATTAAAGAGGAACTCCAACACTTGCGAACGAACACTGATTTTCCCGTGCGCTTTCTTGAGCCAAGCAAAGTTTCCTCTCCAAGCCAAGTTGCCAATTTGACCGACATTTACAAGGTTGATGCATTGTTGGTCTACGCTGCCGGTGCTTGGGTTGATACCTTTCAGGCTCTCGTTGACAAAGGTTTGCCCACAATCTTTTTCCTTCGCTTCCGCACCAAGCCTTACTACCTCTGGCATGAAATCATCCACGCCCGCTTTCTTCGCAGTCACTCCGACAGGCTGACGCAAAAGCAAGTTTCTTATGAAGATGTCGTCGTTGACGATTACAATGAACTGCTTTGGCGGCTTCGCGGTCTTTACGGGCTCATTAACATCTTGGGTCGGCGCATTATCGCAATTGGCGGACCCAGTGGTTGGGCTCATCCGTCCGGTATCCCAAGCCCGCCAGATTTGGCAAGGGAAAAATGGAGACTTGACATTTTGACTGTTCCTATCCCAGAACTGGTGGGGAAGATTGAAGCAGCGAGAAAGGACAACCGACAAGTTGAAAAAGCACGAAAGGAAGCAGAACAATACATGCAACAGAAAGGAATCACCGTCCAAACTCGCAAGGAGTTCGTCGTTGAAGCTTTTATGCTGGCTAACATCTTTTGCGAACTCATGAGACAACACAAAGCTTATGCTATCACCACGAACGCTTGCATGGGCAGTTACGCTGGCATTATGCCTTGCCTTACCCTTTCGCTTATAAACGATGCAGGCTACATGGCTTATTGCGAATCGGATTTTGTCAACATACCTGCAGGCATTTTGCTTCACTTCATCGCCAGCAAACCTACCTTCTTCTGCAACCCCACATTCCCAACGCGTGAAGGTGTCATTTTGTTTGCCCATTGCACTGCGCCGAGATTCATGGATGGCAAGCGAGGTGAGCCAGCAAAGTTAGTTACCCATTTTGAGTCCGATCACGGAGCGGCAATCAAAGTTGAAATGCGGAAAGGTCAAATTGTAACGGTTATCAATCCTGACTTTGAAGCCCGTGAGTGGTGTGGGTTTGTGGGAGAAATCGTTGGAACTCCCTTCCTACCTGTGTGCCGCTCACAAGTTGAAATTAAAGTGAAGGCAGATGTCAAGGAAGTCATTTCAGCGATGCGAGGTTTCCATTGCACAATAGCCTATGGCGATTACCGCAAAGAGGTCGGGTATGCCCTCTCAAAAGTCGGAATCGGTTGGCGTGATTTGTCAGCAAGCACTTGAACCTAACTTTAAGCCAAGCCCGTTCAATTCAACTCCATATCCCGCAACCATCTTGACAGCGCTGTGTCATCCTTTTAAATGGTGGAGCAAGCAGTTAAAGGAGGGGAAAGTGTCATGCCGATCAAATGCCCTCAGTGTGGGACGGAGAACCTTGACGGCGCTTTGTTCTGCGATGAATGCGGGGCATCTTTAACGGAGGTAACGGGCGCTCAGCCTGAAGCAGGTGTGGAGGTGCCACCCGCAGAGCCGGCGCCTACGGAAGTCGCTCCTGAAGCAGCACCTGCAGAAGTTGTTCCACCTGTCGTTGAGGCAATTAAGTGTCCAACTTGCGGACACGAAAATCCGCCTGACGCTCGCTTTTGCGAAAACTGCGGTGCTACCTTGACAGCACCTGCAGGAGCACCTACACCTACTCCCGTTGAAGCACCGCCTGTAGCGGTTCCTGTTGCAGCCCTTGTCATTGCTGAAACGGGAACGGAACTGCCCCTTGACTTTTCCAAAGGAGAAGTTCTCATCGGTCGTGCTGACCCAGTGAGCCGAGTGTTTCCTGATGTCGACTTGACACCTCATGGCGGTTACGATGCAGGTGTTTCGCGCAAACATTGTCGCATCATTAAGCAAGGCGATCAATTTTTCGTTGAGGACCTTCAAAGCACGAACGGAACGAAACTGAACGGAAGTTTCATACCACCAAACCAACCACAACAGATCAAAGACGGCGATGTTCTGGAACTTGGTGCGTTCAAAGTTACCTTCAAAGTCAAGGCGTGAATCCTGAACCGCTATTGGGGCTTTTTCTGACTTGCAGTTGAGTTGAGGCATTGCAAAAGTTTGTTGTGGAGGTGAGAGAATATGGCGCTGAGAACTGTTCGGGATGTTGATGTTCAGGGCAAGCGCGTGTTGATGCGAGTTGACTTTAATGTGCCCATTGAGGACGGAAAGGTTTTGGACGATTGGAGGCTTCGAGCCACCGTTCCTACAATTCGCTATCTGACCGAAAGAGGAGCAAAACTCACCCTCATGTCACACCTCGGTCGCCCAAAAGGCAAGCGCGACGAAAAATATTCGCTCCGACCAGTAGCACAAAGGCTAAGTGAGTTGCTTGGTCAACCTGTCAAGTTCGCTGATGATTGCATCGGTGAGGCTGCTGAGAAAGCGGCGGCTGAGTTACAACCTGGAGAAGTTTTGCTTCTTGAAAACTTAAGGTTCCACGAGGGCGAAGAGAAAAACGATGAGGCTTTCGCTCAGCAATTGGCGAAGTTGGGTGAAATTTATGTCAACGATGCTTTCGGTGCTGCCCACCGAGCACATGCCTCTGTCCACGCTGTGACTAAGTTCTTGCCTTCATATGCTGGCTTGTTGATGGAGCGAGAAGTTACCCATCTGGGCAAACTCCTTGAAGCGCCGGAAAAGCCTTTCGTGGCTGTTCTCGGCGGAGCAAAAGTTTCGGACAAAATCGGGATCATCCGAAACCTATTGACAAAAGTTGATGCGCTCCTCATCGGTGGAGCAATGGCGTTCACTTTCCTTAAGGCTCAAGGCTACGAGATAGGTAAGTCCCTCGTTGAAGAGGACAAGTTGGCCTTGGCGAAATCGCTGCTTGACGAAGCAAAAGAGAAAGGCGTTGAACTCGTTCTGCCCGTTGATTTTGTCGTCGCTGAAAGCGATGCCGAAGATGTTGCAGCAGAAGTCATCCCAGCCACCCCCATCCCTGCAGACAAAGCAGGATATGACATCGGTCCTGAGACAGCAAAGATGTATGCTGAGCGCATCAAAGCAGCAAAGACGGTTTTCTGGAATGGTCCGATGGGAAGGTTTGAACGAACGCCTTTCAAGGCAGGGACAAGAGCAATTGCAGAAGCCCTTGCCGAATGTCAAGGCACAACGGTCGTCGGCGGTGGCGAGACTGCTGCTGCGGCCTTTGAGTTCGGAGTAGCAGAAAAGGTAACCCATGTCTCAACAGGCGGTGGCGCAGCCCTTGAACTGCTTGAAGGTCGTGAATTGCCTGGAGTTGCTGTCTTGAAGGCGTAAACGGCAACACAAATAGACGAAAATTTCAAGGCGGGGCTTCATGCCCCGCCTTAAACTTTGCATCGCAAGTTGCTAATTGCTCCTTCTAAACAACTTCAACCAGGGTTAATCTCGCTTTGAAAGACAGAACCGTTTTGGTCACTTTAGCCAACCGTCATTCCTTTAATGCACTTATCGCAGGGACGCAATTGGTCTTCAAACCCTGACAATTCGCTTACATGCCAAGTGCCGAATCCGCCGTCCTCTAAAGAGACAGTAACTCTCATTAGCAAGACATTCAGGTCGGTAACTTGACCTCTTCCTTTCGGTGTTTGAACCCACTGACCAACTTTTGGTAGTTTGGAGATCAGTTCGCAATAAAGTTCGTGTTCGTGGCGCAAACAACATTTAAGTTTCCCGCAAGCGCCGAGCAATCTTGATGGGTTCAAGTCAAGCATTTGCTCTTTCGCCATCTTCATCGTCACGCTTTCAAATCTTCGCAAGAAAATTGAGCAACAGGATGGACGACCACATGGACCAATGGCGCCAATGGTGCGTATAGCGTCACGAGCACCAATTTGAAACAGCATAACTCTCTTTGGGAAGCAGCGTTTTAGGTCAGCGACCAAAGCGCGAAAATCAACCCGCCCTTCAGCGGCGAAGTAAACGACCAATTGGTTTTCGTCAAGGGGGTATTCCGCTTCAAGCAATCTCATCGGCAAACCGTGTTCACGAATTTTTTGTCGGACGAACTCCATGTCTTGGTGCGCCTTATCCCTCAGTTGGTAGTATTGCCTTATGTCTTCGATGTTGGTTCGACGGAGCAAGGGGTAAGGGACAATTTCTGCACTTGAAATCAAAAGAGGTGAGCGGCAAACCCAGCCAATTTGAGGCCCAAAACGGGTCTCAGCGATAACAGGTTCACCCCAGCGCAAATCTTCAAAACCTTTTGCATCGTAGTAGAGCACTTGATTTATGGGCTGAAAAGTCAGAGGCACTCCTAACCGCATGTCTATTGTCATGGTGGCGTTCTCTGCCATCCTTCCTTTCCCCCCAAATTGGAAACCTTTTGCTCAATCCATTAGCCGAGCCCTTAAAAATGTTGACAGCGTTTTCGCTTCGGCGTCACGATGATCCCC
>FMJZ01006853.1_pt1 | contig 14612 bp, 11 predicted proteins | sample 1987881 | NCBI WGS metagenome assembly FMJZ01 (sample SAMEA4378227, study PRJEB15110) | soil metagenome | biome: soil; feature: Field; material: Soil | place: India | collected 2015-03-11 | depth 0 m | reverse complement strand
GACAGCCTGGATGCCTTCACCAATGGCAATGCCGAGCTTGCCCGCGATGTCTGCCGCCGGGATTCGGTCGTGGACTCACTCAAAGACCAGATCAGCCGCGAACTGATCACCTATATGACCAGCGATGCCACTACCATTGACCGGGCAATAAAACTTAACCTGATCTCCCTTAACATCGAACGCATCGCTGACCTCGCCACCAACATTTCGGAAGACGTTATCTATGCGGTTCGGGGCGAAGTGATCAAGCATGGTAAAAGCGAACAACCCACCTGATACAAAACCTCTCCCGATTGCGGTTGTTGACGATGAACCGGATATTCTCAACCTCTTAGAACTCCACCTGAAAAAAGCCGGCTTCCCGGTAGCAACATTTCCAGATGCCACCAGTTTTTACCGCTTTCTGGAAAACCGTACCCCGCGACTGATCATTTTGGACCTGATGCTACCCGATGTCGACGGTGTTGATGTCTGCCGTTATCTCAAAAGTGAATCGCGTTTTGCCACCATCCCGATAATTATGCTTACCGCCCGACAAGAAGAGTCTGACCGCGTCCTGGGATTAGAACTGGGGGCCGACGATTATGTCACCAAACCATTTTCCCCTCGCGAACTGGTCGCCCGTGTCCGTGCCATCCTTCGCCGTCAGGAACCGCCCCCCACCAAACCAGCGACAACCATCGCCGGCATTTTAACGCTCGACCCCCACCGCCACGAAGTAACGGTCAGCGGCGAAAAGGTAAACTTAACTACAACTGAATTCCGCATACTCAAAATATTGGCGGAAAAACCGGGCTGGGTTTTCACCCGGGAACAACTACTCAACGAACTCTGGGGTAACGAAAAGGCGGTTCTCGACCGCACCATTGATGTCCACATCCGAAACCTCCGTGCCAAACTGGGCAAAGCCGGCGACCTCATCCGCAGTATCCGGGGTATCGGTTATAAACTTGAGGCTTAATTCCCGCCATGACCTACCGCAAGGGCCGCCAACTATTTCTTAAACCACTGCTTACCTATCTCCTTACCGGTGCCATTCCTTTGCTTTTGACCCTTGCCATTTTCAACGGCCGGCAACCCGCCATCCCGTTCTGGGTCATTTATATCCTTGTCGGCTTATCAACCATCAGCGCCATCACCTTCAGCCTGATCAGCAAAGCCAGAACCACCAGAATCCTAGAAACAATCGCCGAAACTACTCGCCACTTACAAGCAGAAAAGGAAGAAACCCGCGCCGAATTAAACCGGGGAAAAATCTGGTTTCAGGCCATCCTTAATTCCCTCTCTGATGGATTGCTCATCATTGACGAAACCGGCCGTATCATTATTGCCAATACCGCATTTCAGAAAATAATCGGCAAAGAAGAGAACAGCCTTACCGGAAAATTCTACTGGGAACTGCTCCGCGAACCCAACCTGGCACAGATGCTTGCCGACCCTAACCTTCCGAAAACCACCAGTTCAGCAGAAATCGCCATTGGCTCCCGGATATTCCTCTGCCACACCTCTCCTGTCGCCGCCACCCGCCAGCGCATTGTGATTTTTCACGACATCACTGAAATCGTCCAGACCGAACAAATGAAAAAGGATTTTGTTGTCAATGTCTCTCACGAACTCCGCACCCCCCTGACCGCAATAAAGGGCTATGTAGAGACAATAGAAGAAACCGTTGACCCAGATAACCTTCCCTACCTCCAGACGATCAAACGGCACACCGAACGATTGATCACCCTGGTCGCCGACCTTCTGACCCTCTCAAGAGTAGAAGACAAAACCGCCCTTCTCCATCAGGAGGATATTGAACCCGCAGAACTGATTGCTGGTATTGCAACCATTTTCCGCCCCCCGGCCGAAAAAAAGGGCTTGAGTTTAAAGACCTCCATCGCACCAAACCTGCCTGTAATTAAGGGCGATAGCCTTCAACTGGAACAGGCACTTATTAACCTAGTGGATAATGCCATCCGCTACACGGAAAAAGGAATGGTCACAATTACCGCCGAACGCCAATCAGAATGGCTTGCCATTTCAGTCACCGACACGGGCATTGGCATTCCCGAACATCATCTACCGCGCATATTTGAGCGATTCTATGTGGTAGACCGTTCCCGCTCCCGGCAAACCGGTGGCACCGGATTGGGACTGGCAATTGTCAAACACATCGTTAACCAACACAAAGGTGAAATCCGGGTAGAAAGCAGCCCGGGAATCGGTTCAAAGTTTACCATTCTCCTGCCCATCCCTAAATGAAAAATACCTTCACCATTGTCCATCTATCTGACCTTCACCTCGGCGGTGGTTACTTCATACCCCAATGGGGAGAACGGGTTGAGGAAATGGTCAACACTCTGAGCCCTGACCTGCTCGTCATCACCGGCGACCTGACCACCGAAGGTCATCTCCACGAATACGAACAGGTGCACAGATATTTAAATCGGTTTAATGTCAAAAACCGCATCGTCGTTCCCGGCAACCACGACTCCCGCAACGAGGGTTACACAATCTTTGAAGAAATGTTTGGCACCCGCTATCCGTTTTACGAAGACGAACACCTGATTTTGCTGGGAGTGGACTCCAGTCAACCTGATATTGACGACGGCCATATCGGTCGTGCCAATTATCCCCTGGTCACGAACCGACTTAATGACCCCAGCCGATTAAAGATAATGGTACTCCATCACCATCTCATTCCTATCCCCGGCACCGGCCGGGAACGGCACATTCCCACCGATGCCGGTGACGTTCTAAAACTCTGCACCGACATTGATATTCGCATCCTGCTCTCCGGCCACAAACACTTACCCTGGGTCTGGCGACTGGAAAACAGCTGGTTTATCACCGGTGGCACCGCCACCTCCTCCCGGCTAAAGGGACGTTCTTATCCCTCCTTCAACATCATCACCATTGAAGAAAAAAATTTCTCCCTCACTGAAGTCAATGTCGCCACTGGCTCCCGCCACCAGAAACTGACCGCCTCAATTTAACCGCTTACCCGACCGCGGCACCACCACCTTCCGCCACGGTCTTATCTCCCCGGGAACCCAAAAGAAATAAACTCCGGGCTTGAGCGTGGTACAATTGACCCTGCGACCGATGATATCAAATACCGTTTTCAGTTCGGATTTACCCACACCGACGCGCCCTACTGCAGGCGGTGCCGTAACACCCCTGCGGACAATTCCGGCCGGACTTACCGTGGTTTCTGGCTCATAACACCAGAACTCCCAACAACCACCCCCCTTAAGCGCATAGACCCTGCCGTTATAAAAGGCAAGCGCACCACCGCCACCAACCCGGCGCCGACCTTTTCCCAACGGAATTGGCTCCTGCTCTGTCCAGGAATCCAGTAGTACATCATACCGCCAAAATGCCAATGACCGCCCACCCTTAAAAGCATAAATAAATCTAACACCATCACTGGTCAACGCCGCCCCCTCCTTACATCGGCGCCACCCGCTCTGTCCGTGAAAAGGCAAACTGGCACAACTTCGCCAGGTGTCCCGCTCAACAATATACTCATAAAATTCGTTCACCTGCCCCTTTAGAAGGAAAACCCGGTTGCCCAACTTCACCAAACAACTTCCCTTTCTCACTGGTCTGTACTTCTCCGCCGATGGAACCGGTCGCCGGGCGTGCCATTCCCGTTGCCCGAACCAGTAAACCAAAAACTCATTGGTGCCACTTCCTTTAAGACAGAAAATTCTGCTCCCGGTGGCAGCGGACAAAAACACCAGTCCGGAGCCGTACCGCACCGGAGCAAGAGACGCCGGCAACGATGGCAAACTAAACCAGGAATCACCCGGAATATCATAGCCCCATACCTCCCTGGTATTACTCCCCTTAAGCGCATAAATTCGGTTCCCACCATCCCAGACAAGTGTTGCCCCGCCTTTTGGCCTCCTCCGGCTTAAACCCCGAGGCATTGGCGCCCGCCCCTCCCAATGATTGTCGTTTGGGGCATAGAAATAAAACTCATCCGTTCCTCCCCCCTTAAGAACAAAAATGCCCTGACCGGTGCTAACCATAGCACCACCTGACCGAACCGGTAACCGCCGGTAACCCGTGGGCACCGATGGCAACTCCTGCCAGTGGCGGCTCAAAGGTGCCTCCACAAACACCCGGGAAAAAACACTGTCATTCCCCGGGTTCTCGTCTCCGGCAAGAACAACCCGGGCGACAAGCCGATACTCACCAGGCACTGCCTGCCACTCCCCGAACCGGACAACTGAATCAGCGCCGACCTCCAAAAACACCAGAACCGAATCGGTCCATTCCTCTAAACTGTCATCAGCAAAAGCGGCAAAGTAAACATAAAACTGCGCCGGTTCCTCGCCCCGATTTGCCACCACCACCTCCGGTTGGATCACCCCTGCCTGCACCGTGTCTGCCGGCGACCGGATCTCCTCCACGGCGACATCCCTGCGCGCCACCCGAAACCACTTACTTAAAGTATCATTGTCCGGATGCATATCACCTGTGAGTTCTGTTCCCATTTTTATCCGGTAAAACCCTCCCCCCGCTCGCCAGAGCCGAAAAGAGACTACCGAACTGTCGCCGGAACCTAAAAATACCCTCGCTGCAGACCCGTACACCATTATTCCCGTACTGTCCTCAATCTCGCACCATACCGAAAACCAAACCGCCTCGTTCCCATAATTAAATATCAAACCTACCGGTCTCAACTCACCTGGAGTTGTAACTTCACCGGGACGGACAATCCTCGCCATTACCACATCCCGCACCCGGACAAAAACGGTACCCAATGCGGTATCGTTTTCCGGAGTGCGGTCACCGACAAGAACAGTAGAACAACAAACCGGAACATCACCCCGACCGCTCGCCTCCCAAAAGTCAAATGACACCCTGCTGCTATCGCCCGCTGTTAGAAAAACAGAAGCGGAATCAACGTAACCGGATCCGATACGCAAGACAACCAAAAAACTCTCCGCTTCGGTACCCAGATTCTCCACTGTCACCTGAGGCTCACCGCCATCTCCGGAATCAACCTGACCCACCGGCCAAACAATTCTCCTCACACCCACATCATGACAAACAACCACAAACTCACCGCTGATGGTATCGTTCTCCGAATGCATATCGCCGGGCAAATCTGCCCGTACCCGGACAAGATAACTGCCGGGATCCAAAATCGGAACACCAAAGGCGACATTACTCGTAACTCCGGCACCAAGGATCAGGGAAATTGTGGTGTCCGCTACCGGTTCCCGTTGAGGAAGGGCAAAAATCGAACAGCACAGGGGAAATGATGCCGGGGCATTCCCCCGATTACACACCCTTACTATCGGTCGGACTGATTCTGCTTCAACCCTTCCCCGCGGTGAAATAATGCTCTCCAACACCACATCCCGAACCCGGACAAACAGACTTCGCCGCATCACATCGTTTCCGGCATTGACATCATCGGCAACTCGAACCGAACAGGCAACAGTTACTATCCCCCGACCGTAAACAAAAACGGTGTCAAAAGCCACCTGGATGGACTCTCCCGGTGCAATACTATCAAACTGCCGCCATTGAATAAACTCGCCAATACGGAAACAGACCTCTCCTAACCGCTCAGTAAAATCGCCGTAATTGCCCAACCAGACTATCGGGCAGACCGCTGCCATTGAATCCACCGTATCACCCGGCTGTTCAATTCTCATTACCCCGACATCGTGAAAAAACTCACTTCGGCGCAACCGGATTGCCGGTGTTGCCGGAGTACCCCGCCATTCACTCCAGGCAACCTGAACTTTACCTGGTTGCGCAGCAATCGAAACCCGGTCCCGGTCGTTCCCTCCCGTGGTTAACGTATAAATATTCCCCCATCCGCCACCCGCCACCCGCTTGCGATAACACACTTGACGAAAACGCTGGGGCGTGGTGTCCTCAGCAACCCATGCCAGGTGAAGATTACCCTCACCATCACCGACAATACTAGGACACCTTTTCCCGTACGCCCAAACACTCAACCGCAGTGTATCACCCCAGCCATCTCTGCCCCGCCCCCGATAAAAAACCGCGTTATTATCGGCAACCCAGACCACATGAAAAGTATCGCCGGCACCAACCACACAGGGAGCGGTTGTATCACCCCCGCCGCTGAACACCGTCTCTGCCCTTGCCCACTCTCCATTCACTCGCCTTCGGGAAACAACCCCGCGCTGATTACCAATGTTCTGGCGCCATACCACCATCAGATTCTCCGGAGGCAACCAAGCAATACAAGGAACGTTCATATAGTGGCTTTCCTCGGCAACCGTGTCAACTCTACTCCAGCCCTGTTCACCGCGAAACACATAGCATATTCTTATTGCGCCAACAACCAACCTCGCCCAGACCAAATGTTGAACGCCATTGCGGTCTACCGTGATTGATACAACCTGGTCATATGGGTTTCCTACCAGTGTCTCGGCTGGCAACCATAACCCAGTTACCCCATCCCGCCGCTTGAGTTGTAACACGCCGGCGGTTATCCAGGCAACATAAAGATTACCGCTGGAATCACAGGCAATTGCCGGGTCACCGGCATCGCTCACATCGTTAGAAAGCACCGTATCTGCTGACCACGTCCTGGTTCCCGCATCCCAACGGGAATACCAGACCTGAAACACCCCTGCCCGCCTGCCCCGCCAGACGACGTGAATGTCGCCCGAAGCGTCGCCAACAACCGCCCGGGCGTTATTTTTACAGGTGATGTCGGTAGTGTCACGATTGGTAATAGAATCTACCGGCAACCAGCCCGCTTCTGCTAAAAGAAAACCGAGACCGACGACAATCCCCACCTTTTGCCAGAATGCATCCGTCATCACCATCACTATGCCAGAAATAAAACTACCGGTCAACTGCTAACGAAGGCTCGCGACAAGAACGGCGGCAGACTTGAGTTGACAACCAATTATTAGCGATTACACTTGTCTCTGGGCTTGTGTGCCCGGCAAAATGAAAAAGATATCACTTTACGAAGAGTTTCTGAAGGACACCGCCATCTTGGATGAACTCCAGGAGGGCATCTGGGTGGCGGATAACTTCGGCCGTATTGTCTTCGCCAACTGTCGCCTTGCCCGATTGCTGGGCTATGACCTGCCGGAAAAGCTAATTGGCAAGATGTGGCGGCAACTGTTTCCTCCCAGTGAAGCCGTCCGCCTGAGCAAAATCAACTCCGAGTCCCGTACCCTCAACACCCAGGTTGTCGCCCGGGACAACCGGTTGATTCCGGTTTCTGTCACCGTTCTCACCAAATCGATTAACAATACCAACTGGTACCTCGGCTCGGTTATAGAATCTGTCGGGCATACCGAAGAGGAAGTCAGTAATTGGACCAGCCGTCAGGTGATGGAAAACTCAGTTGACGGTATCTGCATAATTGAAAATAAACAGATTGTTTATGTTAACCGGCGGATGGAGGAACTGACCGGTTACAGCCCGCCCCAGCTGGGGAGAATGAGTATTGAACAGTTGCTCAGCCCGGCGGACCGAAAAACCGTCTCCAGTCTTATTGTTGAACCTCATCATATAATCGCCCCGATTCACCATGAGGTAAAACTCCGCGCCCGCACCGGTCGGGAATTGGAATGCGAGCTAAGAATTGTACCGGTAGAAAAAGGGGGGGAAATTAGCCTCATCTGTTATTTCCGGGACATATCAGAACTCAAGCAGGCGGAGCGGAGCCGAGCGGAGTTCATCGCCATGGTATCACATGACCTGAGAACACCGCTGGCGGCGATTAAGGAGGCGATCGCCCTGCTTGCCGATACTGCTGCCGGACGGCTAGAAGATAAACAACGCCGATATCTTAATATCGCCCGCGAGGAGATGGACCGTCTGAACCGAATGATTGACAACCTCCTGGAGGTTTCCCGGATGGAATCGGGCAAATTAACCCTTAATCTGGAGGCGGTTGACCTGCCTCAGTTGCTCAATACCGCCCTGGAGAGTCTTGCCCTGTTCCTCACCAAGAAGAATCTGAAGGTGGAACGCCGACTGCCCCCGAAAATGCCCCCGGTCCTCGGTGACCGCGACCGGTTGTTACGGGTATTCAACAATCTCCTGGACAACGCAATTAAATATTCTCCAGAAGGCGGAACCATCAAAGTAGAGGCAGATTTTATTGACCCGGAGGCGCCGATTCTTTCCGAACCCGGCATTCTTGCCAACACCGGCTACGTGGAGATTACCATAACCGACCAGGGACCGGGTATACCGGCAGAGTTTCTGGAGCGGGTATTTGGTAAATTTGAACGGGTTGACCCCTATGGTCCCGGCATCGGTCTCGGGCTGGCGATAGTTCGCTCCATAATTGAACTGCATCACGGAAAAATCTGGGTGCGCTCCACCCTTGGCGAGGGTGCCAGTTTTAGTTTCGTCCTACCCCTGAAAGAAGGAAATCAATGAACACCGAACCAAAGAAAAAAATCCTCCTGATTGAAGACGAGCCCAATATGAGAGAACTGGTCAAAGCAAGGCTGGAACAAAACGGTTATACTGTGGTCACCGCTGCCGACGGCTATCAGGGAATTTTTATGGCCAGAAAGGAGAAACCGGACCTCATCATCTTAGACCTGATGATTCCCAAAATGGACGGTTATACCGTCTGCCGGATGCTCAAAGCCTCCAGCGATTTCAATAACGTTCCCATCGTTATGTTTACCGCTCGCACCGCACCGGACGACCGCCGGCGGGGCGCAGAAATGGGTGCCGATGCTTATCTTACCAAGCCGTTTGAGCCCTCCACCCTCCTCGCCAAAATCGAAGAACTCCTCCAACAGCATGCCACCCCACCGGCACCTGAATCCACCCCATCCCAGCCGCCTCCCACGGAACAACAACCACCTCAGTAGAAATCGGTTCTGGTCTAACTATGACCATTAACCAGTTAATCCGTGCCGCCCTGGCAGAAGATATCGGCAAAGGTGACATCACCTCCCGCCTGCTCATCCCCGATGACAGAACCGCCTTCGCCCACATCGTTGCCCACTCCACCGGCATCCTTGCCGGCATCAACGTCTGTGGTCGGGTATTCCGGATGGTTAATTCCCGCATTCAATTTGAGCCGCTTTATCAGGACAGCAGCAGGTTTCGCAGCGGCGCGGTTCTGGCGCTCGTATCTGGACCGGCCCGGGCAATTCTTACCGCCGAGCGCACCGCCCTAAATTTTCTCTGCCACCTCTCCGGCATCGCCACCCTCACCGATAAATTTGTCTCTCGGGTCAAGGGAACACGGGCGGTCGTCCTGGACACCCGCAAGACCACACCGGGCTGGCGGGAACTGGAAAAGTATGCGGTCCGCTGCGGCGGAGGGAAAAATCACCGTCTGCGGCTGGATAAGATGGTCTTAATTAAAGACAACCACATCGCTCTGGTGGGTTCGGTCAGCGAGGCGCTCAACCGAAGCCGGTCCAGCCGTCTGCCGGTGGAAATTGAAGCAAAGACAATTGAGCAGGTACGGGAGGCGCTGGCTGCTGGCGCCCGGCGTATTATGCTTGACAATATGACCGTCGCGCAGTTGAAGCGGGCGGTAAAAATCGTCGCCGGTCGGGCAGAACTGGAGGCCTCTGGTGGCGTCACTTTAAAAAATATCCGGACGATTGCCCGCACCGGCGTTGACTACATATCGGTCGGCAGTCTCACCCACTCAGCACCCGCCGCCGATATCAGTCTTGAGATTGTCTCCCGCTAACCCACCCGGACAAAAAATTTACCCGGCAACTGCCGTACCAACCCCTTGACCTCCAGTTGAAACATAATGTTTAACAGCTGCGCCATCGGGACTCCCGCCGCCTCGCACACTTCGTCAATGTGTACCGGCTCGTTGCTGAGCACCGCCAGGACCGGCTTTTCCGTATCGTCTACCGGCACCGCTGGCGCCGGCGCAACGGCAAAAAGCACCCCCAGCCGTTCCAGAATATCCCTGCTGCCGGTAACAACCATCGCCCCGTTCCGGAGCAGCCGGTTGGTACCGATACTCTTTTCGTCACCAAGCCGACCCGGCACCGCATAAACATCCCGCCCCTGCTCCTTTGCCCAGGCACAGGTATTCAGTACACCGGATTTATCACCCGCCTCCACCGCCACCACCGCCTTTGACAGCGCTGAGATAATCCGGTTACGCTTGGGGAAGTTCATCGCCAGCGGCTCCATGCCCAACGGATATTCACTCACCACCGCCCCCTGCCGGACAATCGCCTCCAGTAACTGCCGGTTTTCCGGTGGGTAACAGACATCAATCCCGCATCCCAGTACCGCGATCGTCCTGCCTTTTGCCGCCAGTGCCCCTCGGTGCGCCCATGTGTCTACCCCCCGGGCAAGACCGCTCACCACAGTCACCCCCGCCCCTGCGATCTCCCGGGCCAGCCGTTCGGCAACCTCCCGGCCATAATGGGAAGGAAAACGGGTACCCACTATCGCCACTGCCAGACGGTCATTGGCGATTATCTCCCCCCGGATAAAAAGCACCGGCGGCATATGTGCTACCCCTTTCAGGTTTTCCGGATAATCCTGGTCCCGATAACTAACCGCCCGCACCCCCATTTTTATCGCCGCCTGGATACGCTCATCCACCGCCTTATCCCGACGATAGTTAACAATCTCCCGACCCAGTTCTTCGTCCACCCCGGGCACCCCGGTCAGCTCCTCCAGCCGGGCACCGAATATCGCCGCCGGGGTGCTAAAAACTTCCAGCAGCCGCTTCAACCGGGTCTCGGTCATTCTCGGAACCGCATAAAGATCAAAAAACAGTTCCTGTTCCATACTTTAACCCAACAGCATCTTTTTAATCGACTCCCGCAAACGGCCAATACCGCTACCCTTTAGCGCCGAAACCGCTACCACCGGCAGGTCTGTCTTCACCACGGGCAACTCGCCGGTCAGTAGATCAATTTTATTAAGAACCAATAGTGCCGGCCGATTGAGCAACTCCGGATCATAAAACCCCAGCTCCTCCCGCAACTGGGCGAAATCACGCTCCGGTGCCTGGCTGACAGCATCCACCACATAAAGAAGCATCCGGGTCCTCTCAATGTGACGAAGAAACCTCAAACCCAGCCCCCTTCCCTCATGCGCCCCCTGAATAATTCCTGGCATATCCGCCAGCGTCCAGCGAAAATCCTTCCCCACCAACACCCCCAGATTGGGAGTCAGGGTAGTAAACGGATAATCGGCAACCTTCGGTTTTGCCGCTGTCAGGGCCCGCAAAAGGGTTGATTTCCCGGCATTTGGTAGCCCGACCATCCCGACATCGGCAAGCACCCGCAAAACGAGCCGCAGCGTCCGCTCCTCTCCCGACTCACCCGGCAGCGCCTCACGGGGCGCCCGATTGGTTGACGTAACAAACCGGGCATTTCCCTTGCCACCCTTGCCACCCTTTGCCACTACCAATCGCTCCCCGGGCTTCAAAACCTCACCCAATTTCTCGCCGCTGATGGCATCAAACACATCAGTGCCCAGCGGCACCGGTACCACCACATTCTCACCATTGCGACCGTGCCGGTTTTTGCCCATACCGTGCTGACCTCGTTTTGCCTGATACCGTCGGCGGTATAAAAAGTCGGCAAGACTCTGCAGGTGCTCGCTTCCCTCCAGTATCACCGAACCACCATCACCGCCATCGCCGCCATCCGGTCCGCCCTTGGGAACAAACTTCTCCCGACGAAAGGAAACACAGCCATCACCGCCATCCCCCGCCTTCACCTGAATGACCGCCTCATCAACAAACCGCATCGCTCAAACCTTCTCGCCGAACTTCTTTTTCAGTGCCGCCACCACTACCGGCGGGGCAAAACAGGAAAGCTCGGCCCCGGCCCGCGCCAGCTCTCGCACCAGCGAAGAACTGAGGTAAAAAAACTTTTCGGAAGGCACAAAGAAAATCGTCTCCACCTCGGGTGCCATCTTCCGATTGGTCAACGCCATTTGAAACTCATAATCAAAATCCATCACCGCCCGCAACCCCCGCACCACCGCATCCGCCCCCTTTGCCCGAACAAAATCCACCAGAAGGCCATCAAACCCTTCCACCATCACCCCGGCGATACCTGCGGTTGCCTGACGTGCCAGTGCTATCCGCTCCTCCCAGGAAAAAAGCGGATGTTTCTCCTCTCGCTTTGCCACCGCCACAATGACCCGATCAAAAAGCCGATTTGCCCGGACAACCACATCCAGATGCCCCAGGGTTATCGGATCAAAACTCCCCGGATAAACCGCCACCTTCATAATTCACCTCCGTAAAAATGTCACTACACTCTCACCGTACCGCTCCTGCCGCACCACCGTTCCACCGGCAGGAGCAACCGGCACCTCATCCCGACTGTGCTCAATCACCAGCAGACCGTCTGGCGCGAGAAGATTATGGGCAAAAACCAGCACCACCGTCCTCTGCACCAGCCCTTTGCCATAAGGCGGGTCGGCAAATATAATGTCAAACTCCGCGCCCGCCAATCTCGGCACCACCCGCCGCACATCACCCCTTATCACCCTTGCCCCAGACACCCCAACCAAATTCTCCCGCAGATAACGGCAAACCACCGGGTTACCCTCAACAAACACCACCTCTTTTGCCCCCCGAGATAGCGCCTCCATACCCAGCGCGCCAGCACCGGCAAAAAGGTCACACACCCGGGCACCATCCACCCGCTCGCCAATGATGTTAAAAATCGCCTCCCGGGTAACCCCTTTCGTTGGCCGCAGACCCGATCGGGGATAAACAAGTTTTCTACCCTTAAATTTACCACCGGTAATCCGCACCAGAGCAATATAAAAAACCTTATTCCTCTGTCAACACCGAACCTTTTATCATCTATTAAGACCCCGAAAAAACACGCTATTAACGACTACAATCAGCACCATTCCCCGCCCCATCATCGTAAGTTTCAGTTTGACTGAGTGTTGCTGACCGGAATTAAACCGTAATATCAGCCTGGGGGGCATACCCCGGGGTTATCCTGCAGTTTGGTCCCAATTTTCTTCCCAAAAAAGAAATCCGGCTGGGAGCGGAAATCCGCTTCCAGCCGGAGTAACACTCGGCTCGGTCTAACGAAACTGAATAATCCGCTCAGTTTTGCCCACGCCGGCAAACTCCAGACGGATGAAGAACACACCTGGTGCCAGGCCTTCTGGCTCCCAGACCAGTTCGCCTTGGCCCGGACCAACGGTGCCTTCAATTAAGCGGTCAACCACCCTGCCCGTAACATCAACCACACTCAACTTTAACGGTCCCGCAACCGGCACGTAATAATTGATAACCACACGCCGGCTGAACGGGTTGGGCAGAACCTGCAACCAAGATCCGGGACCCGGACGGTAAAACTCGGTTCCCACGGCCTGGTTTTCGCCGACACCGATGTAGCGGTGGTACCAAGACCGGGCACTATCGGCATTAATCAACGCCCTCACCACATCATCACCGCCAACAAAAGCTACCGCCAGCCGGCAGACACCGAATGGATTGAGCGTAACCGGCCCAACTGAAGCACTCACCGCCCAGTTGTCCGGACGGGTTGGGTTATTCAGATTTACCGCACCATTGAGAAACCGCCACTTCTGGGCATCCCGGAACGAAGAATCGGGAAGGTAATAGACAAGCGGGTCAATGGCACTGAACCGGGCAAGCGTCTCTGGTTCCAAAACCCGCACCCCAACAACCGGTCCACTGTCAGTACCGGGTCTGATATAAATGAATCGCCGGGAACTATCAGTAAAGCAAAGATCACCCGCCGAGTCCACGGTAAAATCGGCAAAAACGCCCGCATAGAAACTATCAACCCGGCTGGAACCGTTATTCTGAATATCAAAAACCATTACCACGAAATCCCGATAACCCGGCGAACCGTCAGCATAGGAATTCTGGGCGGTAACCAGATAACGCTGGCGGGGATGATTGCGATCTGAATACCAGGCCCGAAAATGCTCATGCCCCTTCAGTGGCGGATAAACACTGCGCAGACTGTCAATCATAAAAAACTCAGTATCTGGCGCCGCGGTTACCGGACAGGTGTAATACCGGTCCACCACATAACCGGTATCGGTGCCAAAAGCAAAAGAGGCGTGCCGTAAAAGGCTTACCCCGTTCTTAGGATAACAGAACCCGCTCCCTTCGGCTCCCGGCGCCACATAGCCAATCGCCCCCTTGGCGGTTATGGTCAGCCGGCAGTTATTGGTGTCGTGGTCAAAGAAGATCTGCCCCGGCAACCCCACCCGCAATTCAAATCCAAACACCTTGGTATAATCTGCACTGTCGCCGGTAACATAGAGCGAACAGGAAACCACCGTGCCCTGACGCAGTGAACTGTCCGCCTGGACCACAAACCAATCAGATGAGTTTGTCGCACTATCATCGTAGCGAATCAAGCCCCAGGTGCCGATTGAGTCAATCACCGACAGACGGAAATCAAAGGAACGCAGCCGACCCTGGGTGTTGGCACAGTTGGCATTCCCAACATTTGCCAGCAGCACCTGCAAACCGGCTGTTTCTCCTGGGTCAATATAGCCATCGTTATTACCGATCGAATCAACAACAACCACCCGGCGCAGCTCCAGAAACGGACCCCGGGCAACCCGCTGCACCGCGACAAACGCATCAATTCGGCCGGCACCGAAGTCATTGTCCTTGCCCGCCGGAC
>FMJZ01044708.1_pt1 | contig 14614 bp, 9 predicted proteins | sample 1987881 | NCBI WGS metagenome assembly FMJZ01 (sample SAMEA4378227, study PRJEB15110) | soil metagenome | biome: soil; feature: Field; material: Soil | place: India | collected 2015-03-11 | depth 0 m | reverse complement strand
ATACATACTCAAAAAATCGCGGGCTTGTCAAGGAAGAATCGCAGGAAAAACACCTTGCCTTCTCAATCCCCGTGGGCACTGCCTTCCACCGGCCTTTCCACGGTTTCTGCCAGGGGCTCACCACCCTCACTGAAGACCTCCAGCCCAAAGCTACAACGCACCTAGGCACGGACGATTTTCTCGCGTCCGTGGCGGACGTTCCGGGTGGCATTGCGGGTGTCGATAACCAACTGACTCGCCGAGACGATAAACTCGTAGTCGAACACTGAATGATCCGTCGCAACCACCACCGCATCCGCTCGCTCCAACTCGTCCCGGGTCAACGGTACCGAGGCCATGTTGAAATCATAATTTCGCGAGCGCTTCAAGTAGGGAACGTACGGATCATGGTATCGCACCTGTGCCCCTTTCCGTAGCAACAAGTCCATCAGGCGCAGCGCAGGGGATTCGCGGGTATCGTCGAGGTCCTTTTTATAGGCGACACCCAGCACCAGCACTCTTGCCCCTTTCAAGCTCTTTTGCCGCTCGTTCAACGCGTCGGCCAGCTTCCCGATGACATATGCAGGCATCGCGTGGTTGATTTCTCCGGCAAGCTCGATGAAGCGAGTCGTGAGCTCGTACTCCCGCGCTTTCCAGCTCAAGTAAAATGGGTCGATCGGAATGCAGTGCCCACCAAGGCCTGGACCGGGATAGAAGGGAGTGAACCCAAACGGTTTGGTTGCCGCCGCGTCGATTACTTCCCAGATGTCAATCCCCATGCGGTCGAACAGCACCTTGAGCTCGTTCACCAAAGCAATGTTGACGCAGCGGTAAATGTTTTCGAGCAACTTCGCCGCTTCGGCCACACGCGCAGACGACACGGGGACGACTTTCTCCAACACGGCACCATACAGCGCCGCCGCTACGCGACCGCATGCCTCGGTTACCCCACCCACCAGTTTCGGGATCGTACGCGTTGTAAAATTGGGATTGTTCGGATCTTCCCGCTCGGGTGAAAAGGCTAGGTGCACGTCGATCCCTACCCGCAGGCCAGAACGCTCCAGGATTTCTTTCACCACTTCGTCGGTCGTTCCCGGGTAGGTGGTACTTTCTAACACGACGAGCTGCCCAGGACGCAGATACTCCGCGATCGTTTCTGCCGTTCTCTCGACATACGACAGGTCCGGATCACGGTTCGGGCTCAGCGGTGTCGGCACACAGATGAGAATCGCGTCGCACTCGCGCAATAAAGAAAAATCCGAAGTCGGGTGGAATTTCCCCTCGGCACGACGAGGCAGAGAGTCGGCCACCACTCGCGCCAAGCGTCCACTATCAATGTGGCGGATGTAGCTGCGACCGGCACGGAGCTCTTCTACCTTGCTTTGGTCGATGTCGAACCCCACCACCGACACACCACTCTCCGCAAACGTCGCTGCTAGCGGCAGACCGACGTAACCCAGCCCAACAATCCCCACCAATCCTTGCCGCTTCTCAAAGCGCTCGATCAACTCCACTACCGATGGCCTCGCAGGCATCCCTGCCACCTGAACTTCCCGTCGCGTACGCCGCCAAGGCAGGTCCGACACTTCGCCAGAACTCCTTTCTTACGATGCACCGAGCGCTCGCCGTATCATCGCCGGACGCCGCCACCACCGCAGCGCCAAAACCGGCAACAGCAACCAAATAGACGACCAACCACCTCGTGCACCACTGACGTTGCAATCGCAACCATCACCGTTTCCGGCCGCCGGGGCACCAGTACGGGTCGGTGTGGGGGAACCTACCGCGGTGGTCGGGGTGCGCGTTGGGGTTGCAATGACCACTGGCGTTGTCGGCGTTGCGGTTCTGGTTGCTGTAGGCGAGGCCTCGACCGGTGGCGTGGTTGGGCTCGCAGTCCGTGTCGCCGTGATTGTCGGAGTCGGCGTTGGAGGAGGCTCGACGCAAAGGAATCCATTTCGTCCGGCGACGCCAGGAACAGGGTTCCCTTCCGCATCGCTCGCTCCCACTCCCGTCACGTCGACCCGGGCCTCCACGTCGCTCAACGTTGCATTGCACGTGTAGAGGACCGAACCATCGGGAATCGGATCCACATTTTCAAGCGACACCACCACTGCGCGTACAGACGTACAAGCATCGGGAGCACAACCCGGCGGCAGGAACGCAAAGGACGAACCATTTTTGTTCAGGGCCGGGTTCGCCGTACAGTCAGGGCGCCCGCTTGCGTTGGCATTGACCCGAATGCCCGCGCCCAACACCAGATCATTTTGCGTAGCCACGATCTGTTGCCCACCCGTCGCCAAGCGCACGGTAAGCGTAATCGGGCCGCTAGCTAAAAGAACCGCATCTTCCACATACACCGCAGCACCCACCGGCGACGGACGTGGCGATGGGCAAGGTGTTCGTACCGTGGTTGGAGTGGGAGACGGCCCCGGAGTGGTGGGAGTTGGAATCGCCGTTTCCGTTTCGGTGGCAGTGGGAGTCGGCGTACCTGGAGTTTCGCTCGGTGTCGGCGTAGGACTCAACGTTGGCGTGCGGGCCGGGCCCGCAATGATCTCACCTAGCTCCAACACGAGTCGCGAATCCACGGCAACCGCCGGCACCTTGTTATCCGCCACTTGTAGGCGATCGTACCGCACCACTTGGGGTCCAGGGGTAACCGAAGCAGCCAGGGGAAGGCTACAGGTGAGCAGGGTGCCATCGGGAATCACCGGCAGCGGGTTTGAAAACGTGGTGGTTACGAGTGCGAATCGCACGCGGTAGTCGCCGGTCCGAACGTTTTGGAAGTCCGGAGGCACGACCTCGAGCAGGTGGTCTGCCAACCTCGGATCCTTTTGGCAATGCAAAGGGGCGAGCCGACACGTACCGTTGCTCGGACAATCGCTCGAAAACTGGCAGGAACTGTTGTCCTCGCAAACGCCGCGCAAGTCGAACTGAGCGACTTGGAAAATCAGATCGAAGTTCACCGTCGCCACTACTTCGCTCTCTCTTTCGCGCTCCAGCCGCACCGTCATTGTCGCCGGTGCCGGTGGTGTCGACTCGTCGCCCGTGAACGCGTCTGTGGTGTTCACCCGCACGGTCACCACCGCCTGCACCGGTGCCGCCAGGCTGGCCAACAACACGATTCCCAGCCAAAGGCCAAGAGCGCCCCACCCTCTTACAAAGTGCCTCTGTTGCGCTTGTCCGTTCGCTGTCATGCGCGAATCCTCCCCGCTCGTGCGTCCACGCCTCATCATTTCCAGGCCCCGACTCATGGACAGCCTCGTGCCAAGCGAAGCACCGCTTTCGTTACGTCGCCAACCGTGACTTGGCCGTCTCCGTCGGCGTCGGCGGCCGGACAAGCACTCACGGGCAATCTCGAGGCCATGATCTGCACAACGGTGGTAATTTCGTTGCCCATCACCTGGCCATTGCCATCGCAATCGCCTGCACACACCTGCACCGGAGTCGGCTCACTGACGGGCGGTGCCTCTAATGTGAACTCGCCTCCTGCCACGACCACTCGGAAGGTATCGGCACGCTGGTCGCCCACGTTGGTCCGGTCGGCACCGAACACCACCTGACCGCTCCGGCCCGCAACCGGCTGGAATGTGCAATGGAACACTGGCCCGTCAGCAAATGTTTGGATCGGGAACGACAAATCACCTGTGAAAAGCCGCAGCCGACGGTAGCCTTCAGGAGCGGCTGGGCTTTGTGGGAGAGTCGCCAAGAGCACGTGCGAGCCACGCAGGCGCTCGTCGAGACGACACGTCCTGCCAGGATCGCCAATGTCGAGAAGCCCTGGATCGTACAGTACGTCGAGCTGGACCGTAGCAAGTTCCCCCAGGCCTCCAGCAGCATTCACTGTGAGGTTCACTTTCCCATCCTCGCTTCTCGCGACGTCGAGTGTGAGGGTCACTTCTTGCCCTCGGTCGTGCGCGAACGTGAGCGGCCGGCCTTCCTGCACGCAACCACGAGCCAAGTTCAACACGATTTGGGTAATCTCGTTGCCCATCACCGCGCCGTCCCCATTCAAGTCGGCCGCCACGCATTGATCGAGACTCAGTACTCCGCCCAGGATGTACACAGCATTGGAAACCTCGTTGCCAAACACGAAGCCATCGAGGTTACAGTCGCCACCGCATTCGCACAGGCCGTCGATACATGCCTCGCGATCGAAGCAGTTCAGCCGGTCGATTGTCGGGTCTTCGTCGTCACACGGGCGCTTCTTTTTACAGTATCCGCCCCGGCAATGGTGGTCCGGTGGACAATCCGCATCGGTCGTACATGGGCGAAACGTGGGCGTCGGCGTCGCTGTATTTGTCGGGGTTCGCGTGCGGGTCGGTGTTGGTGTTCGCGTCACCGTCGGAGTGGGGCTAGGCGTTACGCAGAAACCCGCAACACACACCAGCCCCTCGGGGCAGATTCCATCGGGGCACGAGCCTGGCCCGAAAAACGGATTTTGACCCAAGTACGCTTGGCCCGCGAAGGCGCCTCCGGGGACCAGGTTGGTCGCAAACGACACGAACGCCACCCGTGTGCCTGGACCCGAAATCGCCGGAGCCGCGTCCGGCACCCCGGCGTTCGCCAACTCACCACGGTCGCTCACATCCACCACAAGCGTGCGTCCGATTTGCCGATCCCGCACGAACATGTTGGACGCGTGGTTGTTGTCATTGGGGATCAAGTTGGTTGCTGCCGACCCAAATGCCACAAAGCGACCGTCCGCAGAAATCGCTGGCGGGAAGGAAAAATCATCGGCGTTGCCGCCGCGCATGTTCACGCTCACGCGCTCGATTGTCCGTTGCTGACGGTCGAACACGAACACATCGACCACGCCATTGCGATCGTCGGCGACCAAGTTATCGGCAAGCGATTTGAAGGCAACGAAGCGGCCATCCGCACTAATCGCCGGCAAGATGCTATCGCCATTTCCCTGAGTTCCGTTGCTCGCCACACTCACCCGCTCGATGGCTCCACTCGTGCGATCGCACACGAAAATATCCACAAAGCCGTTCGTATCGCCGCTCACCAAATTCGTAGCTGCGGAAGCAAAGGCCACTATGGAACCATCTTCACTGATCGCGGGGTGAGAACTCGGACCGTTCGGCTGAACATTGCACAGGCGTTCCGTCGTACCCGCAGCCAAATCACGAACAAAGATGTCCGCAACTCGGTTGGTGTCCCCGTCAACCAAATTGGAAGCCTCGGACTGGAAGGCCACCCAACGGCCGTCGCCGCTCACTGCCGGATACAAACTATCGCCATTCCCTTGGCTTCCGTTGGTGGCCACGCTTACGCGCTCCGTCGTGCCGAGGTCCCGCCTCCGAACAAACACGTCAAGCCGGTTGTTCGTATCTCCAGGAACAAGATTCGACGCGGCCGAGTAAAACACCACTAGGTTGCCGTCGTGACTCACGGCCACGTTTCCGCCTTGCGCATGGCTCGGGCCGTTTGCTTGCGTTCCCGCGGAACTTACGCTCGCCCGCTCGACCCGGCCGCTCCGAACATCACGCACGAATACATCTCGAGCTTGGTTCGTATCGAGTACCACCAAGTTGGTGGCATCAGAGTAAAAAGCGACAACGTTCCCTTCGCGATCCATTCCCACGCCCCCAGCTGCTCCGTTGGATGCCTGGCCCGAAGGGTTGGCACTGATCAACCGTAACGGCTCTCCGACTTGAGCCCAGCACGGCAGCGATCCAAGCCACATCATCGCGATCGCTCCGATGCCAAACGTTACGAAAGTTGCCCTGCAGCCCCTGTCTCGGTTCGAGCGGCTAATCGAATAACAGCGACTTTCCACCGCCATGCTCTCCTCCTTGCGAATCACCCCACCACTCCAGATGCCCCCTTTCGCGGCTCGCACGCTTGGCCGAGAACCACGTTATGCCATCCCAAACTTGTCACCTTCGATTGTTCCCCCACTCACCCGAGCGGAGATTCAGCGGTGGCAAAGTGCCATTCTCAGGCCAGGAAGTCAACCGGAGTTTTGCTAACTGCCGAATCAAGCAGCGTGTTCCGCGCCGTGTCCCCACGGTTCTTTGGCGTGGAACGTCGCTCCAGCACGGTCGCCCTGCTGGCTCGAGCCACTCGAGCACACCCGGAACAGTCGCCACACTACACCGTAGGCGTCGTTCGTGCGAACAACTGCCCCGCTAGTCCAAGGGATGCAGCCGTGGTATCCGGCGGAGACAAGGTCCATCTCACCCCGGAGGCCAAAATGAGCAGCAAGCACGAAGACATCGTCCGGCAATTTTGCGCAGCGTGGAGTCGCCGCAATGTCGAGGAGTTACTGGCGTTCTTCTCCCCTGATGCCGTCTACCACAACATGCCCCTACCGCCGCTCCAGGGGATCGATGCGATTCGAGCTACCCTGGAGACGTTCGTGACACCAGCAGAGTGGATCGAGTTCGAGATCCTCAACATCGCAAGCCGTGGCAACACGGTCTTCACGGAACGAGTGGATCGATTCCGCTTCGCTGGGAAAGAAGTAAGCCTACCGGTAGCGGGCGTGTTCGAACTGGAAAACGGGAAGATCAGGGCATGGCGAGACTACTTCGACATGCAAACCTGGCTCCAGCAAACCACGCCTGCGTAAGCCACTAGAGACCTATCTCGGTTTCCGAGCTCGGCGCCACAATCAAAACTGCCGCTGTGTTGCTCGGCCGATCCGGATTTTTTCGCTGATCCAGCGCCGCCGGCCTGGGAAAAAGAATCCCACCGCAAGCCTCTTCATTGCGAACAACGTTGGCTTCGCGCTTCGTTTCTGGCTCGCGGGCACCTCGGCACGGCATTTGCCCTCCTTGCCAGCTATGGCTGGATTCCACTCGAGCCATGCTCTCGAATTCGGCAAGCCGCCATCAAAGGTGTGATCGGGAACCCGAACCAGGTAGCGCGACATTCCCATTGCGCCGGAACGTGCGGGCCAACGACCAGCTTCGACTCAGAGGGGACTTCATTCTCACGCCGGTTCCGTTCGACGAGTCGCTAGTTTCGACCAGTGACCTCTGCGTCCTCCTGCCTAACGGCCGCGAACAGACCATTCTGTAGGCCCAGCATCTATTCCATGGTCAACCGGATGAAGGTCGGCTGAATCCGACTGCAGGGAACCGCGACGTCTTGGATTCGAGTTGGGCGGTATCATCCTGCAATCACTGAGGTAGATAAGAGCCCGATTTCCATGGGCCGCGACGCCATCGCGGGGTCTGTACGCCCAGCGGAAGCCTTGGCTGCGTTTGTCGGCGAAACCTCGGGTGGCGAGTAGGTTCTTACCGTGGCCGACCACGCACCGCGTGATACTGGGGCTCTGGAGTCCTGGTGTCTGGAGTTGGAATGAACGCGCGTGGCTACTCGCTTACCACTTGGCGTACTGCCACTCGGCGTACCCAAGCTGGCGCTCCAGACGAACGGTCGTTCCGTCGCGGGCGACGACCTGGCCCGTGTACCTCCCGATCAGTTGGTAGAAGTTGAGGCCCATGAACCCCAGGCGCAGGCGCTCGCGATGGCACGCCTCTGGTTCGAAGCGGAGCAGGCAATTGCCACTTCCGGAACGCATCGACCAGGATCGCATGAGATCGGTCCGTTCGTACTCGAACGCAACCAGATCTACCGGTTCCCGAGTGCCGTCGAGCCAAAAACAGTTTTCCGTGAAGCTGGTTTCGTTCACCCCGCACGAGATGTTCAGACCGACGACACGGCCGTCGCTGGAGCGACCGGCTAAACAGCCCCAATTCCAAAACGTTTCCCGCCGCATGTAGCCCGCGCTCCAATCGCGGTGGCCCAATGCTCCAGCCTTGTCCAAATCTACGCTACCCATCGCAGTACGAAGCGTACCCTGTACTCGCTGACCAGCAGTCTTGCGCGCAAACACCCAACCTGCAGCTCCGGCACGGGTGCAAATTCGGAGCGCCTGGGTGGGCGGATCGGTCTCATCCCACTCCGCATCGATGAAGAGGCTGCCCTTGACCTCCGCCGACAAGTGGCGCCGCCCGGGAGGTTCCCCAGGGCCGATGCGGAGCTCTACTCCCCGGGCTGAAAACACGCTGTGCCCGTCTTCCGGTCTTAAGTCCATCCGCAGTTTGCGTGCGAACAGGCTGCGGAACGTCCACTCCTCCATTGCGCCCGTCTCTGGCCAATACACGTAGACGAAGGCTGTGCCCGCGTAACGGGTGTTGACCAGTGCGCATCCGAATACAGCCGCTTCACTGAGGCCACCCAGAAACTCGAACTGCTTAAAGCCGAAGTGGCGGCGCCAGGGTCGGGCAGGGCGATCGTACTCGTCAATCAGCCGGCAGCGTCCGGGATCGATCTCTTCCACCGGCTCTTCGAAGAGGCCAAAGCGCACCTCTCCGCGCTCATCGCAAAGGGAACGCATGCCCTGTTTACCGGATGTGCGGCCACACCTCGCGCTCGAACAATCGCAGACTTTCCCAAGCAAAGTCTGGCGATAGGCCGCCCATCAGCGGGTGCAAGACCACTCGGCCGTGTTCGCGAGCCAGAGCAATGCACTGCTCGGGGGTCACCACCGCGTACACTCCTGAGCGACGTACGTCCTCGGCGCTTGCCCCCTCGACGTGCACTTGGGAGCGTTGGTCGGGGGTTTGCCACGAGGCGTACGTGGTCGCGTCGTACACCGCGTGCGGAGCGATCCGCTGCCAGGCACCCTCTGGGTCGAGCGTGACGTGCACGAAGCCCGGTCCACCGGGCATCAGAGCGAAGCCCGTGTGGAAGCCGACGCGCCGGCATTCTTCTTCGTACACCTGCACGAGCCGCGGATCGCCAATGGCTGGGAGGAACGCAGCGCGCAAGCGCGCCGCGCGTCGCGCGGCCGTTTCCGTAGAACCACCGAGGAAAATCGTGATCGGGTGCGCGGGGCGTGGAGTGACCCGAACGCGGCGCCCACGGTAGGTAAACGGCTCCCCTGTCCAGGCTTGCCGCAACACGTCGACCGCCTCCTCCAGCAATCGACCACGTTGTTTGCGGTCGATCCCTGCCATCTCGAACTCTTCGGCACGATAGCCCAAGCCTGCGACGATGCTGACGCGACCGCCGCTGGCCAGGTCCAAAACCGCGAGTTGCTCGGCAATCCGCACCGGGTCGTGCAAGGGCAGCAGCAGAGCCGCGATATTGATGGGAAGCCGCTTGGTCGCCCCCGCGATTGCCGCCGCTAGCGTCAACGGCGCGGGCAAGTACCCATCGTCTACGCCATGGTGCTCCGACAGCACGCACATGTCGATCCCGAGCTCGTCGGCCCAGCGGCACATTTCCAAGCAAGCGCGGTATTGATCCGCGTGCGTCGTGGAGGCAAACGGAGGCACCCGCAAGTCAAATCGAATCACGACAATCGCCATGGCTGTTCCTCCCGTGTTCCGCGCCCCGGCTCTCGAACCGGACGTGCACTCTCCTCGCGTTCGTCGCCTTGGGGGTCTCTAACGATCGAGCAAATCGAGCTTCTCCTGCGCTGCAAACTCCCGACGCACCTCTTCGTAGTCCTCTCGGGTAAACGGCCGGAATGTTGTGTCGCCACGGCGTCGCCAATAAATCCGCGCATCGGGGATTCGATTCAAGTCGAAGTGCACCTTCTTGTAGTTGCGCACCAAGACCTTCTGCGTTTGCGTGTACTCGAAGTCGTCGACGATCCGCACGAAGTCGGGGAACCATTTCCGGTCCATGCTGCCGTGCGTGACCTGATACTCACACCAGTCGAAAAACCCCTGCGGGTCGAACTCCGCTCCATCGCGCAATTTTAACGCTGCCATCACCAGTTCGTCGGAAATGGCGCAGGGCACGCCGTACGCAACTGCCAATTGCACATCGGGATGCTCCGTCAGGAGCCGCCCTACTTGCGCGGCGGAAAAATTCTCGCCGTCTTTGCGGATCCAGTCGTCCGTGCGTCCGTCGAAATACAAGTAGCGACGACCGTCGACGATGAGGATGTGACCCAAGTCGCCCGAGTGGTAAACCCCGTTGCGGTACTTTTCCTGGTTCGCCTGCGGGTTATCGTAGTACCCTTGAAACAAGGCAGTATCGGGAGCGACCCGGCAAATTTCGCCGACCGCGCGATCGTAGTTCAGCAGCTTGCCGTCTGGCCCAAGCTGCGCCGGCTCGCATTCCGACCCATCCGGCGCCAAAATCTTCACTGCTGGATCGGTAATTTCCCCGACACACCCGCGCGGGTCTCCTTTGCGGCGGAACGTACTGATGGCAGCTTCGGTGGAACCGTACAATTCGAACATGTCCTCGAGCCCGAGCCACTTCATGAACTTGTCGATGTCGGGCGGCGAAGCCCCGTTCCCCACCGCGTAACGCAGTTTGTTGCGGGGGTTGTTCGTGACCTCTCGGGCGATGCGTTCTTCGTCGCCACCAAAGCGCTTTTCGATCGCGGCGAGAACGTAGTGAACCGGCTCGCCCACGTAATTCCAGAACGTCGATCCGTAGGTAAAGATGTCGTCGAGAAATTGGCTGGCACTGAACCGCTCGCGCAACCCCATGCTCCCCCCCACCCAAAATGCCGGCATGAAGCCAACGAACATGGCGTTCGAATGGAACAAGGGCATGCACCCGTACCCCACGTCCTCGTAGGTCAGGCCGAGGTTGGAGGACACTCCGAATCCCACAGCACACAGCTTCATGTGGTTGTTCAAAATGCCTTTTGGCAGCCCGGTCGTCCCAGAGGTGTAAATGACCATGAGGTTGGTTTCGGGAGTGACCGCCACGTCCGGTGCCGGGAGTTCGCGCTCGGCAGGTCCGACTTCCCGATCCAGGCATGCAACGTAATCCCGCTCCGGCGGGATCGCGCCGCCTTGGGTGCGGAGAACCAAAATGTTTTCCTCTCCAAGCGTGCGCAGTTGTCCGCGAATGCGCTCGACCTCGGGAAGAAACTTTTCATCGACCACCAGCACACGCGCGCGTGCGTGATTGAGCACTCCTGCCAGTACTTCCCCTCGCAGTCCGGTGTTGACCCCGAACAACGTAAGGCCCGCAAACGCACACCCTCCGTACAGCGACAACAATTCCAGGTGGTTTTCGAGCAACATGGCGACATGACCCGGATGGTCGCTGTCGATCTTGCCAATCCGCTGCAACAGAAAGTGCCCCGTGCGCACGCTTTCGTTGCGGAACTGCCGATACGTCCAGCTCCGGTCGCGGTGCATGAGCACCACCTTGTCTCGCGTGACGGGATGACGCGCCCGGGCCTCGATGTGGGCGCCCACAGTGAAGCTCGGTGCGTCGAAGACGAGTGGTTCAGCCATTCGCAATCTTGCCTCCAATTCCAACGAAATGAGTGAACCGGGTTCTTAAAGGCCGGGACCAACTAGAGTCAATGCAGCCCCACATCGTTTTGCCCCGGCGCCTCGCTCTGTGGTGGCAACGGAACAACGCGAAGTCGCGGCCCACCAGCAACGCGCACGCGGTTCGCACGCATGAGCGCCGAGCTGGCGCCATCAGCCCCGCGCCCCGGGCCGTCCGCTCCCTTTAGGCAAGCGCCTGCAAGTGGCGCTGGAGGTTCTCCGCGCGTTCGCGCAAGGCCCTGGCCTTTTCTTTCTCTTTTGCGACGATCTCCTGCGGAGCTCGGGCTACGAAGTCCGCACGGGCCAGTTTGCCCTCCACTTGTTCAAGATCCTTGCGCACCTTGAGGAGCTCGCGCTCGAGCCGATCACGCACCTCGGCGGTATCTACCAGCCCACGCACCGGAACGAAGATCTCGCCAATGCCATCGACAACCACGGAGGGCTCGCCCACCGGGTGCTCCAGCGGAGCGAGAACCTCGACTGTTCCCACTCGCGCCAACAGACCGAGATACTGCTCCAGGAGGACGCGTGTTTGCGGCGGCACACTCGAGGGGAGCCGAACCGTGATCCGCGCGGAAGGAGCAATTCCTAAATCCGCACGCAAGTTGCGCACGCCGCGAATCGCGGCAATGAGTTGGCCTGCCAAGGCTTCTGCTTCCGGGTCGAGCCAGCGGTCGTCGGGACGAGGGAAGGGCGCCACCATGATGCTCGGCGCCACACGCTCGATAGGCAAGTGCTGCCAGATCTCTTCGGTCACGAACGGCATGATCGGGTGCAAGAGGCGTAACGCCCGTTCGAGTACACCGACCAAAACACTTCGAGTTACGCGCGCTTGCGGAGAGGTAGGCTCTGCCAAAGCCAGTTTGCTCATTTCGATGTACCAATCGCAGTACTCATGCCAGAGAAACTGGTACAGGCCCAAGGCGACCTCGTTGAAACGAAACTGTTCCAGCGCAGCCCGAGCCTCGCGGCTCACTCGCTCCAAGCGCGAGAGGATCCAGCGATCCGCTAGCCCAAAATCCTCGCTGCGGAACACCTGTAGCGATTCCACGCGAGTGTCCGCAGGTACCTGTCGCAACACGAACCGTGCAGCGTTCCAAATCTTGTTGGCAAAGTGCCGGCCAAGGTCGGTTTTTTCTTTCGCGTAGCGCACATCCTCGCCCGGTGGCGCCAAGGCAACGATCGTAAAGCGCAGTGCATCGGCTCCGTACTCTTGGATGACCTCTAGCGGATCGGGCGAGTTGCCCAGCGACTTCGACATCTTGCGCCCCTGCAAATCGCGCACGATGCTGTTGAAGTACACGGAGCGAAAAGGCACGTCGCCCACGAATTCGTAACCCGCCATCACCATGCGGGCGACCCAAAAGAAAATGATATCCGCGCCGGTAACGAGTACGTCCGTGGGATAGAAGCGCTCTAAGGTACGTGTGCGCTCCGGCCAGCCCATGGTCGAGAATGGCCACAGCCACGAGCTGAACCAGGTATCCAACACGTCGGGGTCCTGCTCGATGGCGCCCGAACCGCAATGCGCACAGGCGGTCGGGTCGACGCGGGCCACCGTCTCCTTCCCGCACTCGCGACAGTACCAAACGGGAATGCGATGCCCCCACCAGAGTTGGCGGCTGATGCACCAGTCGCGAATGTTCTCGAGCCAGTGCAAGTACACACCCACCCATCGCTCTGGGGTGAGCTTGAGCGCGCCCGTTTTTACGGCGGCGATGGCCGGACCCGCAAGCGGCTTCATCCGCACGAACCACTGCGTCGAAAGGTACGGCTCGATGATGGTTTGGCAGCGCTCGCAACGGCGCACCGGAACCCGGTACGGTTCCACTTTCACCAGCAGTCCTTGCGCTTCCAGGTCCGCCACGATTTTTTTCCGCGCTGCAAATCGGTCGAGCCCCTGATACGGCCCCCCATTTTCGTTGATCCGGCCTTCGGTATCCATCACCACCAACGCAGGGAGTCCGTGGCGCTGCGCGATGTCGAAATCCGCCGCATCGTGCGCCGGCGTGACCTTCACCGCGCCTGTACCAAATTTCGGATCGACCGATTCGTCCGCCACGACTGGAATCGGGCGGCCCAGCAAGGGCAGCACAACCTGCTTGCCAATGAGCGACCGGTAACGCTCGTCCGCAGGATGCACCGCTACGCCCGTGTCGCCCAACATGGTCTCGGGGCGAGTGGTCGCGACGACGACTCCCGGGCCGCCATCCTCTGCCGGGTAACGAATGTGCCACAGCGAGCCCGCCTCGCCGCCTTCCACGGTGATCGCTTCCTCATCCGACAGTGCGGTATGGCAACGAACACACCAGTGGATGATCCGCTGACCGCGATACAGAAGCCCCTTTTCGTACAGCCGCACGAACACTTCGCGCACCGCACGCGACAAACCAGGGTCCATCGTGAAGCGCTCGCGCCGCCAGTCGCACGAGGCCCCAAGCTTGCGCAATTGCAGCAAAATTGTGCGGCCGTACTTTTCTTTCCATTCCCAAACCCGCTGCAAGAACGCCTCGCGCCCAAGACGGTGGCGGTCGAGCCCCTCCTTCGCGAGCTGCTTTTCCACAGCATTTTGCGTCGCAATGCCCGCATGGTCGGTGCCCGGAATCCAAACGGTTACGTGGCCGTCCATGCGTTTGAAGCGCACCAAGATGTCTTGGAGAGTATTGTTCAGTACGTGCCCCATGGTGAGCACGCCGGTCACGTTCGGCGGGGGAATCACGACGCTAAAGCGCGGCCCGGGCTGATCCTCGTCACCGTAAAAGTACCCTTCTCGCTCCCAAATCGCGTACCACTTGTCCTCGACCTGCGAGGGATCGTAAGTCTTCGGCAACTCATTCATAGGACAGCACCGTCGATGCTGTGCACCGGCGCACAACGAACCGGCTTGGCTAACGTAAAGGCATCGGACCCGCAACAGCGAGACCCGCAACTCACCACACGAACCCTACGCGGTGGCTTTGCGCACACCTAGCACCGCTCGGGGCACGTAAACCCCCGGGGGTGCCTGCATGCATACCGTTCAGGGCACAAGTTCGAAGCGGTACTCGATGGTGCCCTCGATGCCCCGTCCGGCACTCGTCGGAGGCACGCGGAAGCGGCTGCGACGCGCGGCCTCCACCGCCTCTCGATCCAACACGTCGTAACCCGAGGAGCGCTCGACACGCGCGGTTTGAACCGTCCCGTCAGCCCTCAGCTCGAGTCGAACAGCAACGACACCGCTCCAGTTTCGCTGGCGCGCGACTGGCGGATACGCCGGAGCTGGGCACCGAATGCAGTATGCGCGGGCATCTCCGAGGCCGGCCCCATTGGCGCCCCCACTCCCCGCGGCACCGTGGCCGGCACCGCCGCCGCTACCTTCTCCAACG
>FMJZ01004694.1_pt1 | contig 14621 bp, 12 predicted proteins | sample 1987881 | NCBI WGS metagenome assembly FMJZ01 (sample SAMEA4378227, study PRJEB15110) | soil metagenome | biome: soil; feature: Field; material: Soil | place: India | collected 2015-03-11 | depth 0 m | reverse complement strand
TTATCGCGATCACCACGAGCAACTCAATGAGAGTGAAACCACCGATTCCATGTTTGCGGCTCATGCGCGTCATAACGATTCCCTCCTTTTAGCCTTTTGGTTTTTTAGTTCGGTGCCGTTAAGCACCGTTCTTTGCCGCGTAAGTTGTTGATGAACGTATGATTAGCCGACAAGGCAAGATGACTTTCTTCGGTGGAGTGGGCGGGGATGCCAACCGTTCCTCAAGCAACTGGACAGCCAAACTGACAAGTTGAGAGAAGGGTTGCTCAACAGTTGTCAAGGGGGGATGAAAGAATTCACTGTAAGGCTCATTGTCAAATCCAACCACGGAGATTTCTTCAGGCACGCAAACGCCCAATCGGTTCAAGCACCTGATTGCTGTCCCTGCAACTCTGTCGTTGTAACAGAAAAGGGCAGTGAACTTCAACTTGTCGCCATCAAATATGAACTTTGGCAACTTTTCCGATAACTCTCCTTCCTCCTCGGTTTGCAACCTCAAAACCCATTCTTCGAGCAATTGCGCTCCATTCCTTTCCCAAACATTTCTCAAACCTTTCAACCGCTTTAGGCTTGGCAGCAGATTTGATTGCATCAGGAAAACCCCAACCTTGCGATGCCCCAATCGCCAGAGATGCTCCCCAACGATACGACCTCCGCCTTCGTTGTCACCACAAACTTGCCACGCATTGACTTTCTCAGGGACTTCGCCAATGACCACATATGGGATTTCGGGGTCAGGCAACTCGTTAGGGTTGTTCCGTGAACCGAGCAGGATGAAACCGTCAACTTCACGGCGACGGTGAAGTTCGTGAATTAAAGTGACTTCCTTTTCGCGGTCGTTTTCAACTTGAAGGAGCACCCTCCCGCCACGCTTGCTTAAAGAGTTGGCAAAGTCCATAATCGCACCCATGAAAACGAGCGACCAGTGATAAGAAGTGCAGAAGAGAGCAACTTGTTGCAATTTAGGGGTTCGGGCGCGAAGCTGTTCAAGGGAGTAACCCATCCCGCAAGCAACTTCCCAAACTCTGCGGCGTGTTTCCTCGCTAACGAAAACCCCGTTCCTTCGTCCTGTCAAAGCAGTAGAAACTGTTGCAGGTGAGACACCTAAACGCTTTGCAATGTCCCTAATAGTTACTCGCTTTCCCTGAACATCTTCCACTTTCCTCTCGCCTCCCACAAAACACGATTGCGTTAATATAACTACTGCGAAAATTATAGCGCAGATGGAAGGTTAGCGTCAAGACGTTTGATCAACCATCATAAAATGCCAGCGTGTTGACAATTTCAACCGCCATAACGACGGCGTCTCAAAGTGTCCAAAGTCACTGCGGAAACGACGACCGCACCGATGACGACCTCGTGCCAAGGTGGAGGCACATTCCAGAAGAGCAAACCATTTTTCAACACGCTCATGAACAACGCACCAAGTAAAGTTCCCCAAAGTGTTCCCTGACCTCCCATCAAACTCGTCCCTCCGATAACGACAGCGGCGATGACATACAACTCCCAAGCCGCACCGACATTTGGGTCACCAGAGTTGACATATGCTGCAGTTAAGATTCCGGCAATTGCAGCCAAGCCAGCTGAAGTCATGTAGCAGACGAATCTGACTAAGTCAATGGGCACACCTGCCAACCTCGCTGCTTCCAAATTTCCACCGACAGCGAAAATGTATCTTCCGAACCTCATTCGGTAAAGCACAATTCCCACTATCGCTGCGAAAATCAGTAAGAACAAGACAGGGACTGGCAACCACCCCCAAAGGGATTTTTGCCCCAGGGCGACGAACTCATCGGGTAGGTTGACAATTGGTTGTCCTCCCGTTACTGTCGTGCAAATTACCGTTGCTAATCCCCTTGCAGCGCTCAGAGTTCCCAAAGTGATGATGAAAGGTGGGACTTTCAGTTTCGTCACGAACAAGCCATGCCAAAATCCGATTAACATTCCCATCAAAACAACTGTGATGATTGACAAAAGGATTGGGAATTTTGCGAACACGATGAGATAGGCGACCACCACCCCACTGAGCGCCACCAATGAACCTGGCGAAAGGTCAATACCTGCTGTCAAGATGACCAAAGTTTCACCGATACCCATGATTCCGAAAAGCGCTGCTTCGCGGGCGATGACTTGCAGATTGTAAGCGTTCAAAAATTTCGGGTCGCGCCAAGCGGAAAGGACGACGAGAACGAAAACGGCGACGAGCAAAGTTGCTTCCTGAAAAATTCTCTTCGGTTTCCTCACTTTTCTCTCACCCTTGGCCGAAGTTGTGACACAATTTTGAACAAGAGCGAAACAGTGCGGTTGGCAACGAAAAGTAAAGTCGTGCTATAAACTTGTAACGCTCATTTTCGGTTAGGGAAAGGTGAGGGAAGAGATGGCTGAACTTGACGACTGGCGGAAGCAGATTGACGAAATTGATGAGCAAATTCTCCAACTAATTGTCAAGCGGTCTAAACTGGCTCGTCAAATTGCTTTTATCAAGCAGCAAAACGATTTGTCCTTGTATCATCCTGAGCGGGAAGGTGCAATTTTGGCTCGCCTGAAATCAATCCCCCACGACCCCTTACCAGACCAAGCCATCAAGTTCATTTTCCGAGAAATTCTTTCGGCTTGTCGTGCCATAGTGAGACCACCGAGAGTCGCTTTCCTTGGACCGCTTCATTCTTTCTCCCACCTCGCATGCGAAGAGCATTTTGGTTCATTCGTTGAGCCTCTACCGCAAAAAACCATTTACGATGTCTTTCGGGAAACGGAGCGAGGCAACGCCGACTTTGGGATTGTGCCCGCAGAAAATGTTTCGGAAGGGCCTGTGGGGGATACCTTAGATGCACTCTTGCAAACCCCGCTGAAAATCGTCGCCGAAATCCTTCTTGAAGTCAACCACTGCTTACTATCTAAAGCACAATCTCTCTCGGAAATTCGCAAGGTCTATTCGCGTGAAATTGCGTTGGCGCAGTGCAAGCAATGGTTACACACCCATTTGCCTCATGCGGAGTTAATTCCTACTTCCAGCACTGCCGAAGGTGCTGAGATAGCGTCAAGGGAGCACGATGCTGCAGCGATTGCACCTCGCAGGGCAGCCGACACTTACGGTCTTCAAGTTCTTGCTGAAAGAATTCAAGATGTTCCATTCAACCTAACTCGTTTTTGGATTTTGGGAAAGCGAATGACTGCCCCTTCAGGCATTGACAAAACTACAATTGCTTTCTCCGTCCCGCACCGACCTGGAACGCTCTATCACGCTTTGAGTGCTTTCGCCCGCCACAATATCAACTTAACAATGATTGCATCTCGTCCTGCCAGACACGCACCTTGGGAGTATGTCTTTTTTGCCGACTTTCAAGGTCATGTTCAAGACGAACCTGTTCAAGCGGCTTTGAGTGAATTGGGCAAGGGTTGCCTGTTCTTGCGAGTTCTCGGCTCATACCCGGAAGCAGTTGAAGTGCTGTGAGAACATTGGAGAGATATAGGGGAAAGCCTGACAAACGGATAAGGCGCCGATTGCTAAAATGGATGCCGCATTTTCGCTTCATAGAAGGCAAATCGCTTGAGGAGGTGTTTGGGATTGCCTGAATTTAATCCGTGGCAGATGGCGTTGCAGCAATTTCATCAAGCAGCCGATGTCATCAATTTGGATGATACGATGCGTGATGTTTTGAGTCACTGTCAGCGTGAGTTAATTGTCAACTTCCCTGTGCGGATGGATGACGGGAGTTTCAAAGTTTTCACTGGCTACCGTGTCCAACACAATGATGCTCGCGGTCCTGCCAAAGGTGGGATTCGCTACTCCCCAGATGTGACTTTGGATGAAGTTCGGGCTTTGGCTATGTGGATGACTTGGAAGACTGCTGTCGTTAACATCCCCTTCGGAGGCGCTAAAGGCGGAGTAGCCGTTGATGTTGACGAACTTAGCCTACGGGAATTGGAGAACCTGACCCGAAGGTTTGCAACGGAAATCGCCATCATCATTGGACCAAGGCGCGACATTCCAGCCCCTGATGTTGACACCGATGCTCAAGTCATGGCTTGGATTCTTGACACTTACTCAATGCACGCTGGTGAATGGGCAGGCGCTGTCGTAACAGGAAAACCAGTTGAACTTGGTGGCTGCCCTGTTCGCGAGATTGCGACATCGTTGGGCTGCCTTTACACAACCCGACGACTTTGTCAAAAGTTAGGCATCTCTATGGAAGGGGCAAGGGTTTCAATCCAAGGTTTCGGTAACGCTGGACTTTACGCTGCGGTCCTGTTTGCTCAAGATGGAGCAACAATCGTTGCTGCTTCGGACACAAGTGGCGGTGTCTACAACCCGAAAGGTTTGGATGTCCAAGAACTCGTTTGCGTGAAGCGAGAAACCAAAAAGTTGATCAACTACAAAGATGCTGATAAAATCGCCAGCCACGAAGTTCTGGAAGTCGACTGTGACATTATCATTCCAGCAGCCCTTGAGGGCGCCATCACTGAAGCCAATGCCGATAAAGTCAAGGCCAAAATAATCGCTGAGGCTGCTAACGGTCCTACAACTCCTGAAGCTGACCAAATCTTTTACGAGAAAGGGATCGTCGTTATTCCTGACATCCTCGCCAACGCTGGTGGCGTAGCCGTTTCCTACCTTGAGTGGGTGCAAAACCTTTATTCTTTCTATTGGGACGAAGACGAGGTTAAGAAGCAACTTGAGCGAATCATGAACAAAGCCTTTGACGATGTCTTCTCGTTCGCTGAGGAGAAGAAAGTCAACCCTCGCCTTGCAGCACAAGCACTTGCTATTCAGCGAGTTGTTCAGGCTACTCGGCTTCGCGGTATCTATCCGCCGTAAGCCTTTTGTAAAAGCAACTTGCGAACAAGCGGCGGGGTCAATCGCCCCGCCGCTTTTCTTAGGAGTTACGGGGTTAGAAGTGGGACAATGTTTCGATGTCTTGTTGACAATTTTTAACCTGCCAACATCGCTGCCGATGAAGGTAGACGGAGACGGTCAATGACACTTGAGTCAAGCCCCGACGCTACTGATAATTGCGTAGATGCTGTGTTGAATAATTGGGTTGATTGGGGGGCGGCTCTCCCGAGCTGCCGAAAAATTGGTGCGAAAACAAAATTTACTGTTGGGAGCGACTTTAGTCGCGACGAATATGCGACGAATAACAGAGACATAAGTTCGGGGCTGAAGCCCCTCCTACAGTTGGTGTTAACATCAGCGCATCAGGAAATGCGCCCCGAGGAACTGCCAAAAGGGAAATTCAACAAAGCATTGCGTAGACCCATCTAAATGCGCCAACTTACTCACCGTGCAAAGCAGGGCCTTCGCCCTGCACTGCGACTGGGCTGCTTGTTATCCTTTAAGTTGGTACGAAACTCACTGGATTGAGAGGCGATGGCGATGAACCGATTTGCTTTTTTGGTTCATCCACTTGACCTTAAGCGCGATGTTGCTCGCAAATATCCTTTCGTCAAGTTTTTGCCTTCAACTTGGGTTGAAGCAATGCTGTGGAGAATGCGACCAAAACTTTTAGGCAAAATTGAAGGCGTTAAATCAGCAGTCGGAAATGAAACAGAAGGTTGGCTCATCGCTGTCCCAATGACGGCAAGAATGATGCTTGAGCGCGAAAACAGAGCCCTTGACTCACTTGCCGAGGCATGTGCGATGGCAAAAGATTTGGGGGCGGAAATTGTTGGCTTGGGTGCGTTCACTGCCATCATCGGCAACGGCGGTTTGGAACTTCAAAAGCGATCACCTTTGCCCGTCACAACGGGAAACAGTTACACGACTTGGACTGCACTTGAAGCGACGAAACTCGCCGCTGAACTTATGGGAATTAATTGGCAAAACTCGGTCGCTGCCGTCGTCGGCGCGACAGGTTCAATAGGCAAGGCTTGTGCTTACTTTCTCAGTCACGGTGCAAAAGTCACAAACGAAGTTCGTTTCCCTTCAGTTGCGGAGGTTATGCTCGTCGGGCGGAATGAAGAGAAATTGAAGTCTTTGCGAGATGAGTTGAGTGTTGACAGTTCCGCATCCATTAGAACCACCACCAATATCGCCGAGGGATTGCGCTTCTCTGACATCGTTATCACTGTCACGAGTGCTATGGACGCGGTTATTGAACCTGAGCATTTGAAATCGGGGTGTGTCGTTTGTGATGTTGCTCGCCCACGAGATGTTTCCGAACGAGTTCACAAGGAACGGGACGATGTTTTGGTCATTGACGGTGGCATCGTTGAAATTCCCGGTGAGCCCAAGTGGGAGTTTTCAATTGGGTTGCCTGACAAGTTAACTTTGGCTTGTGTCGCTGAGACGATGCTGCTTGCCCTTGAAGGTCGGCTTGAACCTTTCACCCTCGGTCGCGATATTCGCCCCGAACGAATTTTGGAAATCGCATCGATAGCAACAAAACACGGGTTCAAGTTGGCAGGATTGAGAAGTTTTGAACGGCAAATTTCAGAAGAGCAAATTCGTCAAGTTCGTGAACGGGCAAGGCAGGTGGCTCTCAAGAAATGACGGAAATGAAAAATGTCAAATGGCGGTGGTGGCTGGGAGCGCTCTCCTCTTTCCTCGTCCCTTTTGTTATTTACCTGCCGACAGTTTACCCGACATACTGCTTTTTCTCTGACAGTGGCGATTTCATCGCTTCAGGTGAACTTTTGATGCCGCCTCATCCGACAGGCTATCCTTGGTTTTGCGTGTTGGGCAAGTTGTTTGCGATGATTTTCCCTTTCGGTGAAGTGGCGTGGCGCTATGGAATCTTGACCATGCTGTTCGTGCCCTTGACCTCCTTGGTGACTTTTCTGCTGCTCATGGAGTTAACCGATAATGTGCCAATTAGCGTGGCAACTTCGTGGGCAGTTGCGTTCGGGTCAACGCTTTGGTATGGCTCTGTTGCTGCCGAAGTCTACAGCAGCAACTTGTTCCTGACGATGCTGACCCTTTACGAAATTGTCAAGTATTGGCGAACTGGTGACAAAAGATGGTTTTACTCTGCTGGCTTGACAGTCGGTTTTGGCGCTGCACACCACTTGACTTTACCGTTGATGGTCGTCGGAGGTTTAGCAGCGTTCTTCGTCGCATGGCGTTGGCTGCCAAGACGACCATCGTTTCAAGACTGGCTCGTTGCTTTCTTGCTGGCTTGTCTGCCACTTACTTACTACGCTTACTTGCCCATAAGAGCGCCAAAGCCTTACGGCTACAGAATGTGGCAACTTACAGGAGACGATCCAGCGAAATCCTTCAAAGATTTTGTCAAGTATGTGCTCGGGTTGAGGTTCCGGTACATGATGGGCGTGACGCCTATTTCGCAATATCCGAAGCGCTTTATTGATTGGTTCAGGCAAGGAGCATACGAATACACTCTCCTCTTCTTGTTGGGCATCTTTCTTGGTTGGTTGACAGTTGTCCGTTTCCCAGCCTTTTGGTTCGTTGCCTTTGGTATGTGGCTTGCACACCTTGTTTTTTACCTTGGTTATGGAGTTCCCGACATAGTTTACTTCTACATACCTGCTTGGACCATCACTGTGCTTTGGGGAGGGTTAGCGGCATTTTGCCTTTGGGACTTAGGCAAGCGCTTCCATAGACTTTTGGCAACGGCCGTTCTTGCCTTGGTCTTTGTCAGCCCAGAACTTTCTATCGCCAATGCTGCTCCAATGGTTTGGCAAACCGACAAGTTCAAAGGACGCCGCTATTTGGAGAAGGTTTTAACTGACACACCCCAAAATGCAGCGCTACTTGTAAGCATTGACGATGTCCTGTTCAACTTGTGGGCAATTCAGGCTGTTGAAAACAAGCGAACGGATGTTTTGGTCGTTTCAGTGTATCAATGGCAGCCGACTTTGCTTTTCATGCGCAAGGTGGTCAGCACGACTGCCGATGTCTACCGTTTCTTCAATCCCTACCCTTGGCATTTGCGTCCCATCAAGCCCTGGCTCGCTGAATTCGCCGAATCGCCGTCAATTGAAACTGTCAAGCAGTGCGAGGAACATTCATCACTCATCCCAATTGTCCACAGCGGTAAATTGATTGTCCCGCCAGATGGTGTCCACATTGGCACGATGATTTTTGCGGAAGTTGAAATGTGCGTGGACGGAAAGGATGCGTTGAACTGGGGTTACCTGTGGCTGATATGTCGTCAAGGTGTTTCCATCACTGACGCAACTGGTCCGAGTGCACAAAGTTGGGGTTGGTGGTGGTTCTACCAACCATTGTTGCCTGCCGATGCAAACCGCAGGGATTTGTTCAGATTAAAAGTCGCTTTGCCCTTGGTCAGCAACGCATTTCCTGGCTATTTTGAAGTTCGTGGTATGCCCTATCCAAGAACAGAACCATTACCCAACCTCGCAGCACAAATGCAACAACTTTGGAATCAAGCAACCCATCTCGGCACCGTTGAAGGTTGGGGACGATAAACGATTGTCACAAGATAATCCTTACCTGCTACCTGTGGCATTGGGGCTCGTCCCCGACGATCATTGAATCCGCTGCCTCACAGTTCCACAATGACAACTTGGTAGCCATTCACCTCAGGGACTCGCAAATTTGTGACACCGTTAGCGAAATCAAAAGGCAATTCGGTTCGCTGTGGAGCGAGGTAAACTCGTTGTGGTCGCTTATCAGTTCTAACTTGCAAACTCACATCCCTCAACTTGATGGGTTCTTCCACGATATCAATGGTGCGGGTGCGACGGATGGGAGCATAGGCGAGCAAATGCACTATCCACCTCGCTTTTCTGTTGCGGTTGTTTTGCTTTGTCATCGTCACATGAGCGAAACTTGGGGCATCGCTCTCAAGCAACCTATTGGGCAAAAGCATTCGCAACCCATTGATGACAAGTTGACGGTAAACGAGGTATCCGTGTTGAGCATACAAACGGAAGAGCGGGTGAGCAAAGTAAACGATGTTCCCTTCAGCACTTTGAACGATTGTTGGTCTCCGTGTCGCTTTCGCTATCGGGGAATGGCGGTGTGATGTGAAATGCTGCCATGTGCGGTTGAAGTAAGGTTCGCCGATGGTTGCCAATGTTTTTGCATTTTTGTTTTCAACCAACATGCTTGCAGCATTGACAACATGGGGCATGTCAGGAACGCCTTCACTGAGGGTTTTGCCTACGAGCAGGTATTCACAATCCCAATTTGATTCGCCCCGCAGGTTAAACCCAGCGACATCCGCCAAAGCGAAATTACCTTGAGCATCCACGAATGCGCGATAACTTAGAAGCAACTTACCACCTTTTTGCAGGTAGGTTTTGAGTTTGCGGATAGTTTGTTGGTCGGGCGTAAGCCTATCAGGCACAATGATGGCGCGGTAGCGATTGAAATCTCCATTGCGGTCAATGACATCAAATTGCCAATGAGTTTCCATTAACATCCGAGTTGCACCCTCGTCGCTTTCTGTCATGCGCCCGTCTTCAGCGTCAGCGTTGGTCAAAATCGCAATTTCTGCAATACCTTCAGCTCCGTCACACCACTCTTCCAGTTCAGCGACTTGTTTGTAAACTTTACCAATGCGTTCGTAGACGACTTTGTCCAATTTGCCACGGGGGTGAAGTTGATCACCAATGGAACATTTGCCACCCAACGCGAGTGCGTGGAAGCACTCATAAGCGAGAGCCGCTTCCGTTTTGAGAGTTCCGAAATCAGCCCAACTGCGGTGGAAGCGTGCAGTCATGCCCAAGAATTCTTTCCAAATCGTCCGAACATAGCGAGCGAAGAAGGGAAAGTGCAAATAGCCCCAACCGCCAGTCGGAAGCGATTCAATTTCTTGATGCGTGTAAAAGTCCGTCTCTCGGCTCACCCCAACTCTTAATCGGCTGTTGTGGTAAATGCTGGCTTTGGGGCGATAACGCTTGACAATTTCGTTCACGCGGGACATGAAGCGTTCGCAAACTTGACGGGCGAATTGGTGGGCATGTTCAATGTTTTCTGGGTTCAGACCTTGTTCCAACATGTCCTGCTTACACTTTTCACAATAGCACTCCCATTGCATCACGATGTCAAAAAACACGCCGTCAACCTCGTAGTTCTTGACAACTTCTTCAGTTTGTGCTGCAACATAGTCGGTGTACTCTGTGTTCAAGCAAAGCCATTTCCAACCTGCCTGAAACGGTTCAGCGCCAATGAATTTACCTTCACGGTTGACCTGTCGCCATTCGGGGTGGTGTTCTGCAGCCCAATTATCCCAAACGACACTGATGTAAACGGGGACGCGAATGTCGTGTCGGTGACAGGCTTCCACCATCTCGCCGAGCAAATCACGCTTTAAGGCAGGGTGCTTGATGCCGACTCTGGTTTCGTAATAACTCATGCCGTGATGGCATTTGGCAAAGACAGTGACGGAGTTGACGAAGGCTTCTTTGAGGGTGCGAGCGAACTCGTCGGGGTCAAAATCGGCGGCGACATCGGGGATGAGCGGCGAGGTGTGAAAGTCCAGGTGAATTTGCCGAAACGGCAAAACAACCATCCCAGCCACCTCCGTTGATGTTTTTTTTCAACAAGTTGGCAAATGAAGGAATTGGCAAGCAAACGACCGACACCAAACAGCAACCGTTCTTAGCCTCTACAAAGGTGTGCTCTCCAATTAGCCGCCTGCCAAAGGCGGGAAGAAACTGACGATGTCACCGTTGGCAAGTTCTTTACCGCGATGAGAGTCTTGTTCGTTGACGAGTATGACAGCGCCGACATTGCCTATGCCAAGCAAATTCGCTACATCTTGAACTGTCGCCCCTTCGGGCACTTCAACTTCTATTGGAATTTGCCGCTTATCTGGCGGCAACTTTTCTCTCAACGGACCAAACAACTTGACCTTCACTCGCATTGACATCAACCTCCCGCAATAATTTTGGCAGCGGAAGTCAATGAGTGACGGGAGTGGGAAAAATGTGGAAGCCAAACCACCGATAGGTCGTTGCATTCTTGACAGATACCGAGTCACTTTTGACCGAGGGCAACAGGTTGTTGTTTGGGAAATTTGAGGAGGGCACTTGCTTTTGGAGGAAAAGGTTGTGTGCTATAATCGTAACGGGCTTCTAAGTTACCCTAACTTGTAAGGGGGCTGCACTATGAGTTTGAAGGAGAAGATTGACGCCGATTACAAAGATGCAATGAAAGCTCGCAACGAGTTGAAGGTTTCTGTCTTAAGACTGCTGAGGTCCGCAATTCATAACGCTGAAATTGATAAGCAACGAACGCTGACCGAGGATGAAATTTTGGGTGTAATCCAATCTGAAGCGCGGAAACGGCGCGAATCTATAGAAGCCTTCCAGAAAGGCGGTCGACAGGATTTAGTTGAGCGGGAGCAAGCGGAGTTGGCTATCTTGGAAAGTTACCTTCCAAAAGCCCTTTCCCGAGAGGAACTTGAAGCTTTAGTGCTTGAGACCATCCGAGAGGCTGGCGCTCTTTCACCCAAAGATATGGGCAAGGTGATGAGCGTTTTGATGCCGAAGGTTAGGGGAAGAGCGGATGGGCGCGAAGTTAGCGAGTTGGTTAGACAGGTTCTTGAGGGAAGTCAAATGGAGGAGTGAAAGGGATGACAAAAGCCACGACAATTGTGCGCCCCAAAATGAGCCTCTCCGAATTCCTCGCTCTCCCTGAAGATGATACTTCTCCTGTCAAATACGAACTTGAGTTCGGGGAGTTGGTGGAAGTGACGAGACCAACTTGGGAGCACAATGAACTGGCGCATGAGTTAGAGCACATCATCCGTAATTATGTCCGCTCCAAAAGGCTCGGGCGAGTAAGCGGTGACATATTGGTCATTTTGGACGAAGAACGAGACCTGTCCTATGCCCCAGACATAGTCTTCGTTGCAACGGAGCACTTAGACCGAATCCGAGAAGGGCGAGTTTACGGTGCTCCAGATTTAGTCGTTGAAATCCTTTCTCCAACGACTGCCCATCGCGATGTCGGCATAAAAAAACGAATTTACCACACTTACGGTGTCCAGTGGTATTGGGTCGTTGACATGGAGCGAAAAACTGTTGAAGAATATCGCTGGACGGGAGAGGGATATTTGCTCACTCAAGTTGTCTTGCCCAATGAGGTTTTTCAGCCAAAGGCTTTCCCTGACTTGACAATTGATTTTCAAGATCTTTTCGGAATTGAAGGGCAAGAAGGGAAGGCGGAAGAGAAGAAGTCAAAGCACAGACGGAGGTGACATTAAAAACCTGTGAGCGCAACGGAGCAGCAAGAAATGTCAATAACTGTTCCGCTCGCCAATGTTGCCCACTTGCGTCATGTCTTGGGGGTCAGGGATGAAAACCTGAGATTGTTACAACGCGAGTTGGGCACGAAAATAATAGCCCGTGAAGGGAGTTTGCTCGTTTCTGGTCCAGAACCTCAAGTCCAGTGGGCTGCTGAGGTGCTTCAGCAAATGATTTCTGTTGTTGAGCGAGGAGGAACACTCTCCACTACCGATGTCCGTTACTTGCTAAACCTCGCCCGCAAGGGCGAAATTCGCGAAGCCGAGGATTTGTTCACGGAAGCGGTGTTCGTAACTGACCGAGGGAAGCGAATAGTGCCAAAAACCTTGGGACAGTTGAGATATGTTGAGGCGATGAAAAAGCACGACTTGGTTTTCGCCATCGGGGTTGCAGGAACAGGAAAAACTTTCTTAGCTGTCGCTATGGCTCTGTCAGCCTTGAAGCAACGGCAAGTTTCCCACATTATCCTCGCCCGCCCCGCTGTTGAGGCTGGGGAGAAACTTGGCTTTTTGCCCGGCGACATTTACGAAAAAGTTGACCCGTATATGCGACCCCTTTATGATGCCCTCTACGATTTGTTGGATTACGACAAAGTTCAAAGGCTTATTGAGAGGCGAGTGATTGAAGTCATACCTTTGGCTTATATGCGAGGACGGACATTTAACGATGCCTTCATTGTTCTTGACGAAGCCCAAAATGCGACCAACCTTCAAATGAAAATGGTTCTAACAAGGTTGGGTTTTAACGCAAAGATGGTCGTCACTGGCGACATCACCCAAATTGACTTGCCAAAAGGAGTTAAGTCGGGTTTGGTTGAAGTGCAAGAGATTTTGAAAGGCGTAGGGGGAGTCACTTTCGTCTACTTGACAGAACATGATGTCGTTCGCCATCCCCTTGTGCAGCGGATTGTCGCTGCATATGACGCTTGGGAAAAGAAACGCCAAGCCCCTGAATCGGGGCAGGGTGAGAAAGATGGCAAGTGAAGTAAGCGGAGGAAAATCCCGTTGGAAACGAATAAGAAAACAAAAGGGCAGAGGGTTAGAGGCAGGGGGGCGAGTTCCCTTGAGTGGTTTCTTTGACGGCATAGCAGAAGCCTTAAAAGAATGGCTGCAAAAGTCGGGAATTTCCCTTAAAGTCTCAGCACTGAGGTTATTCCTGTTTTGCGGCATATTGGTTTCCCTTTTCCTCGCAATGACACCATCATCTCTTCTCGCTCCAGCGCCCTTCGTAGTTGGTCAAACTTTCCCTCATGACATTCGCGCTCACAGGACAGTGAGGTATTTGTCGGAAATAGCCACGGAAAGGCGAGGACAGGCAGTTGCCCAAGCAGTTCCCCGCCAGTATAGGTTAGATGCATCCGTTGCCCTTCGTTGGCGAGCTATCCTCAACGATTTGACTGACAGCGTAACGGCAATACACGGAAAAGAGATGCCCCTCGGTGAAAAGGCTAAAACCATTAAGCAGCGTATTGGATTGGATGTCCCTGCCCATGTTCTGTTGACTTTGATACACACATCTCCGTCAACCGTCCGTTTCGGTCACGAGATGCTTTTACGAGCCCTTGAATTGGAATGGCAAAGAGGCATTAAACCGACCCCAGAAGAACAGACAGCAGCGTTGCAGCGAGTGAAAGACAGCATTGACAAGTTACCACTAAACAATGAACTCAAATCAGCGCTGAAGCGTTTGGCTGAGTTGGCACTGCAACCTAACATGGTCTTTGACCCTATCGCCACTCAGAAAGCAAGGGAGCAAGCGAGGGCAACTGTTGAACCTGTTTGGAGAACAATAACTGTCGGGGAGTTAATCGCTCGGAAGGGTGAACTGGTTACTGAGGAACATTTGGAGAAACTAAGAGCATTGGGTTACAACTTCTCCGCCCTGATTGGGACCGTGATTTTGGCTTTGGTCACTACTGCCGCTGCTGTTCTTTTCCTCCGTTTGGTTGCACCTTCCATTTACGCTGACAACCTTCGCATAACCCTATTGACACTTTTGTGGATGGTCGGGCTGTTATCGGTCAGGTTCCTTTATCGTTCGCTCGGTCCAGAAGTTTCCTTCGTCACTGTTGCGACCATTGCGATGATGACTACGGTGCTTTTCACCCCCGTCTTCAGCATCTTTGCCTCTTGGGTCTTTGCTCTCTCAACGACCTTGGGCATGGTCATGGACTGGCAGGCTCTACCGACAGGTTCACTGCGTCCTTTCCTCTCCTCCGCTGCCCTTGGGATAGCAGCGTCTTTCTTGTCAGCGGATGCTAAAATCAGAATGCAGTTGATTCGGGCTGGTGCTTTGCTGGGCATCTTGGCTTTCTTCTTGTCCTTGATGGTTGGTCTGGTGACAGGGGAGACATTGACAGTTTCGTGGGGAGATTTTCAACAGTTGTTTCTGTGGGCTCTGTTGACAGGTGCTATCCCACCGGCATTGACATTAGCGGGAGT
>FMJZ01018961.1_pt1 | contig 14634 bp, 9 predicted proteins | sample 1987881 | NCBI WGS metagenome assembly FMJZ01 (sample SAMEA4378227, study PRJEB15110) | soil metagenome | biome: soil; feature: Field; material: Soil | place: India | collected 2015-03-11 | depth 0 m | reverse complement strand
CAGATCAGAGAAGAAATTAAAGTAGAAGTAAAGGCACTCCAAGAAAAACATGGGATTACGCCAGGGCTTGTGACAATTCTTGTGGGAAAAAATCCTGCATCGGTAAGTTATGTTACTGCAAAGCAAAAAACTGCAAAAGAGTTAGGGTACTATTCAGTACAAGATGATCAGCCTGATGATATTTCAGAAGCAGCCTTACTAAGTCTTATAGACAAGTATAACAAAGACCCAAAAATTCACGGTATTCTTATCCAGTTACCTTTGCCTAAACATGTAAATGAGAACAAAGTTCTCTACGCAATAAATCCCGATAAGGACGTTGATGCATTTCATCCAGTTAATGTGGGACGTTTGGTTATAGGAGAGGCTAGATTTTATCCTTGTACTCCCTATGGAATTCAGCAGATGCTGGTAAGAAGTGGCGTTAAGGTTGATGGTGCCGAGGTTGTAGTTGTTGGAAGAAGCAATATTGTCGGGAAACCCATCGCAAATATGCTGCTTCAGAAGGCACCAGGTGCCAATGCCACAGTAACAATATGTCATACAGGTTCAAGAGATATCGCATTTCATACAAAAAGAGCCGATATACTTATTGTAGCTGCAGGCAAACCAAAAGCGATTACTGCGGATATGGTGAAGGAAGGAGCTGTTGTAATTGATGTTGGAGTGAATAGAATAGGAACCACCCCCGAAGGAAAGGCAAAGCTATGCGGAGATGTTGATTTTGATGCCATAAAGGAAAAGGCAAGCTTAATCACACCTGTTCCTGGTGGAGTAGGGCCAATGACAATAACGATGCTTATGCTCAATACACTGAAAGCAGCTAAATTAACAGTCGAGTAAGAACCTGATTTTTTAATATAAAAAAAGGAGCGGATATAACTGCTCCTTTTTTATGTGTTTTGTCAATCCAAAACCACCATATTTAGTTACTTTCTATTTAAGTTGCTTTTCATTGTCCCTATCGTCAATTGTCTAATATCAGATGTAAATAAAACTCATTGGTTTAGCTACATAACAAATTATGAATAATTTTTTGTAGCTATTTATTTGTTTAATGTTGTATTTTATTAATATTCATAGATATGTGCCTTTAAAATGAATAGCCCTGATTTTGCTTTTCCTCACATACTTGTAATATCTGCCTCAGCAGGAACGGGAAAAACTCACGAACTTTCTAAAAGGATAGCAAGATATCTTTTGGCAGAAAGTAATGAGGTACCTTTTAATAATCTTAGAAATATACTTGCTATTACTTTTACAGTAAATGCTTCTAAAGAGATGAAAAAAAGGGTGCTTAAGTGGCTTAAAGGACTTTGTCTTAATAAAGATGATTTTTTTTGTTTGCTTGAGATTAATGATAGGAAAGTATCAAAAAAAGCTGAGCTTTTAGTTAATGAAATCCTTTCGAATTATAAAGACTTCCAAATTAAAACGATAGATAGTTTCTTAACGTCAATTTTTAAAGCTTCTGCTATATCTTTTGGGTTTTCAGCAACTTTTGAGGTCCTTTTAAATAATAGAGAGTACTTAGAAAAGGCATTTAATTTGTATCTTGATGAGATTAAGGATAAGCATAATGAGTTATTTCAGGTTATCGAGCTTATAAACAACAATGAGGACACCTTTAGCTTTACCCCCTATGAAAAGATTTTCAATTATGTAAAGAATCTCTATGTAAAGGAAAGGCATTTTCCTTTAGGTTTTACAAATACAGATAAAAGTCAAGAGTGGTCTATATGTAAAAAAAATATTCAAGAGTTAGCAAAAGAGATAAAGGAATATATTGATAATAATGGATTGGCAGAGTTTTTAAATCAAAATGGTCTTCTAAAAATGATTTCCGATATCGAGAATAATAACTTTGAGGTTTTTTTTACAAGAGGGGAAAAAACTGAGCCTGTTAAAGCAAAATATAAGAATTTAAATGGTGCATGGGTTAAAAAAATAGATGAGTATTGGGAACTTTTAAAATCGAAAAGACAGGAGGCTTTAAATATCTATTCTGTAAACTATTTTTACCCTTATATAAAAGTGTTGAGATCTTTTGGAGAAAAAATTGATTACATCAAAAGAAGCGAAGAAATTATATTCATTGAAGATATCCCACACATTATTCTACAAAACTTAAATGAAAATAATATCCCTGAAATTTATATGTATCTGGGAGGGAAGTTGTATCACTATTTTATAGATGAGTTTCAAGATACCTCACCAATACAATGGGAAAACTTGAAGATTCTCATAGAAAACTCTCTTGCTAGTTCTGGGAGTCTCTATGTAGTTGGGGATACCAAGCAGGCAATATATGGTTTTAGAGATACGGATTATAGAATTATGAAAGGTTTGTGTAAAGATAATGGAACTTTCCTTAGTGTATCACACCGTGAAAGCAGGGTGTTGCAGAAAAATTATAGATCTGGAGAGTATATACTTACTTATGTGAAGGAAGTATTTGATAAAGCCAAAAATAACAGTGATTATAATGATTACGGAGATAGCGGACTTTTTGATGACTGGAAGGTTGATGTTTTAAAAACAGAGACTGGCTATGTTAAAGCAAAGATAGTTTTTAATAACATAGATGATGAAGATATTAAAGAGAAAAAAGAGTTGTTTGACATTATAAAAGACTGTAAAGATAGGGGTTATAAAGAGAGTGATATAACAATTCTTGCAAACAAGAATAAAAACATTGTTGAGATATCCTCCTGGTTAAATCAGAAAAACATACCCTTTATCTCTTATAGTAGTTTAGATATTAGAGAAAGGAAAGTAGTAAAAGAGATAATTCATCTTCTCAGATTTTTAGATAATCCTAAGGATAATTTATCCCTCTCCATATTTCTTTTAGGGGAAATTTTTGAAAAACTTGCAGACAGGAGTTCGATAGAGAAGTTTATCCTTGAAAAAAGAGATATAAAGTTTCTTTACAAAGAGTTTCAAAAAGAATGCAGTGAGTTGTGGAATAAATATTTTAACAAACCTTTTAAGTATGTTGGATATCTGCCTTTATACGAGCTTTTAATCTCCTTGATAAACATATTAAAGATTGAGGAAAATTTTAAACTAGAAGGTGGTGCCATAGCGAAGCTTCTTGAGATAGTTAAGGATCTTGAAGGAAAGGGAAAGAACTCGCTAAAAGAGTTTTTAGATTTTTTTGAGAGCAAAGAAGAACATGACTATGAGTCCTCCCAGATTTTTGAGATACCAATCCCAGAAAATTATAATGGAATTAAACTAATGACAGTTCATAAAGCAAAGGGTCTGTCAGCAAAAGTAGTGATTTATGTTGTCTACGAACAAAAAAGTATTTCTGATAGCCTAAAGATTTATGAAGACAAAAAGGGTATCACCATTATGAAAATTAATAGCAAATATGTTGGGTTAGAAGATAAATATGCTGTAATAAAGAAAAGGCAGATGATTAATGATCTAAATAGCTTTTATGTGGGGCTTACAAGAGCAGAAGATGAACTGTACGTAATTGGTGTGAGTAGAGTTAAAAGCGAAGAGACAGATAAAAGGGTGAGTTTTCCAGTAGATTTAATTATTACTGGGGAGTGGGGAAAAAAGACTAAACACAGAATTATAGATAAAAAGAGTGATGAAGGTATCAATATTTCTTTAAATTTATCAGGAAAATTCTATATTGAGGAGACTTTTAATTCAACTCTCAATTTAGATGAGATTAAGCGTGGCGAGTATATACATGCTATTCTCTCGGAGATATACACTTTAGATGATTTGACCCAACTTAAAGAGATTGCACAGAAATATCATATTAATTTTCCAGAATGTGATGTAGAAAAAGAAACTAAAATAATAGAAGACTTTTTAAATACCAATGAGGTAAAACCATTCTTTCAAGTTGACAGAAAAAGTGTTTTGTTAGAAAAGAGTTTTTCAGACCTTGATGGGGTTATTAGAGTAGATCGGATAATTTTTAAAGAAGAAGAGATATTAATTGTTGATTTTAAAACTGGTGAGATAGATGAGAGTTACAATGAACAGCTAATACGCTATGGTGAAACGTTAAGAGCTATTTATAAAAAGAGGGTAATTTGTTGCTTACTTTATATTGATCTTAAAAAGGTTGTAAAAATCTATGAATGTTCATAGTGTAAGAGAAGGGGATGATATTTTTGATGCTGTAATAAAGCATCTTATTAGGGAAGAAATAGATTTTTCAAAAAATATTGTTATCTTTCCTGGTAAAAGACCATCTTATTTTCTCATTGATAGGATTAGAAAAGATGTAAAAAACCCTTTTATATCACCAATCATTTTATCTATTGATGAGTTTATCGATTATTGCTATGAGAAGGAGCTGGGCTGCTTTGATAGAAAAATAGACCCTCTTTCTGGTTGTAAAATAATAAAAGACCTATTAGAAGAAGAAAAAAACAGTGATTTTGCTATAGATAATATAAATTATTTTATTCCACTGGGGCTAAAAATTTTCTCAACTTTAGAAGAGATGCTTGTTGAGTCTGTTAGTAAAGAGGCATTAAAAAAAGAAGATTTTTGGTTAGAAATTGTAAAAGAATACTCAAAGGGAGAAGAAGAGAAAAAATTACAAGATCTTGTCTATAAAAACTCTCAAAGACTTTCTAAGATATACAGCAGTTTTTATGAAAAAATTGAGAAAAATAAGCTTTCTACTCGCTCTTTAAGATATAAGAAGGTTTCTGAAAGTGACATAACTCTAAAACAATTCGAAAGGGTGATTTTTGTAGGCTTCTTTGCCTTAACGGAGTGTGAAAGAAAAATCTTTGAAAAGTTTAAAAACAATGATAAAGCAATCTTTCTTTTTCAAGGTGAGTCGGCAGAAAATTATGCATTGAAGAAGATATATAAGCCTGCAGCTTTTGATATTAGTAAGATTGAGCTATACGAGTGTCCTGATAGTCACTCTGAGGTTTTTCATGTTGCAAGTTTATTAGAAAATAATTTAAAAGAAAAAAGGGGAGAAGAAACCTTCTTAATTATCCTTCCTACAGCCGAACCATTAATACCATTAATTAATAGCTTAAATCTTAATCTTAATGAAGACTATAATGTGTCTATAGGATATCCTCTTGTTAGAACGCCCCTCTTCTCTTTTATCAAGCATCTTTCATCCCTTTATAAAACAATGAAATATGGGAAGATATATGTACCAGACTATTTGAATTTTCTCTTTCACCCCTATACAAAAAATATAATCTATAAAAGCTCTGCTGAGAATTCGAGGGTTATCTTTCATACCTTAGAAGAGATCTTAATGAGAGAAGTATACATCCTTTATAAAGATTTGAAAGAACTCGAAAATGAAGACATTTGTAAAACTATTCAAGATATAATTGGGGGAGACCTAAATACTTTGGATATAAAAACTTTTTTGGAGTTTGTTAACCAAAATACCATTAATAAGTTTCTTGAAGTTAAAAATATAAGAGATTTTGCAGAGAAACTGAAAGATTTAATTAAATTTGTATATGAAAAAACCACCGCGAAAAATCATATCCTCTTTTTCCCCTATTGCGAAGCTATGTATAATGCCTTAACAGATCTTAAGCATTCTCTACTTGCTACGGAGAAGTTTGAAAAGATTTCTGACTACTTTGATTTTTTCGAGAAGTTTATAAGCCTCTATAGCGTCCCCTTTAAGGGGACACCAATAAAGGATATTCAAGTATTGGGATTTTTAGAATCCCGTAACTTGAAGTTTGACAACGTCTATATTTTGGATGTAAATGAAGGGATTATCCCTAACTCAGAGAGAGAGGATGAGTTGCTTCCTTTTGATGTTAGAAAAAGATTAGGGGTTCCTACTTATATAGAAAAAGATATACTTTTTGAGTATTATTTGGGCAATATCATTGCCGGTGCTAAAAAGGTATCAATGTTTTATTTAGAGAACGGCAATAGAGAGAAAAGCAGGTTTGTAGAAAAAATAATCTGGGAGAAGCAAAAAGAACAGAGAGATTTAGACAAGAGCTTTGTTAGGCCTATCTACTATTCAGTGAACCTATCTTCCTATAAACCACAGGAAATAAAAAAGACCGATAGTATAAAAAAATATCTTAAAGAGATTACTTTTTCAGCTACAAAGATTGATATCTACCTAAACTGTCCTCTCAAGTTTTATTATAGGTACGTTATACTTCCTGACGAAACAGAAGAGATCAAAGAAGAGTTAGGTGGGGTTGATGTAGGCAATATAATTCATGAGATTTTAAAGATTTATTTTGATGACAGGAAGATTGACTATGAGGAAGGTAAGCTCAAAAATGTAATAGATAAGGTTCTATCAGAAAAATTTGGTCGAGATATAAATGGTAAAATATTGATTCTTAAATATCAGATACAAAAAAAATTAGGAGAGTTAATAAAAGATTATAAGAAAATTGTTAATGCCCAAAATATTGAGATATTAGATCTGGAGTTAGAAAAAAATACAGAAACTTACATAGAAGATATTGGCAATATTAAATTAAAAGGGATGATTGATAGAGTTGAGATAAGGGATGATAAGGTATTTATAGTTGATTACAAAAAAGCCTCAAATGAAAATTATTATAAAACAAGGTGGAACATCTTTGATTTTGACAAGAGGGAGGAGTGGAAAAAAAGTTTAAAAAGCATTCAACTGATGTTTTATATTTTCTTATTAAACAAGATTGATTATGGTCATAATCCAGTAAATGCCAGTTACCTTCTTTTGGAAAAAAAAGATCTTTCAAAACTTGAAATTAAACTTTTTAAAGATGTGGAAGAAGAGAAAAATAATTTTAAATTTATAGACGCCATTATAACAAAACTTATCTCGGAGATAATTAGCAAAAATGAGTTTAGCCCTACAGACAACCTCGAGGATTGTAAAAATTGTCCTTTCTTAGACACCTGTTGGAGATAATTAATGATTAAAAAATGGCGCGCCCGAGAGGATTCGAACCTCTGACCCACAGATTAGAAGTCTGTTGCTCTGTCCTACTGAGCTACGGGCGCATTAAAAAAATAAAAAGATTGATTTAAAAGTCGGGGCGAGAGGATTTGAACCTCCGACTCCCTGCTCCCAAGGCAGGTGCGCTACCAAGCTGCGCTACGCCCCGAAATATAATCACTTATTTTTAACATAATTGTTAAGTATAAGCAACATTTTTTTATAAATGTCTCTGTAGCGCTTTTTGTTTTCTTTTAGCGTTATTATTTTTAAAAGTTTTTCACTTGCCCTTTGCAATATAAGTTAAAAAAACCTTGATTTTTTTAAAAAAGATTAATAGACTAATAGTTCAGAGTGGGTGAAAAACCCACTTTTTTATTTATGAGGTTTTTATGGACGAAAAGGCAATAATTTCCAAGCTCGAAGAGGTTATTCAGCCAGTAGTTGAGAAGCTTGGATTAGATCTTTACGATATAGAGTATAAAAGAGATAGAAGTGGCTGGGTTGTAAGAGTTTTTATAAGCAGCAAGGATGGCGTCACCTTAAATGATTGTGTAAGGGTGTCAAAACAGCTTAACCTATTGTTAGATGTAGAGGATATTATATCCCATTCTTACAACTTAGAAGTTTCTTCACCAGGCTTAACTAGGACTCTAAAGAAGTTGGGACATTACGAAAAGTCTATCGGAGAAACTGCTAAGGTTAAGCTAAAAGAACCTTTTAAAAATATGAAAACATTTACGGCTATCATAAAGTCTGTTGAGGGAGATAAAATTTTTTTTGAGATTGGCAAAGAGATTGTAGAGATTAGCTTTGATAATATAGAAAAGGCAAAACTTGAAATAGATTAAGGGAGGTTAGAAAAAAATGATTTTCGAGTTAAATCGTGTTGTCGAGGGACTTTCTAAAGAGAAGGGACTTCCCAAAGAGGTTGTCTGGTCTCTTTTAATTAAATCTGTGGAACAGGTTGCTAAAAAGAGGATGGGAGAGAATAAGGAGATAGAGGTAGTATATGATGAGGATACAGACAAGCTAATAATACAGGAAATTAAATTAGTTGTTAGTGAGGTTAAAGATCCTGATAGAGAAATATCATTAAAAGAGGCAAGAAAGATTGATCCTGATTTTAACATTGGCGAAGAAATAGTTTATGAAAAAACTCCCCTCGATTTAGGTCGTATCGGTGCCCATCAAGTTAAGCAGATACTTATACAGAAGCTTAAAGAAGAGGAAAAAAATAGTATATTTAATGAATATATCTCACGAAAAGGCGAGATTGTAAGTGGTATCGTAAGAAGAGCAGAAAAGAAAACACTTATAATAGATTTAGGTAAAAGCGAAGCATATTTACCCTTTCAGGAACTAATACCAGGTGAGATGTTTACGCCTGGCGATAGAGTTAAAGCCTGCCTTATGGATGTTGTGAAAGATAATAAGGGAACAAAGATTATTTTATCAAGGACCTCAACTAAATTTTTAGAAAAATTGTTAGAAAGTCAGGTCCCAGAGATATATGATGGTTCCATTACTATAATGGGAATTGCAAGAGATCCAGGAAATAAAGCTAAAGTGTCTATAAAATGTAAGGACCAAAATATAGACCCCATAGGATCTTGTATCGGTTATAAAGGCTCAAGGATACAAAACATTGTTCAAGAATTAAGAAATGAAAAAATTGATTTAGTTCTTTGGGATGAAGATGTTGTCAAGTATATATGCAATGCCCTTGCACCAGCTGAGGTTACAAGACTTGTTGTAGATGAAAATGAAAAATCAGCCGAAATCATTGTTCCAGATAATCAGCTTGCGATAGCTGTAGGTAAGAAAGGCTCAAATATAAAGCTTGCTTCCAAACTAATTGGTTGGAAGCTATCTGTAAAAAGTGAATCTAAAGCTACAAGGACATCAAAGGATATCCAGGCTGAGCTTGATCAATATTATCTGGATGAGAATCTATTGAATTATGATGAGGAAAAATAACATTTTATAGGAGTAAATGGTAATGGCTAAAGGTAAGTTAAAAATTTCTGATTTAATGCTAAGGTTGAACATAGATAAGTCAGAAAAAGAGGCTGTTTTTTCTATACTTAAAGAGCTTGGTATTGATGCTAAAGTTCTCACAAAACTTATCGATGAGGATTTGCAAGAAAAGTTTGAGGAAAAGTGGCATCAAAAAAAGATGGTAGGAAAAACCTTTGAAAAAAGTGATGTTAAAGAAAAAGTTTTAGATGTAGGGGTTAAGAGAAGGATTAGAAAAGATATACCTAAAGAACCGGAACCAGAAGTTAAAGAGATAGAAGAAAAAAAGGAAGAAGTAACGGTTGAAAAGGTTCAGGAAGAAATAATTAAAGAAGAAAAAAAACCAGAGAAGATAGAGGAAAAAATTAGAGAAGAGAAAGTAGAGCCTGAGAAAATAATAGAGAAAAAAGAGGTTGTTTTATCTAAAGAAGAGAAGGAGAAGATAGAAAAGGAGTTAGAACAAAAGGTTATAGAAACACCACAAGAAGTAAAGGTTGAAAAACCTGCGGAGTTTCATAAAGTAGAAAGACCTGTCTATCAGGAGAAAAAGCCCTTTCAAAAAACTAAGCCACCCTTTAAAAGAGATAAATTTGATAAACAGACAAAAGGTAAGGAAACTACTATAGCTCCAGGTAAGAAAGAGATTATAATGACACCGAAAGAGGTAAAACCGGCAGAAGTACCTCTTGAGAAATCTACAGACAAGAGAAAGGTGTTTGATAAAAAGAAAGAAGTTTTAAAGAAAGATCAGCTTCTTGAACTAAAAGAGCGAGAAGACAAACTGCTATTGCAAAAGAAAAAGAAGCAAGAAGAGGCTGAGGTACAAAAACCTGCTCAGAAAAAGCCACTGAAAATAGCAGAGGCAATAACGGTAGGTGAGTTGGCAAAAAAAATGGGTGTTAAAGCGGCCCTCGTAATAAAGACCCTTTTTGATTTAGGGATGATGGTTACAATAAATAATGTTATAGATGTTGAAACAGCAAGCATTGTTGCCAGTGAGTTTGGCTATGAGATAGAGAAGGTTGGTATAGGAATTGAAGATCTACTTGTTGAGAATCAAGAAGATCTGGCGGAAGAGAAAAAAGAAAAACGTCCCCCAGTTGTAACCATTATGGGGCATGTTGATCACGGTAAGACATCACTACTTGATGCTATAAGGCAAACCAACGTAGTAGATAAAGAAGCAGGTGGTATTACGCAGCATATAGGTGCCTATCAAGTTGAGGTGTCGAGAGGTTTAGTTACCTTTCTTGATACACCAGGACACGAGGCATTTACTGCCATGAGAGCAAGAGGTGCTAAGGCAACTGATATTGTTATATTAGTTGTTGCGGCTGATGAAGGACCCATGCCTCAAACGATAGAAGCATTAAATCATGCAAAAGCTGCAAATGTTCCAATATTAGTAGCAATAAACAAAATCGACAAGCCTGGAGCTAATCCTGAAAGGGTAAAGAATATGCTTGCAGAGAAAGGATTGATTCCAGAGGAGTGGGGTGGAAGTACTGTTTATGCAGAAGTATCTGCAAAGAAAAGGATTGGTATAGAAGAGCTCCTTGATTTGATATTGATCCAGGCAGAGGTAATGGAACTTAAGGCTAACCCTAACAGATTAGCAAAGGGAGTTATTGTAGAGTCTAAGCTTGATAAAGGCAGAGGTCCCGTAGCTACAGTTCTTATACAGGAAGGAACTCTTAAAATTGGGGACCCCTTTATTGTAGGCACCTTGTATGGTAAAGTAAGATCGTTGTTCAATGATAAGGGCAAAAAAATTGATAAGGCAGGTCCTGCAACACCAGTGGAGGTTTTGGGATTACCAGGCGTGCCAGAGGCCGGTGATGAGTTTATAGTAGTATCTGATGAAAGAAAAGCCCGACAGATAGCAACATTAAGGGAGCAAAAACAAAAAGAGCTCGAAATGGTGAAAAAGGCTAAGGTCTCTCTGGAAGATATTTATGAAAAGATACAACAAGGGGAGATGCAGGAGCTTAACATTGTTCTTAAAGCTGATGTTCAGGGCTCAGTTGAGGCTATAGCTGAGGCATTAAATAAAATATCAGCGAGTAATGTAAAGGTTAACATAATTCACTCAGGTGTTGGATCTATAAATGAGTCTGATGTAATGCTTGCAGAAGCCTCCAAAGCTATAATTATTGGCTTTAATGTAAAGGTAGACCAAAAGGCAAGCATGATTGCTGAAAAAAATAACGTAGATATTAAAATTTATAATATAATCTATGAACTTATTGATAATATTAAGCTTGCCTTAGAAGGGTTATTAAAGCCGGTATCAAAGGAAGTTCTTGTTGGCAAAGCAGAAGTTAGACAGACCTTTTCCATATCAAGGATTGGAACAATTGCAGGTTGCTTTGTTTTAGAAGGTAAGATTAATAGAAACAATAATGTTAAGGTAGTAAGAGATAAGAATATTATCTTTGAAGGTAAGCTATCCTCCCTTAAAAGATTTAAAGATGATGTTAAAGAAGTTCTGCAAGGTTTTGAGTGTGGCGTTTCTGTCGAGGGTTTTAATGATATTAAGGTTGGGGATACTCTAGAGTTTTATGAAATCCAACAGATAGCTGTTAAGTTGGAAGAAATTAAAAGTTAATGTTTATTGGGATAATAAAGATAGAGATTTTTATATCCTACGCCCAGTCTTTAAAAGAAAAAAGGCAGGTTATAAAAAAGATTGTTGATAATGTTAGAAATAAGTTTTCAGTATCTGTGGCTGAGGTTGATAAAGGGGATTTGTGGCAAAGGAGCACCATAGGGATCTCTTTAGTCTCAGGTGATAAAAGGTTTTTGGAGAGTTTATTAGATAAAATTGTATATTATATAGAAACAAACTTTGATTGCACGATTATTGAGACAGACAAGGAGATAATAAGTTGGTAGAAGGAAGAAGAAAAAAAAGGCTCGAATCTCTTTTGATGAGAATTATCGCAGAGCTTCTTGCTAAAGAAGTACAAGACCCCAGATTAATAGGTGTTTCAATTACTAATGTTTCTCTTACAGAAGACTTTTCTGAGGCGAAAGTTTTTTTCTATATACATAAAGGGCAGGATTTAGCTAAAGTAAAGAAGGGTTTTGAGAGTGCCAAGGGTTTTTTGAGAGGAGAGTTAGGTCATTTAGCAAACTTGAGAAGGACGCCAGATTTAAAGTTTATTTATGACGATACGCTTGATTTGTTTGATAAGATAAAAAGTTAAGGAAAATTTTTGAAAAGAAAAGAGATTAAAGACATAAGAAACATAATTGATAAATGTAGTTCCTTTATAGTGGCTTCTCATATAGACCCAGAAGGCGATGCTATTGGGTCATCTCTTGCCTTATATTTTGCTCTAACTAATCTTGGTAAAAAGGTATGTGTTTACAATGAATCTCCTTTACCTAAGATACTTAAATTCCTTCCTGGTTCAGATATAATTGTTAGAGATATCTATTCTCCCGATGAGTATGACTGTATATTTATTGTTGACTGCGGGGATATTGAGAGAGTTGGGAAACTAAGTAAGAGACTGGAGAAACTTAGGATAATCAATATAGACCATCATTCAACCAATACTTCCTTTGGTCACATAAACATAGTTGACAGGCAGGCAGCTGCTACTGGAGAGGTAATGTTTAATGTTCTTGAAGAGTTAGCCATACCAATTACTAAAGAGATAGCAATTAATCTATACACAGCAATACTTGTAGATACAGGTTCTTTTAGATATTCGTCTACTTCATCAGAAAGCTTTTTAATCTGTAGTAAATTGATGGAATATGGTGTTGAACCCTGGGAAGTATCAAAAAATATTTACGAAAGTTTTCCCTTTGAAAGGATGAAATTATTAGCCTTAGTCTTAGACACCCTCGAGGTTTTTATGAACGGGAGGGTTGCCTTTATGTATGTTACAAAGGAGATGCTTAAGAGGTCTGGTGCATCAGAAGACCTTACAGAAGGTTTTGTAAATTTTGGTAGGGCTGTAGAAGGTGTTGAGATTTCAGTCTTCTGTAAAGAAGTAGATGTAGATGCATATAAGTTAAGCCTTAGATCTAAGGGGCTTATAGATGTTGCCCAAATTGCTTTAAAATTGGGTGGTGGTGGACATAAAAATGCTGCAGGCTGTAAGGTTAGAGGTTCTTTTTCCGATGTGAAAGAAAAGGTTATGGCTGCCCTAAAAGATTACGAAGAACAGATTTTATTAACAAAGTAAAAAGGCCTCTTACAATCTATAGAGATGAACGGGATTCTTCTTATTAACAAACCAGAAAATATTACATCTTCCGAGACAATTGAAAAGATAAAAAAGAAGTTCAATATAAAGAAGGTCGGTCATTCTGGCACCTTAGATAAATTTGCTAGCGGTTTACTTATAGTTGGTATAAACGAAGGGACAAAATTATTAAACTATATTATTGATAGAGATAAAATTTATGATACGGTTTTTGAACTTGGAAAAACAACCGATACTTTAGATATCACTGGAAGTTTTGAGGAGATATCAAAGATTGAACCATCAATAGAAGATATAGAGATAATTTTGCAGCAATTTATCGGTGAACAGCTTCAGACACCGCCTAAATATTCGGCTATAAAAATTTGTGGAAAACGTTCTTCTGATTTGGTAAGAGAGGGTAAAGACATTGAGTTAACTCCAAGATTAATTAATATCAAAAGAATAGATATTAAAGCTTACCAATATCCATACCTCAATATAGTAGTTGAATGTAGTAAGGGTACATACATAAGATCTTTAGCAAGAGATATTGGTGTAAAGCTTGGGACAGGGGCTTATGTAAAAAAACTTATTAGGACTGCTATTCTACCTTATAATATTGAATCGGCTATAGATTTAGATAAGATACTATCTCTTGAAACGATTAATAAAGCTATTATAAGTTTATCAGAGTTTATAAAATTTATGCCACTAATATTTATTGATGAGAAAGAAAAAAGCTTACTTGAGAAGGGCAGATCTATTCCTGCGAATATATTAGCAACTGAAAAAAACTTTGCAGCCTTGTATAGAGGTAAACTCTTCGCTATACTTAAATTAGGCATAGAAAACAAAAGACTTTGCTTTAAACCAGAAAGGCTAATTTATGATAACTAATTGTAATAGGAGTAAAAAAGAATTGTTTAAAAAAACTGTTGACAAGGAAATAAAAAAAGTGTTTAATATACTTCTCATTTGAAATGAATTGTTCTTTGAAAATAATCAAAAGAAATAGTGATCTTAATGAACAAAGATTAACCTGATTTGAAAAATAAAAAAACAGTTGACAAGAAAAATAGGTTAGATATAATAGTAAATCTGTTTTTGAAAAGCTCTTTGAAAGCTAAATAGTGGAAAGACATAACAGCCTACAAGTTACAAATTAAAAAGTTACAGGTTTAAACTGAAGAGTTTGATCCTGGCTCAGAGCGAACGCTGGCGGCGTGCTTAACACATGCAAGTCGAACGCCAAAGAGGGGCAACCCTTGAGTAGCGTGGCGCACGGGTGAGTAACGCGTGGGTAATCTCCCTTCAGGAGAGGGATAACCCCGGGAAACTGGGGATAATACCTCGTAAGACCACGTCTGCTAAGGCAGATGAGGTAAAAGGTGGCCTCTGCTTGCAAGCTATCGCCTGAAGATGAGCCCGCGTCCCATCAGCTTGTTGGTAGGGTAACGGCCTACCAAGGCTAAGACGGGTAGC
>FMJZ01113470.1_pt1 | contig 14655 bp, 14 predicted proteins | sample 1987881 | NCBI WGS metagenome assembly FMJZ01 (sample SAMEA4378227, study PRJEB15110) | soil metagenome | biome: soil; feature: Field; material: Soil | place: India | collected 2015-03-11 | depth 0 m | reverse complement strand
AAATATTTTTTACTTTATTACAGATGAAAAAATCTTAAAGTGCAAAAATTTGACCTACCATTCAATTTTTGTTAATATTATTAACGGAGGAGTGATATGCTTAAGAGGATATTTTTATTTTTACTTACCAATATTTTTGTGGTTTTTACTATAACTTTTGTATTGAATATTCTTGGTATAACAAAATATCTTTATACATATGGAATTAATTTACAAACACTTGCGATTTTTTGTTTGATATGGGGTATGGGTGGAGCTTTAATTTCCCTTGCAATGTCAAAGTTTACTGCAAAGTTATTTATGGGAGTTAAGCTGATTCAAAAAGGAGACCCTCATTTTTCTGAACTTTATGAAATGGTTGAAAACCTTGCAAAGAGAGCAGGTCTTCCAAGAATGCCAGAGGTAGGTATATATGAAAGTCCAGAGATTAATGCTTTTGCAACAGGACCTTCAAAAGGTAATGCTTTGGTGGCTGTTTCTACAGGTCTTTTAAATAGAATGGACAGAGAGCAAATAGAAGGAGTTATAGGGCATGAGATTTCGCATATTGCCAATGGTGATATGGTTACTATGACTTTAATTCAGGGTGTAATCAATGCTTTTGTAATGTTCATTGCAAGAATTTTAGCTTTTGCTATTAATGCATTCCTTTCGAGAGATAGAGATGATGAAAGGGGGTTTGCGAATCCTTTTCTCACATATTTATTGATACAGATTTTTGAGGTGGTTTTCAGTTTTCTGGGTCTTATGGTTGTGGCTTTCTTTTCAAGACTCAGGGAGTTTAAGGCTGATGAAGGTGGGGCAAAACTTGCAGGTAAGCAAAAGATGATAGAGGCTTTAAAAGAGCTTCAAAAGGTATATGAATATAATGTTAAATTTGCCAGTGAAAATGAAGCCATAAATACACTTAAGATTTCAGGAAAGAAGGGTGGTTTACTTTCTTTATTTGCCACTCATCCACCTCTTGAAGAGAGGATTAAGAGGCTTGAAAATATGCAGATAATTTAAAATTTTTTGAATCCTGTCGATTTAATTAATAAAAAGGAAAAAAAAATGAGATTTTTTCTTATCTTATTGATTTTTTTTAGTGGTTTATCGGCAAAGGAATTAGCAAATAGTAAAAACTTAATAGAGAATATTTCTTCAATTGACGCCGAAATAGACTGGACTGATGGAGTAATAAGAATAAAGGCAAGTATTCCCTATACACCAAGGACACAAAATATCGGTAGATTGTTTAATGAAATAAATAACGATATAAGTGAGAACTTAAAAGGTAAAATTTTAAAGGCACTTGGAGTTGTAAAAGTTTCAGATAACTATTATATAAAAGATTATTACAATGCTTATTCTGACAAAAGATATCAAATAACAGAATTTGTTGAAAAAACTGTTTTTTATCCAACTGTTAAAGATAAAAATGAGTATAAAGGAAGTGCTGAATTACCATTGTTTGGCAAAGATAGTATAGTTGATATTTTTTTTCAAAATATAAAAAAGGTTGAACCAACAAACTATCTTGATCTTTCAAAAGACCTTGAATATTATGATACACTTGTTATAGATTTATCACCATATCCAGACTTTTCTCCTTCTCTTTCCCCTCGAATCTATGATGAGGATGGAAATCTTGTTTTTGGTCCTGAAACAGTAGATTATGAAATTTTTAAGAAAATGGGACTCTGTTTCTATACCAAAACTCTTTCGAGTGCATTTTCATCATCAAGAACAGGTAAAAGAATTTTCTATACTATGCCAAAAATGATTAAAGGTGAACTTAACACTGATATAGTTATATTCAATGAAGATGCAAAAAAACTTCTATCAAATAGAAAAACACTTTCTTATCTCAAGAATTGTAATGTCATAATTGTTAAACCCTGAGGAAATATGTATATTGTTCATATAAAAGAGAAAGAGAATCAATATATAAGATTTATCATTTCATCTTATGAAAAAAATTTTTTCAAAGAAAAATATTTTCCAATAACTGAATGGAATGAAATAGAAAAAATTTTTCTTGAGATAAGAAGTCAAATTAATACAAAAATTCGGAATAACATTTTCCCAAAAAATGATTTCAAGATGCTTGAAAATGAGGTGAAATTTTTTGTAAATAGCAAACTTGAATTGCCTGTTGAGAAAACTTTTTTGAAAGTAATATGGAATGGCAATATTTTTATCCCATTTGAAATTATTAGAGAGTTTAATGTAATAAATATGATTGATTCAAGTTACAAGCAATATAAGAACAAAAATAAAATAACTTTAATTTATTCAGATGAGGCTGGCAATTCAAGGTTTGAAGTTTATAAACTTGCTGAATTATTTAAAAAAAGAAAAGAATGTTCATTAACTTATTTTGATGAAAAAAGTTTCTCATTTCATAAATCTGAAATATGTGAATCAGCTCTGGTTCATATTTCTACACATGGCAAAACTGTTGACAGAACTGGTTTTATAATTATAGGGGGAAAATGGATAAAAAGTTTTGACTTTAAGTTAAATGCAAACTTGTTGTTTTTAAATTGTTGTGGAGCTGGTTTGTATCCAAATGGAGTTGTGAAAGATTCAATTGATAATGGAGTAGAATATCTTATAGCCTCCCCGTATGAGATTTTTGACAATGTAAACTGGAAGATAAAAACAATCAAATTTTATGAAAATTTTAATTTTAATAATATAGAATCAAGTTTTTTTGAGTATAGAAATAAAAATTATCTGTTTGGTTTATTTTTCAGGCTTTTTATGGCTATTTAACTTCAACCCAGTTATTTTCTTTTTCAGATATAAAAATGGAATCAAGAACTTTCTGGTTTGAAAGAGAATCATCAAGAGAAAATGGCATTTCTTGATTGTCCACCAATGCTTTTGCGAAACTTTCAAATTCAAGTTTGTATTGGTCAACTGGCCCAAAATCAATCTTTCTCTCACCAAGACCTGTTTTTACAATTATACTTACAGGATAATCTGTATATGCATTGAATGGCAAAAGAATTTCAATTGTTCCTGAAGTTCCATAGATATAAACTTTCTGTTCATTTACTGATTGAGTGCTTACAGTGAAGAGGCTTTGAAAATCACCAAAATCAAGTAAAGCTGAGGATAGAATGTCAGTCTTGAAGTTTTTATCTCTATTTATTAAACTTATCACTTTCAATGGCTCTCTATCAGTTAAAAATCTTGAAACGGAGACAGGATAACAACCAATATCAAGAATAGCTCCACCACCATACTCAAGTTTATTTCTTATATTTTCAGGGTCATTATTGAAGTAGCCAAAAAAAGAATGAATAGCTAAAACTTTTCCAATTTCACCTATTTTGATAAGTTCCTTTGCTCTTATCCACTGCGGGTGGAATTTATACATAAATGCCTCCATTATTTTTACTTTATATTCGGAGGCAATCTTGATTATTTTTTTTACTTCAGTGGAATTAAGTCCTAATGGTTTTTCGCAGAGTATATGCTTGCCTTTTTTTGCTGATTTTTCTATCCATTCGAGGTGGAGATGATTCGGCAATGGTATGTAAACGAAATCTATTTCCTTATCGTTAAGAAGCTCATCGTAGGAATTATAAGTTTTTATATTTTTAAGTTCGCCTGTTAATTTTTTTAGCTTGTTGTTATCTCTTGAAGCAATAGCATTGATTTGAACAAGATTTGAATCTTTAATGGCAGGTAAAACTCTTTTAAGAAAATGTCCTGATATTCCTAAAACTCCTAATTTAACCATTTATGCCTCCTTTTCTTTTAGGTTAAAGAAAGCGATGGATTTTATTATATAACCTGCTATTGTTAAAATAATTCCAATTAAAATAATATTTAAGAATGAACCAATGAAGATAATTATCCCAGAAATTTTAAACAAATTTTCTCCAGTTTTTAAAGATAATAATTCATCTGCTTTTTTTAGTTTATAAGCTGAGATTATAAATATTACCCATAACACAAATATAGAAATAATTAAAAAGAAAATTCCAAAACCCATTGAGCTTATAAGTTGTATATTATCAATCATATCAATAGATAAAATTTCAAATAATTTAATCCCAAAATAGACAATAATGAAAATTGAAATTAAAAGAATAGAGAAAACACTTACAGTGGTAAGTATAAAACTTATAAGAGCCTCTTTAAAAATATTTTTTTCGTTAACTTCATTGGCTGCATAATAGTAAGCAATAAGTAAAAGAATCATTCCTAACAGTATAGTAAAAGTAAGAGAAGGGATAAAGCCAATAACTACAAGTATTGAACCAATGCCACCTAAAAGTTTGATATTGTTATTCATAAAATTCCTCCATCTTCACCATAACATAATTAATAATATTTTTCAACTTTTTTTCTATATCGATTGAAAAAAACATAACAATATATTATAATTTATAGCTTTTAAATTTCATAAAAATTGGAGGTTTTATGAGCGAAACAAATAGAAAAATAGTTAGCCAGCTTGTTGAATTAGCAAAAACCAATGCAAAAATAGAACCAGAATTATATTTAAAATATAATGTAAAAAGAGGACTCAGAAATGAGGATGGTAGTGGCGTGCTTGTTGGATTAACAACAATAGGAGATGTTCATGGTTATATAATAGATGAGGGAGAATCAAAACCAGTAGAAGGTAGATTGAGATATAGAGGTATAGATATAAAGGAACTCGTGAATGGATTTCAAAGTGAAAATAGATATGGCTTTGAAGAGACAGCTTTTCTTCTTTTGTTTGGTAAACTTCCTAATAAAAAGGAACTTGCTGATTTTATTGAACTTTTAAATAATTATAGGAACTTACCTGAAGGATTTAAAGAAAATATAATTCTCAAGTCACCCGGTAAAAATCTTATGAATTTACTTATAAGACAGGTAAGTGTACTGTATGCTTATGATCCGGATCCTGATAATCTTGAGCTTGAAAATGTTTTGATGCAATGTATTAAACTTATCGCCAGATTTCCTGCTATGGTAGCTTATGCATATCATGCGAAGAGACATTATCATCAGGGTAAAAGTTTACATCTTCACCATCAGTCTGGAGAGCATTCACATGCCGAAAATTTTCTTTCACTTATAAGGCCAACGAGGGATTTTTCAAAACTTGAAGCAGAAATTCTGGATCTTTGTCTTGTTTTACATGCAGAACATGGTGGTGGAAACAACTCTACTTTTACAGTTCATGTTGTTTCTTCTACCGGAACAGATACTTACTCTGCAATAGCCGCTGCTATTGGTTCTCTTAAAGGGCCAAAGCATGGTGGAGCAAATACAAAAGTGATGGAAATGATGGATGATGCAAAGAAGAATATTAAGGATTGGACAAATGAAAATCAAATTAAAGATTATATAACCAAAATTATCAAGAAAGAGGCATTTGATAGAAGTGGTTTAATCTACGGAATGGGGCATGCCGTTTATTCTTTATCTGACCCGAGAGCAGAACTTCTTAAGGCAAAAGCCATGGAACTTGCTAAGGAGTCAAAAAGAGAAGAGGAATTTTATTTATATACTAAAATCGAGGAAATAGGGAAAAAAACATTTCAGGAACTCAAGGGTTCAAAGGTTATATGTGCTAATGTAGATTTTTATTCTGGCTTTGTATATGATATGCTTGGAATAGAAGAGGATTTACATACACCTATTTTTGCAATTGCGAGGATAGCGGGTTGGTCTGCTCACCTTATAGAAGAAATTGTTTCTGGGGGTAGGATTATAAGACCAGCTTATAAATATGTGCTTGGAGAGCATAAGTATATTCCTCTTGATCAAAGAAAGTGATTTGACTTAATTTTTGAAAATAATTAAATTTTATATGTAATTCTTCTTGTGGAGGTAGGAAGATATGCCAAATTATGATTACAGATGTGAGAAATGTGATAACATTTTTGAAGTTTTTCATAAAATGACAGAAAGTCCAGAAGTAAAATGTCCCGAATGTGGTTCAAATGCAAAAAAAATGTTAGGCGGGGGAGCGGGAATAATTTTCAAAGGTTCTGGTTTTTACAAAACTGATTATTGCAATACAAAGTCTTCAGACTCATCAAAGTGTAGCAGTTGTGCAAACGCAAATTAAAGATGAAAACAATTTATGAAACAGATTTTAGCGAGAAGTTTTATTCAGCTTTGAATGAGGCTCATTTTTTTTTACGTGAGGATATCAAAGATTATTTAATTAAATTAAGTGATAATCTTTCAGGTAAAGAAAAAGAAATAGTTTCTATCTATATAGAAAATTTTAAACTTGCAGAAGGAGAAAAAAGGGCAATTTGTCAGGATACTGGGTATGTGCAGGTTTTTCTTGAAGTTGGCAGAGAAGTCTATATAGACTTTAATATAAACAAAAAAATAGAAGAGATTGTGAAAGACTTTTATGATAAAAATTTTCTTAGAAAGTCTCTTACCAATCCAATTACAAAGAAAAATACACAAACAAACACGCCGGTATTTATAGATTATGAAATTGTAGAAGGTGAAAAACTTAAGGTTGACATACTCATAAAGGGTGGCGGTTCTGAAAATGCTACAAGGACAAAATTACTTCTTCCAGCTCTCACAAAAGAAAAAATTGAAGACATTATAGTTGAAGAAATAAAATCTATCGGAGCAAAAGCCTGTCCTCCGTATATTATAGGCATCTGTATTGGTGGAAATCTTGAAAAAGCACTTTTATACTCAAAAAAACTTCTTCTTTACAAAATTGAAGAAAATCCAATGGATGATATAGAATTGGAAATTGCAAAAAATCTTAAAGCAAAAATTAATTCACTACCCATAGGTTTTCAGGGACTTAAATTTGGTGAGACAGTTATAGACTTAAAGGTTAAGGTGCTACCCTCACATATTGCGACATTACCTCTTGCAATTTCTATTGGTTGTAATGTAGTTCGTCAATCGTCTTTTGTAATTTAAGAGGTTATATGAAAAGGTCCTTTCAGCTACCTTATATTCTTCCCGAAGAAGAAGATGTCATAAAAAGATTGAATTATAATCCAAAAAAAACTCTTCTCACAGAAGATATATATAGTATTATAAAAAAAGAAATTGAAACTTCAAAAGGCTTTATAAGTCCGAGGGGAATTACTTATGAATTTATAATAAAGTCAAATCAGGATAATAAAGTTTTTCTTGAAGATATTGAAATTGTTTCAAAGAAACTATCCGATGTTTTAAAAAATTCAAATAAAATAACTATTATTGCTGCTACTATAGGAGAAGAGATAACAAAAGAAGTAGAAAAAAGGCTGAAAGAAGAAAATTATACTGCGGCTGTTATTCTTGATGCTATAGGTAGTGAAGCAATCGAGAGCTTTGTAGATTACATACAGAATATTCTTGAGAGAGAAAAAAAATTGTCTGGCTATAAACCGACAATGAGATATTCTCCCGGTTATGGAGATCTCTCTTTAGATTTTAATGCTTATATTTTAGATAAGTTATCTACGAAAGAAATTGGTCTGACAATTCATCCAGAAACTAAAATTTTAAAACCAGAAAAGAGTATAACTGCCATAATTGGCTGGGAGAGATAGATGTTTTTACCAGCTACAAAAGAAGAAATGAAAAAACTTGGCTGGGAGTATCTTGACATAATTCTTGTAAGTGGTGATGCCTATATAGATAGCTACTATAGTGGAGTTGCATTAATTGGAAACTTTCTTATCTCCAAAGGTTTTAAGGTGGGAATTATTTCTCAGCCGGATATTAATTCGAGTGTAGATATCACAAGACTTGGTGAGCCAAAACTTTTCTGGGGTATAAGTGCTGGATGCGTTGATTCTATGGTGGCGAATTATACAGCCTTAGGCAAAAAAAGAAAATCAGATGATTTTACTCCCGGTGGAGAAAATATTAAGCGTCCCGATAGAGCGACAATAGTTTATACAAATCTTATAAAAAGGCATTTTAAAAAAACTGTGCCAATAGTTATAGGTGGGGTAGAGGCAAGTTTGAGAAGAATTGCACATTATGATTTTATGGATAATGCCTTAAGGAAATCTATTCTTTTTGACTCAAAAGCAGACATTTTAGTCTATGGAATGGGAGAAATTACAACATTAGAACTTGCTTTGAAACTTCAAAATGGGGAAGATTATAAAAACACAAAAGGAATATGTTTTATAGAAAAAGATAAAACAAAATATGTTGAAAAGGGTTATATAGAACTTCCGTCTTTTGAAGAAGTTTCGGTAGACAAATTTAAATTTATCGAAATGTTTAAAACTTTTTATGAAAACAATGACCCACTGAATGGAAGAGGTCTTATTCAGAAAACTCTTGATAGATATCTTATTCAGAATCCGCCGCAAAGACTTCTTACATCTGAAGAGATGGATTTTATATATGGGCTACCATTTGAACGTGAAGTTCATCCTTTTGACAGAAAGAAAGGAGAGGTTAAAGCAATTCATACCATAAAATTTTCTCTCACTACTCACAGAGGTTGTTATGGAGAATGTAATTTTTGTGCAATATCAGTACATCAGGGTAAACATATAGTTAGCAGGAGCGAAAAATCAATAATTGATGAAATAAAAAAAATCGTAAAACATAAAGATTTCAAGGGATATATTTCTGATCTTGGTGGGCCAACAGCAAATATGTATGGGATAGATTGTGAGAAAAAGAAGAGAGATGGAGCCTGTAAGGGCAAAAGATGTATAAGTCCAAAAATCTGCTCACAAATCAAAATTTCCCACAAAAGGCAACTTAATTTGCTTAAAGAGGTAAGAAAGATAGAAGGTATAAAGAAAGTCTTTGTTTCTTCTGGTATAAGACCCGATTTGATAATTGAAGATAAAGAATTCGGAAAAGAATATCTTAAAGAAATAATTCATTACCACACGAGCGGACAGCTTAAAATTGCTCCAGAGCATTCTGAACAAAAGGTTTTGACTCTTATGGGTAAAATGAAAGCTGAATATGTGAAGCAATTTAAAGAAATGTTTGATAGTCTCAGGGATAAGGATCAATTTCTTACCTATTATTTTATAGCAGCACACCCTGGTTGTAATGAATCTGATATGATTAAATTGAAAAAATTTATTAAAGAGAACTTGAAGATAACTCCAGAACAGGTGCAGATTTTCACACCAACACCTTCTACATTTTCAACCCTTATGTACTATACAGAGCTTGATCCACTCTCACTTACAAAAATCTTTGTGGAAAAATCTCAAAAGGGTAAAGAAAAGCAAAAGAGTATCATCCAGAATATAAGTAGTCGATAGGTAGATACTTAAGTATTCCTTCTTTTAGACATCTATGTTTTTCAAGAGAGAGTTCTGGGTCATATTCTATGATTTTTAAAGCATCTTCTCTTGCTACTTTGAGGAGTCTTTCGTCCTGTAAGAAATCAGCTATCTTTAATTCGGGCATTCCGGATTGTTTTATTCCTAAAATTTCTCCGGGACCTCGCATCTTAAGATCTTCTTCTGCAATTTTAAATCCATCATTATAGTTACATATAACTTCCATTCTTCTTCTTATTTCTTCTGTTTCTTCACAATTTGTGACAAGTGCACAGTATGATTGCTCATCTCCTCTGCCAACCCTTCCTCTGAGTTGGTGAAGTTGTGATAAACCAAACCTTTCTGCTCCTTCTATAACCATTATTGTTGCATTTTTTACATCTATTCCAACTTCTATAACAGTTGTTGACACAAGGATATTAATTTTGTTCAACTTGAATTCTTCCATTACCATCATTTTTTCTTCTGAAGACATTCTACCATGAAGTAAGCCAACTTTAAATTCTGAAAATATCTTTTCAAGTATTTTGTAATTTTTTATTGCATCTTCTGTGTTCAATTTTTCAGATTCTTCGATTAAGGGATAGACAAAGTATGCCTGTCTGCCTTTCCTTAACTCCTGTGAGATGAATTTAATAAGTTTTTCGTAGTCAGTTTCTTTCTTAAACCATTTTGTTATTACTGGTTTTCTTCCGGCAGGCATTTCGTTTATAATGGATATATCAAGATCTCCATAAATTGTTAAAGCAAGTGTTCTTGGGATTGGAGTTGCTGTCATCACAAGTATATCAGGATTGTTTCCTTTTTTTGCCATTATTACTCTTTGTTCTACACCAAATCTATGTTGTTCATCGAAGACTATTAGTGAAAGATTTTTGAATTCAATATCATCCTGTAATAATGCATGGGTGCCAATTACAATTTTTATTTCTCCATTTTTAAGGCCTGAAATGATATCTTCTTTGTCTTCACTACTTTTTGTTAAAACTCCAATTTTTATGTCTAAATTTTTTGCTAAACTTTTGAAATTGTTATAATGTTGAAATGCAAGAACCTCTGTTGGCACAAGAAGAGCACTTTGATAACCATTTTCAGCCGCAAAAATCATTGCTAAAAATGCAATTATAGTTTTACCACTACCAACATCTCCCTGAAGTAGTCTATGCATTGGCTTTTTATCTTTCATATCTTTTATTATTTCTCTTAAAGATTCTTCCTGAGCCTTCGTTAAATTAAAGGGAAGACTTTGTATAAATTTTTGAGTTAGTTCGTTTTTATCGTAATTAAAATTTTTGGTATTTAACGATAGATTTTTTCTTTTCAACATAACTACCAGTTGAATTGCAAAAAGTTCTTCAAAACCTATTCTCCATCTTGCTTTTTTCATTTTAGTTATATCTTCTGGAAAGTGAATCCATTTTAAAGCCATTTTTTTGGTTATTAATTTGTGACCATTTATCATATAGGTTGGTAATTCATCATCAATACTATCGATATATTTGTTTATAACTTTTTCAACTAAAGTTCTTATTTCTTTTACAGTTATTCCTTCTGTGATGCTATATATTGGGAAAATTTTACCAAAATTCTTTGGTGGGACATTTTCAATATACTCTTCAAAATCAAATGTAGAAGTCTGAATTTCGTCAAATTTCAACTGAAATTCTGCATAAATCCAGTATTTTTTACCCACTTTCATTGTTTTAAACAAAAAGTCTCTATTAAAACCAACAAGACTTGCTCTCATCTTTGAGTCTTCAACTATTATTTTCGGGTGCTTTTTGTTCTTAAAAAATATACTCTGATGTTCAACAACTTTTACAATAGTACAAACGGGCTTTTTGTGTAGAATGGAAGATTCAATAGATTCAACGGTGCTTCTATCCTCATAACGATAGGGGAAATAATCGATCATGTCATAAACAGTTGTAAGTCCTAATTTTTCAAGTAAAGCAAGCTGCCTTAACGTAAAAAGATTGGTTTTTTTGAGACTTATATTTTTAAGCTCATTAAAATACATTTATTCAAGACCCTGAGACATTCTATAAGACATTTCTTTTTTGTAGAGATCGTTATAGTAAAATCCTCTCTTTGATAACTCTTCTTTAAGTTTGTCTGGAAATGGAACAAAACGCCAGAAAATATATCTTAAGTCCTGAGATTCAAGTTTCTGTATACCTTCGGATTCTTTTGTGATCCAGAGAACATAATCACTTATAAATCTCATCTTTATATCGCCTTTGATCTTATTTGAGGTAAGATATTCATAGTATCTTGCTGTTAAACCTTCATCCATCCAGTGATAGCCTGCCATTTCTTTTGCTACCTGCCAGCGGAAATCTCCCATTGCCACTGTTATAGCAAGACGTGGGTTTCTTGCAAATATAGGAATAGCAATTCTTCCACGGCTTGTAGCTTTGTTATATCTATCATAAGGTTCCCAGCAAATTCCATAATTCCCATAACCCGGAGTAAGTAGTATATTAGGGTAAATTCTGTGTGTATTTTGACGAAATTTTCTTTCAAAAATTGTTGGGTCAAGTTCCTCAATGTTTTTAATATTTTGATATGCAGTTAGCTTAAAATTATAGTTTCTTGTTTCTTTTGGGAGGAAGGCACTGAAGGCTATCGGGAAATGGTTACCCTGCCTACCGATACACATCTTTACCATCTGACGAACACAGCTTATTTCATTTTCTATAGTTCGAGAGTCAACATTGTATTTTATTGGTGAGTTATTGTCTTTGTAGTTGGCATTTATTTCACTTTCAAGATTTTGATATTCTTCAAACTTTTCGTAATAGCCTCTTTTAGCAACACACATCTCTTTGTCGTATTTTTTTAACTCTCTTATAGTATCAGCTATTTCTTCCATCTTTTTAATCTGATCTTCCTGATAGGTATCCGCTGCTCCAAGACTACTATCCATTCCATGAGTTGTTATAGAATTAATTATTGCCACGAGTGCTTCTTCAGCTATTCTCCTTCGTTCTGCTGCGTTTATATAGTTTCTTTTTTCTATTTCAATTATACCCGCTAATTTTTCAAGTTTTGTTTGCAACGCACTGTCTTTTTGAGCTTCTGACTTTCGAGGGGATTGTTCGTCTGTCATACTTGGTTTTAGATTGCCTTTCTTTATTTCAAGAAACCACTCATCAACATAGTAAATACAACTTTCAGGATCTTTTTCTTCAAAAGGCTGGGATAAAAGAAGTTTTTGATCTTCGGTTGAAAGATATTTCAAATCAAGAAGTCCATATCTGATAAATAACCTTTTCTCTTTTGGAGTATTTTCATTTAATTTCATCAAAACATCTGAATAAAGCTGCCAGAAAGAGCTTGCAAGTCTTTCCCTGAAAATTACCTTTTTGTCTTTATCGGTTTCTTTTTCATAATTATTTTTATTTGCGAGAAGCTGTTCAACTATTTCGCTGTTTTCATCTGCAAGGACTTTTTTTAAAAAACTATCTGGAAGACTGTCAAATAGTTTTCCCATAACCTTTCTCCATTTTTAAATTCCCTTTTTAGCATACATCAAATCTATGATTATGTCAAATAGAATTGCTAATTTATTTCGGATTTTGCTTGACTTTTATTGAATTATAATATTATAATTTATTAATATATGGAGGTGGAATATGAATTGGAAAAAATTGATCTTTTTTACCTTGCTTATCTTATCTTTAGTTTCCTGTACAAAAGATAAAAATTCGCAAGAGGAAAAAAAAGAAAATGCAAAAATGACTGCATATAATATAACTGGAGAAGATATTTTTGGCAATAAAGTAGAGCTTTCTTCTTTCAGAGGAAGGGTCGTTTTACTTAATTTTTGGGCCACATGGTGCCCTCCCTGTAAAGCAGAAATTCCAGATCTTGTTAAATTGCAAAATGATTATAAGGACAAACTTGTTGTTTTTGCTGTTTCGGTAGATCAAGATGGAGTTGATGTTGTAAAAAAGTTTTATAAAGAGAACAAGATGAATTATCCAGTTGTTATGCTAACGGAAGATATTTTAAGAAATTATGGGGGAATTTCTGCGATACCAACTTCTTTTGTCATTAATAAAAAGGGAGAAGTTGAGGGTAAAATAGTAGGAATGAGAAATTATGAGCAATTTGTTTCAATTTTAAAGCCTTTTATGGAGAATGCTGAATGAAGATAGCGGTAAAAAAATTAAATCATAATGCTATTTTTCCAGAATATCACTCAAGTGGTGCTGCTGGAGCTGATATTTATGCCTGTATTGATAAAGAATTAGTTATTAATCCGAATGATATAGTTCTCGTTCCGACAGGGCTTGCCGTTGAAATCCCTGAAGGTTATGAAATACAGATAAGGCCAAGAAGTGGGCTTGCCACAAAAGGAATAATACTTCCTAATTCTCCCGGCACCATAGATTCTGATTATAGAGGAGAAATCAAAGTTATTTTAATGAATCTTGGTAAAGAGCCATTTGTAATTCATAATCATGATAGAATAGCCCAGATGGTTTTATCAAAATTTGAAAAGATGGAGTTTGAAGAGGTTTTGGAACTTTCTTCTTCAGAGAGAGGGGCTCAAGGTTTTGGTAGCACTGGTTTTAAACGAAAATCTTAATATATATTCTTTAAGATAGTTTTTTAATTCTTCAAGACCTTCTCCTGTTTTTACTGAAATATAAATAGAATTTGGGTGTTTATTTTTTATAATCTTTAATTCATCTCCATTTAATAGGTCAATTTTATTGAAGCACAATAATATATCTTTGTCAAAACCAATTTCTTCAAGTGTGTTTTCAACAATCTGCATTTTATTTTCAAAATCCGGGTCTGAGATATCTATTAGTTCAATTATGAGATTTGCATTTATAGTGTCCATAAGAGTTGATTTAAAACTTTCTATTAATTCGTGGGGAATGTCCTTTATAAATCCAACAGTATCCGTTATGACAATGTCTTCATCGATTTCATTACCGAGCCATAATCTTCTTGTGGTTGTATCAAGCGTTGCAAAAAGTTTGTCTTCTATTAAGACATTTGCCTTTGTAAGTTTTTTTAACAAAGAGGATTTGCCAGCATTTGTATAGCCAGCTATTGCAATTTTGAATGTATTTTTTATTCTCTTTTTTCTTTGAGTGTTTTTTTCCTGTTCAACGAGCTTAAGTCTATCTTTTAATAATTTGATTCTTTTTCTTATTTCTCTTCGTTCAAGTTCAAGTTTTTGTTCACCCGGACCTCTTGTCCCTATTCCTCCTCCGAGTCTTGAAAGTTCTTTTCCTTTTCCAACTATTCGTGAGAGTTTATATTCAAGTCTTGCAAGTTCAACCTGCATTTTTGAAACCTGTGTTCTGGCATGTCTTGAAAAAATTTCCAGTATTACTTCTGTTCTTGTCATTACCTTAAAATTGGTTTCATTTTCGATATTTCTTGC
>FMJZ01026696.1_pt1 | contig 14675 bp, 16 predicted proteins | sample 1987881 | NCBI WGS metagenome assembly FMJZ01 (sample SAMEA4378227, study PRJEB15110) | soil metagenome | biome: soil; feature: Field; material: Soil | place: India | collected 2015-03-11 | depth 0 m | reverse complement strand
GCGATTTTTCATTCCTAAAGCTTTTAGGATGCCTATCTCCCTTGTTCGCTCCATCAAGGAAACAATCATAATATTCATTATGCCTATTCCCGCCACGAGAAGCGATATGGCGGCTATTCCGGCCAAGAAAAGCTCTATGGTGGAGAAAACGCTTGAAATAATGTTGAGAACCGCTGTTGAAGACGTTACAGTTGCTTGGCCGCCGAAAAGGTTTCTTATGGCTTTTGCCGTGCTGTCGATGGTTGTCTTATCATCGCTTTTCAGCTTAACAATTATCATTTCGCATTTTTCAGTTCCAAAGAAGCTTTGAGCCTGCATTATTGGAATGTATATGCTGGTGTCTGACGGCCCGCCTATGCTGAAACCTCCAACTTCTTGGAGAACCGCCACCACACTGCCCACGTAAGTTTCGTTTCTAAGGGGACGTGCCGTTGTGTTGGTCCAAATTATTTCAACGTTGTCGCCAGTCTTGGAGAAGATTGTCCCGTTGCCCCAAGGGTCGCTTACCCTTTTCCCAACAACCACAGCGGTGCTTTCAGGGTTTGATGGAATTTCGCCATTTTCAGCCAAGAAGGTGCTGCTGTAAATTTCCTTATACGCTTCAAAGTCTACGCCCACAATTGTAACGCGGCGAATTTTTCCATCGGCCGTTTTCATGTAGCCAAATCTTTGGATTATGGCTAGGGCTGCTGTAACGTTTTCTGTTTGGCTTATCGTTTCTGTGTCGTTGACTAGTAGGCTGAATCCCGTGTCTGCTCCGCCTAACCCTCCGCCTAATCCGCCGCCCGCTGAAACAATTAGGGTGTCTGTGGCGAATCCCTTTTGGAGTTGAGTAGCTATAGCCACCTGCAAGCCTTGAGTTGTTGATAATAACGCTACTATGGCAGCTATGCCAATAACAACGCCTAGGGTTGTTAGGCCAGCGCGGAGTTTCCGCAGTTTTATGGCGCTGAAGGCATAGGCGAATATGTCTGCTGGCTTCATGGTTTGTTCACCGTTTCGTCTACCATATAGCCGTCAAGCATGTGCACGGTTCGCTTTGTCTCTTTGGCTAGGCGCTGGTCGTGGGTAACCATTATTATCGTTACGCCTTTCTCCTCGTTTAGCCCCTTTACAAACCTCATTATTTCGATGGCGTTTTTCGAGTCAATGTTTCCAGTGGGCTCGTCCATAAGCAGAAAGCGCGGGTTATTAGCTAAGGCTCTGGCTATTGCCACGCGTTGTTGTTCGCCTCCGCTGAGCTCCGTCGGCTTATGGTTCATTCTTTCAGCTAAACCAACAGTTTCCAGAAGCTCCGCAGCTCGTTTTCGTCTTTCTTCTTTGGCTAAGCCGGCAATAGCCATGGGCAGTTCAACGTTTTCTAGGGCGGTGAACCTTGGAATCAAATTGAAGAATTGGAAGACGAAGCCTATTCGACGCCTTAGACTGGCAAGCTTATCGTCGTTGAGGGTTGAAACGTCAACGTCGTCTATGAAAACTTTCCCGCTGGTTGGCTTATCTAAAGCTCCTATGAGGTTTAGAAGCGTTGACTTACCGCTTCCCGAAGGTCCCAAGACGGATAGGAACTCGCCCTCTTCAACTTTTAGGTTTACATTTCTGAGGGCTTCCACTGGAACTTTGCCCAGCATGTATACTTTTCTAAGGTTGACAGCCTCAACAACAGCCATCAAACGCCTACTCCTTTTTCACCTTGATAGGTATTTCCAAGACAACATTATGCCGATTGTTGCGAGAACCGCTGCAAATATGCCCAGATAAGTGAAGTCCCATATTAAGGCTTGAGTGTCGGTTGGCAGTATGGTCAGCTGCCTAACTGCGTCCGTCAAATATGTAAGCGGGTTAACGCGGGCTACGGTTTGCATCCAGTCTGGCATAAGCCTCGTTGGGAAGAAGGTGTTGCTTGCAAACATTAAAGGCATAATGATGAGGCTTACAAACTGCATTGGCCGCTCCATTCTAGTTGACCTTATGGAAAACGCTATGAAAACCGATGAAAGCCCCACGCCAAGCAAGAACATGGCGGCGTAAACCCCTAAAATGTTAAACAAAGTGAATGTTGAGCTAACCTGCAGTCCCAGCAGATACGCAAGTGCCAAAATCACCGTTGCTTGGAACAAAGCTCTAAAAGTTGCATTGAAAATTTTTGCGAATATTATGGCAACCCGCGACACTGGAGTGCTTATAACCTTATCCAAAAAGCCTAAACGTCTATCCCAAACTATTGACATGCCGCTGAACATGGTTGTAGTCGTAACAATCATGGAAACCATGCCTACAGCCATAAAACTGAAGTAGTCTGCTACGCCGAAAGTGTTCTGCATTACGCCAGTGCCCACGTCGGCGAACATTTGCGAAAGCACTGTGCCATCAAGAATCACATTGCCAACCCCTGGCGGATAGAGGACAGCGTTGCCTGGAATGGGTATTTGCTGGGGTAGGTTTATGTTGTTGGCTGAGAAAAGACCGCTTATATTCATGGATTTGCCGAGAAGCCCCATCCATATGAGGGGTTGAAGCACAAACATCATTAGCATAACTGGGTCTTTAAGCCATTTTTTAAGTTCTCTGTAGGTTAGCGCCCACAAACCTCTGGCGAAACTTGGCTGGCACTCAGTGTTTGTTTTGGCGGGGTTTGCGCCGTTCATTTTCTTCTCCCCCTCCATAAGTGAATCCTCTGCGCCATAAACGTCGCACGGGATTCTTCCGCGTCTCGGATGGCTCTGCCCGTATACTCCAAATAAACCTCGTTTAAGGTTGGCTCTGTAAGCGAAAGCCTTGTAACCGTGTAGCCTTTCTTCCGCAAAGCCTCAATTATGAGGGGAGCTGTCAATTCGCCCCTTTCAGCCTTTATCCGGTATGCGCCGTTTTCCTTTCTCACGTCTTTCACGTTTTTGACGCTTTTAATCACGTCTATCACGTCGGCGTTCTCCTTTATGGTTATAGTGATTATATCTCCACCCAAGCTGTCTTTAAGCTCGCTGGGCGTGCCGGTTACAACTATTTTTCCGTGGTCGATGATGGCTATGCGGTCGCATAGGGCGTCAGCCTCCTCCAAGTAATGCGTCGTCATAAAAAGGGTCATGCCATACTCCTTCTTTAAACGCTTAATGTATTCCCATGTGGCAGCCCTCGTCTGCACATCCAAACCCAAAGTAGGCTCGTCTAAGAAGAGCACTTTAGGTCTGTTAATCAGTCCGCATGCAAGCTCAAGCCTACGGCGCATTCCTCCGGAGTAGGTTTCAACCCGCTTGTCTTTGAAGTCTGTCAGCTCCACGAGTTCCAGCAGTTCCAAGGCGCGTTTTTTGGCTACGTCGCGGGGAATGCCATACAAATCTGCACAGAGCATTACGTTCTCGTAGCCCGTTAAGTCTTCGTCCGCAGTGTATTCTTGAGGCACAACGCCTATGACTTTTCTAACATCGTTGGCTTGTTTTAAAACATCATAACCCAGCACTGAGGCGGTTCCTTCAGTCGGCTTTAAGACTGTTATGAGCATGTTTATCGTGGTGGTTTTTCCCGCGCCATTCGGCCCCAGAAAGCCGAAGATTTCGCCTTCGCGGACGCTGAAGGTTATGTGGTCTACAGCCACTAGGCTATTGTTGAAAACCTTTGTCAAGTTTTCAGCCTTAATCACGTCTTCCGACATGCCTTTTCACCCTTTTAGCTTCTTGTCTATTTCCTCAAGCCGTTTGGCGGTTTCGTTCAAAACTGTCAAAGCCTCTTTTATGGCTTGCTCGCTAAACCGTTCTTCAAGGGTTAAGCCTAAACTAAGCAAAGCCTTAAACAAGCGCCTAAAAGACTCACGGATTTCGTCAGCCTTTTCTGGTGGAATACGCATCCAAAAAGCACCCATAAACGGTGAAACAAAGAGCTTTCTGCCCGTACGGAAGTGGGCGCGCACTTTCCGCTGTTCTTCAAGAAGCTGTTTCCCCTTATCTGTAAGCCTATAACGCCTTACTCCACTTTCTTCCGTTGGCACTTCGCAAATGTAGCCGTTATCCTGAAGCCAAGCCAAAAGCGGATAAACAGAACCCGGACTGGGCTTCCAGGAGCCATTGGTGCGCCTTTCAATTTCGGTCATAATCTCTGAGCCTGACAGCGGCTTTTCATTCAAAAGCTCCAGCACTTGAAAGCGTAGAAAACCCTTTGGAACGGCAGCCATATGCCTCAACCAATGCCGAAACGGTGGAAGAGGCGGAGGCGGCGGACATGGTTCGTTTTCATCAAACATATTATATCACCATTGATATCAAATTCGATAAACAAACGATATAGCCCCTTATAAACTTTGCTGCTGGCATTGTAATTAGGCAACTAGCACCTATTCTATTATTGTTCCAACGGTTTTTCCTTCAACCGCCAGCAATAGATTTTCTGGCTTAAACCCATTTAAGACGCAGACTTTTATCCGCTTAGCCTTCAGGATTTTTACGGCTTCTGGATCTAGAATTTGGTGTATACCCGCCCTATGCCTGTCTTCGGCTAAAACTTTCGGCAAATCTTCAAAGCTCAACCGATCCAGTTTAACAGCGTCTGGATGTTTCCGCGGGTCTTTATCGTAAACGCCTTCTTGATCTGTAGCCTTAACCAGCATGTCAGCATTTATGCGTTTAGCCACCAAAGCGGCAACAGTGTCCGTCGTCATGCCCGGTTTTAAACCGCCCAAAACAGCAATTTTCCCGTTTTCCAAGCATTTGACAGCCTCTTCAGCGCTTGTTGGAATTTTTTCGCATGCTAGCGCACCGAGTTTTTTGGCGAAAAGCTGGGCGTAAAGCCTTGAAACACCAATCGCCAAGTCATCCTGGTCTTTTTCCGGCAAGCCCAGTTCTTTGGCTATTTTTATGAACTCTCTTGCTAAGGCGCCTCCACCAACAACAACAGCCAGCATGTGTCCTTCAGCCTTCAGTTTCTTCAAAATTTTGGCGTATTCGCTTATAAGCTGGATGTTTACTGGCGTGGCGACAACGGAGCCGCCTATTCGTATCACGATCTGCATAGGTCTTAAATTAAATGCTGAAATATATTTAATTTAACTTTAGGGCATAGACTTTAGGGAGTTGACATGATGGATTTAATTATTCGCGAATACAAAACCGAAGATGAAGAAGAGTGGTTAAAATGTCACGCACTGGTTTATTTGAACACAAACGAGAGGAGATTGGAAAGAAATAAGCGTACCTATGACGGAAAATCCGTTGAACTTGTAGCTTTGGCGGCTGGAAAAATCATTGGTTTCTTAGACATTGAGCTTGAGGAAGTTCCAGGAAAGATTTGCTACAGGAAATGTGAGGGAAATGGCATGTTGTGGAATATTGGAGTGTTACCAGAATTTAGGAGAAGGGGTATTGCAACAAGCCTCTTAAACGAAGGAGTGAAACACGGCAAAAACTTGACATGAAAAGATTAGAGGCGTGGTCCATAGAGCCCCAAGCATGGATTTTTTTCGAAAAATATGGATTCAAAAATTCTATGAGTATCATCATGTTCTTATAACTAACAGTGAAAATTTACGGGCTTTCGATAGGGATGGCTTGCATATAATTGAAATATATGCTCATGTAATGCCGGAAACCGATTTAGAAGAGGTCGAAAAGAAATATCACCCGAAAGAGGTTTTAACATGCCGCGGTTATGAGCTTCTACTTTAAGCTGGAGCCCAACTTAAATAAACTGGTTTAAGCCCTGTTGAACACGTTTAGGCTTTGTCTCTACTTGAATTTGCTCGCCGAAAATTATTCGCATGCCATCTATGGCTGCAACAGTTGGCGTTCCAGTCTTCTCCTCAATTAATTTAGCCTCACGGATTGGTCCCTGGAATATCATTTGCATTCCAAGATGCGTTAAAACAGCCATTTCTGGGCGGGCTTCTTCCACGATTTTTATGGCGTCTTCGGTTGTCATGTGGCCTTCCCAAGGTTTTCCGGCTGGCCGCATGACGCAGAGCAGCAATAGTCTTACGCCTTGGTAATATTTGCCTATTCCCTCAAAGTATTCTGTGTCGCTTGTGTAGGCAAAACCGCCGTATTCTTTGGTTTCAAATCTGAAGCCAACCGCATCTGGATCCGTGTGCCTAGCCTCCGTAACGGATACGCCTAGGTTTGCCACCTGAAATTTTAGGTTCGGTACTGCTTCAACCACTTTTTCGGGCATTTGCTGGTGATACTTGGATATAGAGGGTTCGCAGACGCTGCTTCCCTTCAAAACGCTTTTTGAGGCGGCAAGCACTCCACGCTTTTTCGTCATGCCTCTTGTCATGGCTTCAATTAAGACTTCAGCATCCGTGTAATGGTCTGGATGACAATGGGAAACGAAAACTGCATTAAGCTTCTGAGGGTCTAATCCCTCGCTTATAGAATAGACCAACGCACCAGGTCCAGGGTCCAGATGTAGGTTTAAATCTTCGCCTATTATGCGTATTCCAGCTGTGCGCCTCTTCTGCGTGAGTGTGGCGAATCTTCCCCCGCCGGTTCCCAAAAATATTATTTCGTATTGAGCCATAGATAGGCTTATGTCGGCAAACAATTTTTGCTTTATCCTCTTTTTCAAAATCTATGAAGGAAATATTTTAATACATAATCCTTTGGATTAAGTGGAAGGAGGGCTTGTCTTGTTCGAGGAATGGGGACTGCTTGGCAACGTGCTTGTTCTTTTAGCCTCACTGGTTATCCTTGACCAGGCAAGCGAGTTAACAATTAACAATGCGGTTAAAGTTTCAGAAATAAGCGGCTTCGGAAAAACAACTATTGGCTTTATCCTAATCGCGTTAGTCACCACACTTCCTGAACTCAGTGTTTCTGTTTTCGCTGCAGTTTTGGCGAAAGGTATGGGAATAGCGATTGGAAACGTTTTAGGCTCCAATATCGTGAATATTTGCCTAATATTGGGTGTAGGTTTTTTTATCGCGTCAATGAAGAGTTCAGACCGTTTAAAAATGGTGCCTCTTTTAGCTGAGGAAGAGGTAGGAACGCTCTATTTTGGCCTTTTCATCGCTTCAATAGTGCCGTTGACGCTTCTTTATATAGGATATGCAAGCAGATTTATAGGAATAATCCTCATAGGAATTTTTGTATTCTACATTTTTAAGCTCGCAAAAATAAAGCATACAAAAAATGGATGCAGCCTCGGAGAAGAACGTTCAAAATTGAAACGTTACGCGTTTTTAGCAGTTTTAGGCGCCCTTATAGTTGTGGCAAGCGCCAATTTCATAGTAGATTCCGCCACCTATATTGCCACGCTGATGGGGGTGCCTCAGGTTGTTTTAGGCGCTACCATAGTGGCTTTTGGAACCAGTCTTCCAGAATTTGCAAACACCTTAAAGTCAGCTATTAAGGGCCATTTGGAATTGGCGTTAGGTAACATTGTGGGAAGCTGCTTTACGAACATAACACTAATCCTTGGCGTAGCCTTAATAGGCTCACCAATAAGAGAAGACATTACCCCGTTCACAAATCCAATACTATTTTCGCTTATAACAAACCTTCTGCTTTGGTATTTCTTGTCCGGTGGGAAGGTAAGTTGGAGAGAATCTGCAATGTTGCTTTTCATGTACGCCGTATTTTTAGTAGTAAGCTTTGGCGGCTACAGAACCTAAAACGCTTTTTGCTCTTTTGCGTTTTATTTAAATAAAGGCGTATGCACCATTAAAACGGTAAAATGGTGGAAAAGGCGAAAGTCAAAGCTTTAGCCCTCTTCTCGGGAGGATTAGACAGCACCCTAGCCATAAAGCTAATTCTAGATCAAGGCGTAGACGTTGAAGCCATAAACTTTGTCACACCCTTCGGCGCATGCAAAAAAGGCGAAAACTCGGCGGTGGAAGCTGCCAAAAAATTGGGCGTGCCCCTTAAAACTGTATTTTTGGGCAGCGACTATCTTAGGATTATTAAGAAACCTAAGTATGGCTATGGAAAGAACATGAATCCATGCATAGACTGTAAAATACTCATGCTTAAAAAGGCGAAAAAATACGCGAAAACCATAGGCGCCAAGTTCATTTTCACCGGCGAAGTCTTAGACGAACGGCCCATGTCCCAGCACATGAAAGCCTTAAAAATCATAGAGGAGGAGGCTGGCTTAAAAGGCAAAATTTTGAGACCGTTGTCAGCAAAGCTTCTGCCAAAAACAGAAGCTGAAAAAAGAGGGTTTGTGGACAAGAACAGGCTTTTGGACATTCGTGGAAGGTCTCGTAAAAGGCAGATCGCCATCGCAAAAGAGTTTGGGATAACGGATTATGAGTGGCCTTCAAGCGGATGCTTGCTCACGTATAAAGAGTTTGCAGCTAAGCTCCGCGACTTGCTAACGCATAAAAAACGAGTTTCAGTAGTTGACGTGGAGCTATTGAAAGTTGGACGCCACTTCAGACACGGCGAAAACAAGATAATTGTCGGAAGAAACAAAGATGAAAACGAGAAGCTTTTGAGGCTTAAAAGCCGAAACGACTACTTCTTCGAGGCGCAGGGCTGCGGAAGCCCCGTAACCCTCTTGCAGGGACCAAAGACAAGGCAAGCCATAGAAAAAGCCGCACAGCTAACCGCTTACTATTCAGACCAAAAAACGGGCAAAGTCCACGTGAAATATGGCAGAGAAAAACTCGACAAAAGCATCCTAGTGGACAGACCAAGCAGCGAACAAGTGGAACAACTGCGAGTTAAGTAGGGTTTGTGAATGCTTTTATTCTTGTTGAGTAGAGTTTATGGTGTGTGGTGTTAAGTGTCGGCGAGGGTTACTGAACGTACGCTTTACGAGTTTATTGGTAGGGTTTTTGACAGGTTTGGTTGGCGTTGTTTTCCAGAGATTGGCTTGGATGAGCGTTTTCCAGACTTGATTTTGGAAGGCGATGGAACTAAAGTTGTTGGCGAGGTTAAGATTGATTCTGAGATTCAGTTGACTAAGGCTATTATTGATGCTGACCAGAAGGCGCGGAGGCTTGGCACGCGGAATGCTGTGGCTTTGCTTTTCCCGAGTTATGTGCGAGATATTTCGCTTAATGAGTTGGAACGTAATTATCCGCGGTTGAGGGTTTCAGCTCTTATTTTGACGGATTGGCTTGCTGAAAGAAGGGAGTTAACTCTAGAGGATTTGGCTGAGGCTTTTACGACTTCTTTTAGAGATTGGCTTGAGACTAGGAAGGTTAGGGTTAGTTATGATTTGGTTGTTGATGTTGCTCGGGATTCTATTCGGGAGATTGCTGGATATCTCCGTCAGAGTTTGTCGCAGAAGCCTGTTTTGGACAGTGCTATGGCTGTTGTAGGATGTTTTGACATTTACAAAAGTCTTCTCGAAGATTTTTCCGGTGTCAGCGAAGACGAAGCTCGCTTATACATTGCTGACATAACTGCCTACATTTTGGTTAATCAGCTTCTGTTCTACCACATAATTTCTGAAAGGCTTGGTTATGACAAGTTACCCGACGTTGACCCGTTAAATCCGCCTAAGGATTTTTTGGATGTTCTTGAATCGGTTTTGAGTAAGGGGCGGGAGGCTTACCCGCATATTTTGGGTTTTGATTTGTTTCCTGTTTTGCGTGGGGATTTGAGGATTGTTTGGGCTGTTGCGCGGGTTGTTTCTACTTTGAAGGCTTTGCGTCCCCAGCATATTAAGGAAGACCTTTTTGGTAGGCTTTATCATGAGACTATTCCGCCTGAAACCCGCAAGAACTTGGGTGCGTTTTACACTAAGCCTGAAGCGGCTAAGTTGTTGGCAGCCTTGGCTATTGACCGTTGGGATGCTAAAGTTTTGGACCCTGCTTGTGGTTCTGGAACACTGCTTGTTGAGGCTTACCAGCGGAAGGCGGCTTCGGCTCCGCCTATGAGTAGGGAGGAGCTGCATAAGCGGCTTGTGGATGGTATTTGGGGCATAGATGTCATGCACTTTGCCTCCCACATGACTTCCATGAACCTCACAGCCCAAAACATTGAGGTTCCATTAAAGCTCCATGTTTTAAGCCAAGATGGCATAAAAACCATGGTTGAATCCGCCATGGAAAAGGCTGCCAACGACCCGCCTAAAAACCTTGAAGAATCCCTTACCAAGTAGCTTGAACTAATGCGGACAGAGAGAATCCCAAAAGATTTTGATGTTGTAATTATGAATCCGCCGTTTACGAGGCGAGAGCGCATACCAGCCAAAAAAAGAAGATTTAGAAAAACTGGTGCCAGAAGTTAAAGGAAAAACCGGGTACTGGGCATACTTTGTGGTTGCAGCAGATAAACTGCTTAAAGAAAACGGAAAACTAGCCATAGTAATACCAGAAGAATTCTTCGTGGGTCGAGCTGCCCAAAGTGTTAGAGAATATCTAGTTGGGAAAGGATATCACCTACAATTCATAGTTAGAAGCTCAAAAGAGATAGCCTTTAGTGAAGGGGCACATTATCGAGATTATTTAATTGTTATGAGCAAAAAACCGTCGAAAGAGCCCTTAACCATCTCAATTTTAAAGAAAGCCCTTAAAGATATAATCGACATACAAGAAATAAGTGGGAAAATTAAAGATTTTCATGGCTCCCTTAGCATGGAGTTAAAAACAGATGACCTTGATGCTTTTAAAGTATACAATATTGACGAGATGGTTGAGAAACATATAGAAAATTTGAAGCCATTTATAGGTTTTAACACCATTACTGCCTACAAATTATCTCTGGAACTCTTAGATAAACTTAAAGATCTTTCTACATTAGAAGAGTTGGAAAAAACGGGACAATTGAGAATAAGAGATTATAACCCAGGTCAGTATAAAACGAGAGGAGTCGAAAGCTTTGCTCGCAAATTATTTATTAGTAAATATTGTTCCAAAAGGTTCAAAAGTTATATTTCTTTACGACGGTGAACAAGATAATAAAGTTCGCATAAAATTGAAAAATTCTAACGTGGTCTTTTCAATACTTCTCGATGACCTAATTGCTTCGCTTAGAACCCCCAGTGGTGTTAGGCATATTAACATCACTAACGAAGAGGAAATGGCCATAGTTAACCCCAACACTCTCCCAACAGAAACGTTGAGACTTGCAGGATTATTACCAATAGACAAACTAAAAGAAGCATCGCGTGACATCAAACAAGCCTATGAAGATCTTTCAGGTAACGTTTTAATTGCTAGAAGGGCTAGATTAACATCAAACAATACTTATTGGCTTGCGTTTTGGTCAGTAAACTCTGTTATTAGCCCTTCTGCACCTTTAATAAATGTGCGGGTTAAAGACCTGGAATTCGCTAAATTGCTTGCACTTTATTTCAATAGCGCCATAGCTTTCCTTCAATTACTCGCTTTTAGCGCAGAGACGGAAGGAGCATGGGTTGCTTTGCATGGCAAACAAGTATGGTCCCACATCTATGTTCCATCCTATAAAGCTCTCAATAAGGAAAAGAGAGAGAAAATGAAAAAAATATTTGACAGCGTGAGTAAGGTTGATGTTAAGCCTATTTATCAACGTATTACAAAACATGATTCTATTCAGAGAGTTATTGATGAGTTAGCTTTGGAGATGCTTGGGCTTGAAGATTGGAAACCACGCCTTGACGAGATATACGACGCCTTGGCAGAAGAGCTTGAAACCATGCATAAAATCCTAGAAACTTCAAGAAGACAAACAAACAGAACAAAAGCCAAAAAAGAAAAAGAAGAAACAGCCGCCATAACAAGATGGCTTGGAGAAGCCAAAACATAAACTCTGAAAATTCTAGAGGGGCTAGGCGGCTATTGGCTTTTCCCGCAACCAAAAAATGTTGGAAAATCTAGAGGGAGAGACTAGAGAAAATAAGGCTGAAAACAACGCCATTTTCCATGTTTTGCCAAAAATCTAGAGGGGGCTATCAATTTTGCAGTTCGCCGCCAGCAACAAAATTGACGTTTTATAGGCTTTTTTGGAAGACTATGGCTGTGGTTTCCGGTTTCTTGAAGCCAAGCTTCTCCAAAGCCTCCGTTATGGGTGGATGGTTGCATGTGAACCCGTAGATTTTCTCAACGCCTTGCTGGTGGCAGTAAGCCTTCAGAAACTTCGCCATGTCCAAAACAGCCTCGAAGTCTCCGTCTACATAGCATGTTTGAACAGCGTTTTCACGCCACTCGCTGGCAACAGCATCATCCACCAAAAGCAAACCACAAACCGCGCCGTTTCCGTCAACATGCACCATGGCTTTTCTCTGCTCTATAAACCGTTCCAAATCCAGCCTATCCAAAGAATACCAGTGATAAAGAACCGTATACAAGCCTGCAGCCCGACGGTAAACCTCCGAAGTTTGCAGAAAACGCCAAACAGCCTCCAGTTGGCTTGTGTTTGCCCAAAATGAGCCGGCGCTTTCCTCACTTGACGGCTTCTCCAACTCCATTTCAACAAACTCTGCAACAGGCTTAAACCCCATCCTCTGGACTGCTGCAACCGCCGCCACATTAGCGGATTCAGTGACAAGCCTCGCCACTTTAACGCCTTTGCTTTTCGCATATTCGAGGCATTTCACGGTTATGGCTGTTGCCACCCCCATACGCCTATACTGGGGCGCAGTTCTGGCACCGCTAAGCCAAGCCTCACCAGCCTTATCAACGGTTATGTGTTGTATGCCAACGGGCACATCGCCTACGACTGCCACAAAAACCTTACCATTGGGCTCTTTAAGCCACTTGTCCCAAACATGCGGAATATAGTCGCCCCAACTCCAAGTGTGACGGCAAAAATCGAAAACCGCCTCGCGGTCCGATTCAAGGGCTTCCCGCACAAAAACCTGCAGCTTCGCCTTGCCGCCTTCCATAAGCCGCCAGCCTCCGCCCAAATGCATAGTTTAATTAGCAATCGCGGGTATTTTAGGCATTAGGATGTCAGCTGAAGCCATCCAAGCCTTCAAAAACCTAGAAAACCAAGACTTCCGCATACTGCAAGTCATCGAAGCCGCCATGGCAAAACACGAATTCGTGCCAAAAGAGGTTATCATAAAATATTCCAAGTTCAACGAGGAAGAAGCCACCTTCAGACTTGAAAGGCTGCAAAAGTTCCGCCTTATACGCCAAACGAAACAGCCCTACTTGGGCTACTCGCTGAACTATGCAGGCTACGACTGCCTAGCCATAAACGCCTTCCTAAAAGCCGAAATAGTTGAAGCTTTCGGCAAACCCCTAGGCGTAGGCAAAGAAGCCGACGTCTACGACGCATTAACGCCGAAGGGCGAACGCATAGCCATAAAATTCCACCGCCTTGGCAGAATAAGCTTCCGCCAAACCCGCCGAAAAAGAGGCTGGACAACAGAAGACGTGAACTGGCTGCTGCGCTCAAGAAAAGCCGCCGAAAAAGAATATGAAGCCCTAAAGCTTGTTTACCCAAAAGGCGTAGCCGTACCAAAACCCATAAGCCAAAACCGCCACGCCATAGCCATGGGCGCCATAGAAGGCACAGAACTCGCCAAATACAAAGAAATCCCCCAACCAGAAAAAGTGTTAGAAGAGATTCTCCGCAACATAAGAAAAGCCTACTTGAAAGCGGGGATAATCCACGCAGACCTAAGCGAATACAACATCATACTAAAACCCGACAACCACATCCTCATAATAGACTGGCCCCAATACGTCACAAAAGGCCATCCCAACGCCCAACAACTCTTAAAACGCGACGTCGAAAACATCCTACAATTTTTCAAAAGAAAACACTTGCTGGAAGCAAAAACAGACAAAGCCATCACATACGTGACAGGTAAGGGGAAAATTTCCACTATCTTTTAAGAGCATCCAAAATTATGTAGAGAACATTATTACCCCGCAACAAAACATTCCCGTAATTGGCTACAGGCTGGTCTTCTCGGCATTCAGTCGCTCCCTCCAGAAGAATGTTCATGTGCCCATCACACTTAACCATTTTACCCCTATACTCACAACCATTCTTCAAAACAACAGCAATGTTCGCGTTTAACTGCTTAACAAGAACGTTCAAAGGCTTCTTACTAGGCTCCATTATAGCACCTTAAACCCTTTTAACTCCTAACCATAATCCACACCAACGTTACATATAAAAGTTTTATGAAAAATATCTCCAGAAAACGCTACGGTTATTGTTTATTTTCGTGAAGGGGGTCAATAAACGCACAAGTAGTTGCGCCCTCCGCCGCCTCCTGATGGTGGTGGCGGTGAGGGCTGCGGGGGTGGTGGTTGAGCATCAAAGTAGGCTATGAGTTGGTGGTCTTTGTTCATGGTTACGGTTATGGGATTGTTGTAGTATATTTTTTGGTCGAGTTTCCAGTTTTGGAAGTTTCCTTGATAAGCTGTTACGGTTATTTGTGTGCCTTTTTTATACCAGTATTCTCCTTGGGGCGGGGTTGTAGAGCCTTCGCCTATGACGGTTATCGTGAGTTTGTAGGCTTGTTCAAAATATGCCACTAATGTATGTCTTCCGTTGACGTTGACTTCTATCGGATTAGCAGTTGAGACTTTGCCGTCCAACATCCATTTTGAGAATACGCCCCAGTTTCCGTTGGTTGCCGAAACCGTAACTGTTGTCGGATTAGTGTATGTGTATACTCCTAAGTTTGAAAGCTGTCCTCTGGGGTTGTTTGGGTCTTCGTGGCGGATTACCAGTTTATGAGCGTAGTTTTCGTAAAGTCTTCTGTAAAGGGTTATTATGTTGGAACAGTCAGCGCAATAAGTGTTTGTTTCATAGGCATACCGATACCCCATAATGCAGTATGTGTTGTCATAGTGGTCG
>FMJZ01006262.1_pt1 | contig 14717 bp, 17 predicted proteins | sample 1987881 | NCBI WGS metagenome assembly FMJZ01 (sample SAMEA4378227, study PRJEB15110) | soil metagenome | biome: soil; feature: Field; material: Soil | place: India | collected 2015-03-11 | depth 0 m | reverse complement strand
CGAACCTGCGACCAACCGGTTATGAGCCGGCCGCTCTGCCACTGAGCTACGAGCCCGGGCGAATGACTGATTCACACCATGCCCACAGATTCTGCTATCCCAACGATTAAAGTATACCATAAGCAAAAAGGCTAAAAGCAGCCTTACCGCCATAACCGCTAAGCGATTAACATTATAAGCAAAAAGCATTCTACGAACAAACCGGGCACATACTTGACTTAAAACAAGCCTTTGCTATAAAATTAGCACTCGAGTATTGAGATTGCTAAATTTTTGATAAGGTTGCACAGAAGGTCAGGAGGTGCAGCAGTATGCCGACTTACGAATATATGTGTCCCAGATGCAACCTGAGGTTTGAGTTGAGGCAGAGTTTTTCTGCTGATAATGTGGCCTCATGTCCTAAATGCCAAAATGGAGCGCGGCGGCTGTTTGTTCCTGTCCCGATAATCTTCAAAGGTCCTGGTTTCTATACCACCGACAATAGAAAAGACAGTCCTACAGAAAAGGAGCAAAAGGACGATAAGGAAGGAAAAGGGTGATCAAAGGAACATAACGAGCTTTGAGAATTAGGTGTGACAGATAGCAAAGGAGGATGCCATGAACTGCCCCGTATGTGGCAAGAAGGCGGTTGTGAGACTTTATTATTGCGCCAAATGCGCAGTTTATGTGCACGTCACTTGCTGGAAAAAGCACGCTGCAACCCATAAGAAATAGTTTGCCAGGAACCTTTCCCCGATATCCATTTCTGATACAAACCAGTGACTGTAAGCTCAACAGCTTCAGGCAAGCTCTCTGTAATACTTGCGAGTCCGATAATGCCTATGCTACACTCAAGTAAAGTCCCTGTAGCTCAGCTGGACAGAGCGGCTGCCTTCTAAGCAGCGGGTCGTGGGTTCGAATCCCTCCAGGGACGCCATGGCAATTCCCCAGCCACTGGCAACTAAAAACGGGATCGCTTGAAGCTGCATTGTTGACACCGATGTTTTTTCGGGTAGCAAATCACTGTGCCTGTAACGATAGACAAAGTTGATAGAAACCCAGAGTTTTTTTACAATGCTGCTAGCTATGGCAGATAAAGAAAAACCCCAAACAGTCGAATTCAACGAAAACCCTGTCCCCGGGAGACCCCAACTTGAAGAAGATGTGGCAAAACTCAAATGCAGCCTCGGACAGCTTCCTGAACCGATGGTTAATCCCCCCTTTAGTATCGTTAGTGGGCTTCCTGGTACAGGCAAATCATTCTTCTGCCGCAAATTGGCATCAAAATTTCCGGCATGCATCGTCGAGAGCGATGCCATGCGTAAGATACTATTTCCTTCACCTGAATATAGTGCTGCCGAGAATTCCCGGCTTTTCGCAGCCTGCCATGCACTTATCGAGCAACTACTCAGCAATGGAATACCTGTTATCTTCGATGCCACCAATCTTTCAGAGCGCCATCGCGAACGGCTGTACCATATTGCTGATAAGACGAGTGCCCGGTTATTTTTGATACGAGTGGAAGCACCGCCCTCGGTAACCTATGAAAGACTACAAGCACGCAAAGAACGTCATGACCCTGAAGATAAATCGGATGCCAATTGGGAAGTTTACAAGCGCATGAGGCAGAAAGTGGATAAGATCTGGCGCAACCATTTTGTGGTTGATACATCCCGGGATATCACTCCCGTGCTTGACAAGATTGTAAGAGCTATAGCCCGCTGATATTCGTGAAAGTCAACTTTACTCTCTGATTTTGACAAGCTAAAATAAGTGCGTCTCTGACGCGTGTTGCGGAACAGCTACATTTGGTTTTCAGGAGGCTGGCATTGAGGATCGAAGTTATCTCAGCTGATATTACTGCATTACAGGCAGATGCTGTGGTGGTGAACCTCTTTGAAGGTGTGAAAACGCCCGGTGGAGCAACAGCAGCTATGGACAGGGCTCTGGATGGGGCTATCACCAGGCTGATAGAGCACGGTGAAATCAAAGGGAAGTTGGGCGAGATAACTATTATTCATAGTCTGGGGAAAATACCAGCTAGGATTGTCGCTGTGGTGGGGCTGGGAAAACAAGCTGAATTCAGTCTCGACAAACTGCGAAACATCTCTGGGGAGTTTTGTCGGCACCTGCGCAAGTTGAACTGCCAGCGCGTGGCCACGATAGTCCACGGAGCCGGTGCAGGTGGTTTTGAGCCCACCGCCGCCTCACAGGTGATAGCAGAAGGTAGCCTGCTGGGACTGTACCGGTTCAGAAAATACACGACCAAGGAGTCTGAAGATAAGGAAATTGAAGAACTTCTTTTGGTGGAACGCGATACAGAAAAGCTCGAACAACTGAGGCTGGGTTGCCAACGGGGAAGAATTCTGGCTGAAGCCACCAATCTGGCACGCGACTGGATAAACGAGCCCGCAAATTATATGACACCAACCGAACTGGCAAAAAGGGCTCAAGAATTAGCGTCTGTTTATAACCTGGATATAACAATCTTCGAGCGGGAGCAGATGGAAGCAGAAGGAATGGGTGCTCTGCTTGGGGTAGCACGAGGTAGCCAGCAACCGCCTAAATTGATAGTGTTAAGTTACAGAGGTGATAAGGATTCCACGACTTCCATAGGTTTCTTGGGTAAAGGAATAACTTTTGATTCCGGAGGAATATCCATAAAACCATCGGAGGGGATGGGCGAGATGAAAGGCGATATGGCTGGCGCTGCAGCTGTAATAGCGGCGATGGCAGCTATCGCGCAACTGAAACCGAAGGTGAATGTTACCGCTATTGCCCCGGCCACAGAGAACATGCCCAGCGGCAATGCTTTCAAGCCGGGAGATATACTCAAGGCAGCTAATGGCAAGACGATCGAGATAGAGACCACCGATGCCGAAGGAAGGCTTATTCTTGCAGATGCTTTGAGCTATGCTGTCAAGCTGAAGCTATCACCGCTCATAGATATCGCCACCCTGACCGGCGCCTGCAGAGTGGCTCTGGGTAATATCTGCAGCGGGCTTTTCGGCAACTCCAAGGAACTGATTGAGAGGGTCCTTGAAGCTGCTAGCGATGCTGGTGAAAGGTTGTGGCAGATGCCCATGTATGAAGAGTACAAAGAACAAAATAAGAGCGATGTTGCCGATATCAAGAACAGCGGCGGCAGGTGGGCAGGAGCCATTACCGCCGCACAGTTCCTTGCCGAATTTGTTGGGAATACACCCTGGGTACACATCGATATAGCCGGCACTTCCTTCAGAGAAAAAGAGTCCGGTTATCAGCCAAAGGGAGCTACAGGAGTTGGTGTGCGCACTCTGGTCAATTTTGCCCTGAAATCAGCAGTCGGCACTTAGTACAGTCTAGAAAGCATTGTCGCGTAAACTTTACAACAAAAAGGAGGCGTGAGATGAAAGTAAAATGGCTCGGACATGCATGTTTTCTCATTACTTCGGGAGACGGACTGAAAATCATCACCGACCCATATGTCCAAGGAAGTGGACTTAAATACTCCCCCATCGATGAGTCCGCAGACATCGTTACAGTGAGTCACGACCATTTCGACCACAACAATGTTGCAGCAGTGAAAGGTAATCCCGAGGTGGTGAAAGGAAGCGGAACCAAGACTGTCAAGGGCATCCAGTTTAAAGGGGTTGCCACCCACCACGATGAAGCCAAAGGTAGCCAGCGGGGTGACAATGTGGTATTCTGCTTCTCTATAGACGGCATAAAGGTCTGTCACCTGGGCGACCTAGGACACAGATTAAGTAAGCAGGAAATTACTGAGATCGGGGCTATAGATATATTGCTCATCCCTGTCGGAGGCTTCTTTACCATAGATGCTAAGACAGCCAGCCAGGTGTGTGAAGACCTGAAGCCAAAGGTAATTATCCCCATGCATTTTAAGACCGCGAAGTGCGTTGATTTCCCGATAACTCAGGTGGATGATTTCCTTGCTGGTAAACCCAATGTGAAGAGGCTGAACTCTAGCGAGACTGATTTTAAGGCATCGCAACTACCTGAAACGACAGAGATCGTGGTACTTCAACCGGCAAGATAAGAGCTGGCCTGGCTGACTGGCAAAGAAATTCATTAGCGGTATGGGGCAAGCCCTAGGTAATATTCAAGCTCTCCCATGCGGCTCGGGCTGCTTCCATTTCCGCTGTTTTTTTGCTCTTGCCCGAGCCTGTCCCGATCGTCTGCCCACCCAGTCTTACCTCCACAGTGAAACATTTGACATGGTCAGGACCGTAAACCGCAACAACTTGGTAGACAGGCAGCTGCTTAAATTTCTCCTGGGTGAACTCCTGCAATAGTGCCTTGTAGTTTCGTCTCTTGCCCTGGTCCATCACGGTGGCAATTTCGTCACCAAGCTGAGCCAGGATAAATCGCCGCGTCATATCAATTCCTTGGTCAAGGAAGATGGCACCTACTAGAGCCTCGAAGGCATCAGCAAGATTTGTTTCGCGTTCCCTGCCACCGGTCAACTCTTCGCCTTTACCCAGAAGGAGATGACTCCCCAAACCGAGCTTGCGAGCATGTCTGGCTAAAGTCTCCTGCTTTATCAGCAAAACCCGGAGTTCTGTCAGCTCGCCCTCGTTCAACCCGGGAAAATTGCGATACAACTCCTCTGTGACTATAAGATTGAGCACAGCATCGCCTAAAAACTCGAGACGCTCGTTATCAATGACAACGTCCTCGGGGTTTTCATTGGCGTATGAAGGGTGAGTCAGCGCCTGCTGCAGCAAAGCAACATTACTAAATTTAAGACCAACTTTCTCTTGCAATATGCTCCAGTTTTGCAACCTGAGCAGCTCCTTTCGAGAGTATACCAAGCGTCCCGCAACCCGGCAAGATTGCCTTGTGCTGCTCAAAGCTATTTTGCTATAATCCATCCTCGGATGGGGATTCGTCTAGCGGTAGGACAGCGGACTCTGGATCCGTATGGCCAGGTTCGAATCCTGGATCCCCAGCCACCTTACGGCGCATTCGTCTAGCGGCCTAGGACACCTCCCTCTCAAGGAGGAGATCACCGGTTCGAATCCGGTATGCGCTACCATTTTGGTTGTTCAATTTTTGCTTATCCCGAGCAGGGCAACGTGTTATTAGCAGGCATTATTATCTTCTTGACCAATTTCACATACACTACTCAGGGAATCGCACCTTGGAATCTAGCATAGTTCTAGATATTAGATATCAAATTTCAGATACTATTTGCTGATCCGGGGATAGAGCCTGCAAGTGCTTAAAAGCCCGTGTCACCGCATAACGGCAAAGCTGAGAACCAAGAGCCGGAGCTAAACCTTGCTGAAAACAATTCGCCATTAAGTGGTTCCCTTGACGGAGAAATAATTTACCTCTCACGTTTTTCGCGAGATACCACTACCGTAAATACCGCTTAACGACCCTGTCTGCGAACCTGGCGACAGCGTCACGCGCATGTTCCCTGATCGGCGAACCATGGCCAAAACAGATAACCTCGAAGTCAAACGCCAGGATTTTATTAATGGAACGTACCTCTTGAGCTACATCCACGGTAAACATCAGAGCTGGTAACCGTAAGCCAAACCGGTTAGCCAGCAGATCGCCAACAATAAGTACCTTTTTGCGCTCAAGCCACAAACAGATGCTGCCGGGCGTATGTCCTGGCGTATGTATTATTCGTGCGCCGCCAAGCAGTGGCAGCACGTCACCGTCTTCGACCACTATATCCACTCCTACCGGTTTGAGTGTCCATGGCCAATTGAACGAAGTCAGGTATCTACTTAACCAGATTGGCCCTTGCGGACCCGGCTGGCGAAAGGTACCATCTATATAAGGAGTGTCCCCACCATGGGCTATCACCTTGGCGCCTGTCAACTCCTTCAGTTTGGCCAAATTGCCAGTATGGTCAGGGTGATGGTGGGTAATGACTATTCGCACTATGTCTGAAAGCGAATGACTGAGACCGTTCACGGAATCGACTATACTCTTAAGTCGCCCTTTGAAACCAGTATCTATCAGAGTAACATCATCGTCCACCACGAGGTAAATGTTAGCCCCGAAAATGCCACTTCCCCACGACCCACCAACCTGATAAACACCAGCTGCAATTTCACTGACCATACGGCGCGTCATTCAATACACATCCTCTGTTTACCACATTTTACTATTGACAAATCCCGGCATCTAGGTGCTATCGTACAGAAGTCGTAGGAAAAACAGCCGCAGATATCGGCTACTTATCCTAGAACGAAAACCGTAATTCAAAATCATACACGTTGCTGATTATCTGTCCCTCAATTTGAGAGATAATGGAACCAAAAGTAAGCAAAAGCTCTGTGCGCGAGGAGGTAAACGCAATGGCAAAAGTAAATAGGCTAACAAACGCAATAACCCGACACAGGGAGCTCTGGTGGCTTCTGAGCAGCATAGTTGTGTGTGCAACCGGGCTATTTGGGATTGCAACCACAGCATTCATCTGGTACCTGTAACTAAAAAGGAAGGGGCTCTATCCCTGGCCACATGATAGAGCCCCTTCCTTTTCTGTACTTGCCCTGCAACCCCCAGCAGCCCGCTCAGATTACAATTCTGGATGCACTTTCATCAAGTATCAGCCCGTCTATTCTCCTCTCCACACCGGCTCGCGCTTCTGCACAAATGCCAGCATACCTTCTTGAGCGTCTTTCGTTTGCGCAACCCTTCGCGACCCTTCCCTCTCGATCGCTATTCCTTCCTCAATGGGCACCTCCAGACCGCGAGTCACACAGTCTAGAATTATACTCACGGCAACAGGAGCTTTTTTAGCTAGCGCCCTAGCAAACTCCTTAGCATCATTCAGAACCTCGCCCGGTTTCGAGACTCGGGTGATGAGCCCGATTTGCAGAGCCTCAGGAGCCCGGATGGGTGTCCCCATTAGAAGCATTTCAAGGGCGCGTGTTTTGCCTATCAAACGAGGCAGACGCTGAGTGCCACCCCAGCCAGGGATAATACCACGCTCTATCTCAGGTTGACCTATAACTGCCCGCTCTGCGTCAACCATAAATCTGAAATGACAAGCCATTGCCAGCTCACATCCACCACCAAGAGCATACCCGTTGATCGCTGCAATGACTGGCTTCGGGTAACGTTCGATGCGCAGGAAAACTTCATTGCCGTCAGGACCTGTCCCACCACGGCCTTCCACAGCACTTTTTATATCGAATCCTGCAGAAAAACCTCTGTCACCTGCACCGGTAACGATCACTACCCTTATCGACTTGTCGTCTTTAAACTCGGTTAAAGCTGCGTCCAGCTCTCCAAGTACTGCTGGACTTATCGGGTTAGCCGGCGGCCGATTCAGGGTTATAATACCGATATTTTCTTCTCGCTCAACTATTAAGGTTTCGTATGGCATATTATCCTCCTTAATCCAGAATCCAGCACTTATAGACAAGAGCTTGATCTTAAACCACTATTATTTGCTCGCCCTTGATAACTCGCAGTTATCACCCCCTTTCATTCTGTCCATGCTTCTACAGGCAACTGCCAGCAAATAACCAATTTGGGTGAGTCAAACAACAAAATGCTAACACTTCCCCTCACAGGTGTCAACAACATCGAACTAGGTCGCTTACCGAACAGCGGGCATTGATTTATCACACCGGGCAACATATACTAGTTATTGAGGATACGACATCGCATATGTCTTGCGACTGCAACAAAAAGGAGGTGAGTCAAGATGCCGGAAGTTGAGATTGGGCAGGTGAGCGATTTCTTCGCCAGACCTGTAGTGGCTGGTATTATTCTGACAGGGTCATTGAAAGTGGGTGACAAAATTCACATTAAAGGGCACACCACAGACCTCGAACTCATCGTGCAATCAATGCAAATCAATAACGTAAACGTCAACGAAGCTAAAGCTGGAGACTCTGTAGGGGTGAAAGTACCTGACCGGGTTAGGCGGGGAGATAAGGTCTACAAAATGGTACCTTAGGTACTGACCGCCTTTATCAAGTTCGCCATTTCTATTGCGCTCACCGCCGCCATAAATCCGCGGTTTCCTTGCTTAGCACCAGCCCGTTCAATAGCTTGTTCCAAAGTATCAGCAGTTATGATCCCCTGGATAACCGGTAACCCGCTATCGAGGCTCACGCGGGCAATACCCCTGTTGACTTCAGCAGCAACATATTCGAAGTGCGGTGTATCACCCCGGATGACCGCCCCCAAGCAGATGATAGCATTATACTTCTTTGTTTCAGCCAGTTTCTTGGCTACCAGCGGTATCTCCAGACTCCCTGGCGTCCATGCTACATCGATGTCAGCGTCCTCAACACCATGTCTTATTAGCGCGTCTTTAGCACCTTCAAGTAGCCGCGATGTGATCACCTCGTTGAACCTCGATATTACAACACCAAATTTCAGCCCCTTTCCGATCAGCATACCTTCATACTGCTTGGACATACTTGTTTCCCTCCTTCGCCCTTCAGTCTAAATCGGACTCCTCATCAGTATCGACACCCAATAGATGCCCCAGCTTTTCCTGCTTTGCCTTGAGATATTCCAGATTATACGGCGTCGGCAACGTGCGCAAAGGCACAGTCTCCACTATCTCCAGACCATAACTTTGAAGCCCGATCACCTTCTTTGGATTATTGGTCAAAAGTCTAATTTTATGTAAACCAAGGTCCGCCAGTATCTGTGCGCCGATGCCGTAATCCCGGAGATCGGGTTCGAAGCCCAGAGCAATGTTGGCTTCGACGGTATCCAAGCCCTTGTCCTGGAGGGCATAAGCCCTAACCTTATTGTGGAAGCCGATCCCCCGCCCCTCCTGTCGCATATAGAGGAATACTCCCCTGCCTTCGTCAGCGATCCTCTGCATCGCCATATGGATCTGGTCTCCACAGTCACAGCGCATGCTATCAAACACATCGCCAGTCAGACACTCGCTATGCACCCTGACCATTACAGGTTCGTCACCTGTAATGTCGCCCTTTACCAGCGCCACATGCTCGTCGGGATCCACTTTACTCCTATAAGCTATAATCATGAACTCCCCGTATCTGGTAGGTAGTTTGGCTTCGGCCACTCGTTCTATTAACTTTTCGTGGCGTCTCCTGTAAGCGATCAAATCGGCAATGCTGACTATTTTCAGTCCGAACTTCTCCGCGACCTTCTCGAGTTTAGGCAAACGCGCCATAGTGCCGTCATCGTCCATAATCTCGCAGATGACACCCGCCGGATAGAGACCAGCCAGCTTCGCCAGATCCACTATAGCCTCTGTATGCCCAGCTCTTACCAGTACACCACCCTCTCTAGCACGGATAGGGAAAATATGTCCGGGGCGCGCCAAGTCTTCGGGCTTGGTGTTAGGATCGAGTATCGCCTTTATAGTAGCAGCCCTATCATAGGCAGAAATGCCACTGGAGGTCTTATGTTTCGCCTCCACCGACACAGTAAAAGCAGTGCAAAATTTGGCCGTGTTGTCCTGCACCATGAGTGGAATTTTTAGTTCGTCCAGTCTGTGACCTATTACGGGCATACATATTAGTCCTCTTGCATGCTTAGCCATGAAGTTGATCGCCTCGGGGGTTACTTTCTCTGCAGCCATAGCAAGATCGCCTTCATTTTCCCGGTTTTCATCGTCAACAATAATGACGAACTTTCCAGCTCTTATGTCCTCTATCGCTTCCGGAATTGTTGCAAATCCCATTGCGCTCACCTCGCTTTCACAAAGCCATGCCTTTCCAGAAATTCTACTGTCACCGTCCGGCTGTCTGCCCGCATTAAACTCTCTATATATTTAGCCAGCACATCAACCTCGATATTTACCACGTCGCCAGGCCTTCTTTGTCCCAGTATCGTATGATCGAGCGTATAGCCGACCAATGAGACCAGAAAATTGTTTCCCTGCGGGCTAATCACAGTCAGGCTGACGCCATCGACTGCTACGAAGCCCTTGTCAACTATATACGGCATAAGAGGTTCAGAGACTGAGAACTTCATAATAACTGCCTGCCCCTCCCTCCACACTGAACTCACCACTCCCACGCCGTCCACATGTCCCTGGACAAAATGACCGCCGAAGCGCCCGGTTGCGGGGACAGCTCGTTCCAGGTTCACCTTATCTCGATAACGCAATTTGCCCAAGTTAGTACGGCGGACAGTCTCCGGCATAAGTTCCACACGAAAGCTGCTTCTGTTAACTGCAATTACTGTGAGGCAGACACCGTTAATGGCTACGCTGTCACCAGCCTTCATATCTTCGACTACTTTTCTGGCTTCAATCGTCAATCCTCCAGACAAGTCTCTAACCGTTCCAATTTCTTCTATAATACCAGTAAACATGTCACTTCACCTGAGATAGCCGCTGATCAAGACGTCGTTTCCGAATTCCGTCACCCTCACCTTGCTCAGTTGGAGCGCCTCACTCACCCTGTCCACACCATTGCCACCAACGGCGCTCTTAGCTCTTTCCCCTCCAATTATGATCGGTGAAACAAAGGCGAGTACTTTGTCTACCAATTTCTGGTCGAACAAATAGCCGAAGAGCTTGTTTCCGCCCTCCACCAGAACACTGGTGATCTCGCGCTTGCCAAGCAAGGACAACAGCTCAGAAAGATCAATCACACCTTCCCTGGCATCAAACTCCACAACTTCAGCGCCCACTCTTTTGAAATCCTCTACCTTCCTCGGGTCCAACGGCTTAGCCACAGCTAGGATGGTTTCACCGGGCTCGCCAAAAATACGAGCCGCTGGAGGTGTCCTGCCTTTACCGTCTACTATCACCCGCAATGGCTGGCGCTTGGTCTTTCCGCCTTTACCGCTGCAGCTTCTAGCTGAAAGTTGTGGGTCATCCGATAGTACAGTGTTTGCCCCCACCATTATAGCGTCAGCGGTGTGGCGCAAGTAATGCACAAATTTCCGCGACTCCTCGCTGCTGATCCATCTGGAATCACCACTCTGAGTAGCAATCTTGCCATCAAGGCTCATGGCGAATTTAGCAATAACGAACGGCAATCCCGTAGTGATAAACTTTATATACCCCTCGTTTACCTCCGCCGCCTTCTCCGCACACTCACCGACAACGGTCCTTATTCCCGCCCTCTCCAGCGCTTCTATCCCTTTACCGCCAACTAGAGGATTGGGGTCAATAAGGGCTGCGTGCACCTCAGAAATACCAGCCTCAATTATTACTTCAGTGCACGGAGGTGTACGCCCATAGTGACAACAAGGTTCCAGAGTAACATACATAGTCGCCCCTCTAGCTCTCGGACCAGCCTGTTCAAGAGCCATCACCTCAGCATGCTTTGAGCCTGGCGGCTGGGTGTAACCCAAGCCCACCACCACCCCATCCCTGACCACAACTGCACCTACCGCAGGGTTAGGGCTGGTGTAACCTAAAGCCAATCGGGCTAATGATAGAGCACACTCCATAAAATTGACTGGACGTCCTAGCATCATTCCCCCTCCTTGAAATTGTAGTGAAACCGACTGGCAGTAGGCCCAGTCTGGCCCTGATACTTGCTACCCAGTCCTGTAGCACCGTACAATCTTTCCGCAGCTGAAGTTAACCTCATAAAGCAGAGCTGCCCTATCTTCATTCTATAATAAAGAGTAACCGGTAATCTGGCAACATTTGATAGGTGGATGGTAAGGTGTCCACTCCAGCCAGGATCAACATATCCTGCAGTGGAATGCATCAAAAGCCCAACCCTTGCCAGCGAGCTTTTACCTTCAAGCCGAGCCACGATATCGTCCGGGAGCGTAACTGATTCCAAAGTACTACCCAGCACAAATCCTCCCGGCTCCAGAAAAAATGGCCCATCTTCCGGTATCTCGACCTCTTCCATCAAGTCACTAACATTTTGTCTGACATCAATGCAGATCGGATACTTCAGAGATTGAAAGACCAGCAGTTTTCTGTCTAGGTGGACATCCACGCTCGCCGGCTGAATGCAGTCAGGCATCAAAGGTTCAATAACAATCCTGCGCCTGGCAATTTCTTCACGAATAGTACGGTCGCTGAGTACCATGGCTTTGAGCCAAATTGTAACACCAAGCCTTTTGGCTGTGCAAACACAAATGCTTGTCAATTCCACAGCAAGCCCACCAGCAGCACATCGAAAAATCTGCCCCGGCACATTGACAGCTATCAGACTCGATGCTAACATATCCTCGATCTCCGCTCAAAATGAGCTGATAATCCATCAGGAGGTTTTACGCTGGAACACAAATACGTCGAATTGAACGGGGTCCGCCTGCATTATGTTACAGTCGGTCAGGGCAAGCTAATCATGTTCCTGCACGGCTTCCCAGAGTTCTGGTACGCATGGAAACGCCAGCTGCTGGAATTTGGCAGTGACTATCAGGCGGTGGCCCCTGACATGCGGGGCTACAACCTCTCATCGAAGCCCGCAGAGGTGGAACAATACAGGACAAAATATCTCATAGAGGACATCCGCGCTCTTGCCGAGCGTCTGGGCCACAAGAGATTCGTCCTTGTGGGTCACGACTGGGGAGGGGCAGTAGCCTGGCCCTTCGCCATGCGCCATCCCGATTATCTGGAAAAGCTTATCATTATAAACGCACCCCACCCCATAATATTCGCCAGAGAGCTGCAGCAAAACCCGGCACAGCAGAAAGCCAGCCAGTATATCCTCCTCCATCGCAGTGCCGGGGCTGAAGAGATACTTTCCCGTGATAACTACGCAGCGCTGGTAAACGCCGTGCTGAAAAGCGGCTTAAAAGAGGGATATTTCACCGAAGAAGATAAGCAGGAATACCTCAAAGCCTGGTCACAACCCGGCGCCCTCACCGGGATGTTAAACTATTATCGAGCTGCCCAGCTTGGCTCTTTCACTGGTGACAGTACAGATGCCATAGCTGCCAGCTCAGCAAATATAATTACAGTTTCCACACTCGTCATTTGGGGAGAAAAGGACACCTACCTCCTCCCAGGTAACCTGGATGGTCTGGAACAATATGTTGCCAGCCTCACAGTGAAGCGGGTGCCCGATGCCTCCCACTGGATCGTCCATGAGAAGCCTGAACTCGTAAACAGGTATCTTCGCGAATTTATCGAAGCCACCTAGGATTTGACCACAACAGTCAGTCAGGAGATAGCCATGAGCATAGAAAACATCACCATAATCGGACGTACCGCACTGGGCGATGAACTGGCACAGATACTAGCCAAGAACGGATTCAAGGTATTTGTCACTGACCTGGGTGAAGACTATTTAGGTAAGATAAGCACGTCAGAACTTGTCCTCGAGTTTCTCCCTGATGACCTCGAGCTAAAAAGCAAAGTGCTGCGTGATTGTGACACAAAATGTCAGGAAAAAACAATCCTGGCAACGACAACCGCCAACCCATGGATAACGCGCCTGGCACGTCAGACTGCAAGGCCGGACAGGTTCGTCGGAATCAACCTCACCAAGAACCCTGTCCAGGATAAACTACTGGCTCAGATAGTAAAAGGACTACAGACTTCGGTTGGGACAGTCGAAGCCTGTAATGAATTATTGCGCAAAACAGGTATAACGCCGGTAAAACTGGAAGAGAGCCCGGGTTTTATCATCGACAGGGTGATGGCTTCCATAGTGAATGAAGCAGCTTTGATGTACTCTGCAAAACTGGCAACCATTGAAGACATCGATAGAATGGTGAAGTTATGCGCCAACTGGCCCCTCGGCCCCTTCGAGTTTGCCGACATTGTGGGTATTGACAGCTTGGTCAAGGTTCTGGAAACGCTTCACCAGCAGCTTGGGCCCAAATACCAGCCCTGCCCCCTGCTCCGAAAAATGGTCGATGCCGGCTGGCTGGGCAAGAAAACAGGGCGCGGTTTCTACACCTACACCTGAAAGGACATACGACAACATTAGTAGTTATAACTGGAGGTAAGCCATGGAGATAAGAAAAATTTGTGTCCTCGGGGCCGGTGTTATGGGGCACGGGATTGCTCAGGTATGCAGTCAGGCCGGCTACAAGGTCAACCTCAGCGACATCAAAGACGAACTGGTCGAGGCTGGTATAGCCAGGATAAAAAAGTTCCTCAGTGGGAGCGTGGAACGCCAGAAGATGACACAGGCTGAAGCGGATGCCGTGCTCGCACGAATAGAAGGGACAACAGACCTGACCAAAGCGGTAAGCGATGCTGACCTTGTCATCGAGGCCATCGTTGAAGACATTGACATCAAGAAGCAGCTATTCAGAGAGATTGACGAAATATGCCCCAAGGAGACCATCTTTGCCTCAAACACCTCTGCCCAGTCCATTACCGAGATGGCTATAGCAACAAAGCGTCCTGAGAAGTTCATAGGTATGCACTGGTTCAATCCCCCGCAGCTCATGCAAGGGATTGAGGTGGTCGTCCACGAACGTGTGTCTGAGGATACTGTGAAGACGATAACGGAGCTCTGTCACAAACTTGGCAAAGTCCCTGGAATTTGTAAGGACTCCACGGGTTTTATAGTCAACAGGCTCCTCCAGATATGGTATAACGAAGGCTTGAATATGTATGATGAGGGCATTGCTGAGCCCCGGGACATAGATACAGCCTATCGGGAAGGCTGTGGCTTCAGGATGGGCCCGTTTGAACTGCGTGATATGGTAGGGCTGGACACCGGGCTGGCGATCACCCTGACACACTATCGGGAATACATGAGGGATCAGTTCAAACCGCCAAGGTGCCTGGTTATGAAGGTAAGAGCCGGAGAACTGGGCAGAAAGACAGGCCGTGGTTTCTATGACTACACGGGAAATCCTGAACAGTGAAACAAGGCGGGGCTTGCAGCCCC
>FMJZ01027582.1_pt1 | contig 14728 bp, 15 predicted proteins | sample 1987881 | NCBI WGS metagenome assembly FMJZ01 (sample SAMEA4378227, study PRJEB15110) | soil metagenome | biome: soil; feature: Field; material: Soil | place: India | collected 2015-03-11 | depth 0 m | reverse complement strand
CGGCAGGTCAGCGGCAGTCGTTTGCACGGCGCGGTAGCGGGCAGCAATGCCGAGCGCCGCCAGCGCCGCGTTGTGCATCGCCGGCGAACGGGAATGGGCCACCGGATCGCCGATCAAAATAATTTCAGCCGTTAGGGTCGATTCTGTTGGCACGCCAGCCACTCCGCTTCATAAGCGCGAAACTCTTCGATCGTCGTCGCGAACTTATGCGAACCGTCGAGTTCGCAACTCGCGACAAAGAACAGATACGGCGATGACTCATCCGGTTGGGCTGCTGCAGTGAGGGCGGCAAGGCCGGGGGCGGCGATAGGCCCTGGCGGCAGGCCCGGCGTGATGCGCGTATTATACGGGCTTTGGATGGCCAAATCGGTCACGGTTAAGTTACGCTTCCACCATGTGCCTTCAGTGGCGTCGTAGCCGATCGCATACTGGACGGTGGCGTCAGCGCCGAGCAAGCCGCCGCCGAATGCCGGGGCGTACTGGGGCTTGAGCCGGTTCCAGAAGACGGCGCTGATCTGGGGCATCTCGCTGAGCAAGGCTGCTTCGCGTTGAATAATCGAAGCCATGGTCACAATCTGATGCACCGTCACCCCCGGCACGCGCACCGCTCGTTCGATGGTGCTGTACTGTTCAACAAAGCGATCGAGCAGCTTGCGCACGATCGTCTCGGCGTCAGCCGAGGGCGCAAAGCGATAAGTGTCGGGGAAGAGATAGCCTTCGAGTGTTGCGCCTGCCGGCAAGCTATTGAGCAAGAAATAATCGGCGCGGAAGCGGTCGCCATCGCGCGCCACGGCCAAAAATTCGCTCTCGCTGACCAGACCGGCGGCGGCAATGATGTTGGCAATCTCTTCGAGGCGCAGCCCTTCAGGGATCGTAATCTGAATATCGTTGACGACGCGCCCGCTTTGCAAGACGATCAGAATCTCGCTCATCGTCATGGTCGGGCTCAGCACATAGCGCCCGGCCTGTATCTGTTGATCAAGACCGCGCCAACGCACCAGCGCCCGAAAGAGGGCCGGTTGGCGGATCAGACCGGCCTCGCCGAGCCGGGTGGCGATGTCGTTGGCCGTTTCGCCGGGGGCGACGACAAACTCAACTGGCGTGCCGGATGTGGCTGGCGTTGCGCGCAATTCGCTGAGGAAGATATAGCCGGCGCAGGAAACTACCAACGCCAGCAGCGAAAGGCCGAGTAACAGTGCGCGGACATGCCGCATTGCGCTAACCTCCCTTGCGCCGCAGGGGGCGCAGCGTATGCAATGGTGCGGTACGGGCGGATGTTGCCCATCAGTTGCCATTGTACACTGACATGGGCAACGCTGCGCGATGATTATCTTGCAATAACGACCGGGCACGGCAGGCCGTGCCCGGCGGGAAGCGATGGTGCTGCTGCTTGATCTAGCGGATCAAGTTAATGGTGTAGGCGCCGCCTTCAAACGCGGTCGAACTAATGCCGCCGGTAAAGAGCCGCACACTCACAAAGCGGGCGCTGAGGTAGCTGCACTGGGGCGTCCCGTTTTGCCCGTTAGGCGGCGGCGGGGGAAATCCGGTGCGACACGCTTGGGAATTGCTGCTGTTGAGGTTGTAGGGCGGATCGTCAACCCGGCCATCGCCATTGGCATCGACGTGCGTATCGGGATGGAGCAGCTTAATCGTGACAAAGCCGATAATCCGGTACGAGATGTTGTTGCCGGTGCCTTGGGCTTGATCGAAGACTGGCACAAGCCCCACCGGACGGGTGCGCGCGCGATACTCAACCTCATCGGTGAGGGCGTCGCCCAGCGCACCGGTATTGACCGGTATTGACTGGCAAGAGATCGCCAATGTTGATTTGATGCCGGGTGCCTTGGCACCAGAAGTAGGTTGGGGTGTCGCGTGGCGTTGCACTGCCGCAGTCGTTGCTATTGCCGTTCGCCGGATTGCCGTTGGGCACCAGATCAACCGCCCCGAAGGCGCCGGGCAGATCTTTAAAGCTGTCGTTCTGCGGCCCAAAAATAATCACCTTGCCACCCTGTGTTTGCATCGCTTCGGCGGCCTGCCGCGACACGGCGAGCGGGATGAGTGCAGCGCCGGGGGTGCGCCAATCGGGCCGTAAGCGGCTGTTGCCTGCGCATTAGCCGGTAGCCAATCAAAGCCGAGCACTGGGATAAAGAAGGTAGCAAACCGGTACGAAATGGTGACTTGGATCCCGCGCGCTTCAGCGGGAATGGCCGCGCCTGCCACCACTGGGCCGATCACCGAGCCATTACGGCGGGTGTAATTCGCCGTCCAAGTCAAATCGGTAATACCGGTCAGATTTTGCGCTGCCAACGCTTGTTCGATGGCAGTACGCACCGCCGTGCTAGTCTGATTGGCCTGCCGGGCCAACAACAGGCCGCGCGTACCGGCGAGGGCCACGGCATCGGCAGCGGTTGAAGCGCGGCGACGGTGCTCGAAGACAAACGAACCGTCAACCGCCAAGCCGGTGAGGGCTAGTATCGCGACCAACGCGAGCGCAAAGACGACAATCGATTGGCCACGTTCGCGTCGTCGCCATTGGGTGCTTATGAAGCGCATTCCTCTCCCCCTCGTTCCCTTAACAACCGCCAATTAACGGCACGGTCGTTTCACTGTTGAGCGTCAGATTCCCTAACGGGCCGATGTTGAAGAAGAGCGGTTGAAACGGATAACGAATCTCGATGCGCGCTTGCGGCGTATTGGTGTTGCACTGGCTGCGCGCGATGGTAATCATTGCATCGGTAACCGGCGGTTGCAACCGATTCAATTCGGTGCGCACCCGGTTGCGGATGTCGGTGTCGTTGGCGGGATTTTGGGTGGCAACGTAGCCTGCTTCAGCGACCGCCGAACGCAGCGCCATGCGCACGTTAATCGCCATTGCGGCATCGAACATGCCCATCAGCAACACGATGAGCACCGTGACGATCAAGGCCGTCTCAACCAGCGCCTGTCCTTGGTTTTTCGGTCGTGATAGATGCATAGTTTGCCCCGCACATTAACAGCCGGTTGCGATAGTGCGTGATGAGGTGGCGGTAAACGTCGGATCGCCGATGATCGCACCGCTCAGCGGATCGAGCATCCGCACCTGATAGGTGAGGGTAACGGTGACGGGAGCGCCAAAATTGCGATTGCCGGTGTAGGTAATCACGAGATCATTCTGCACCCGATTGAGGTCAATCACCCCCGGCAGCCGGTCGATCACTTGGGCGCGAATGGCGGCGAGATCGGCATTGGTTGGGCAGGGCCGTACCATGGCCGCGCGCGCGCCTTCACACACCGCATACTCGACTTGGGTGTTGACAAAGAGCACGTAACCCCAAATCATCACCCCCAGCATCAGCAGCAAGAGCACTGGCGCCACCAGCGCAAATTCAACGAGACTCTGCCCGCGCCGAATAGATCGCCGCATCGTTCGCCTCCTCTACAGTTGCTAGGAGTTGCCCGTTACGCACCGTCACCGCCACGCGCAGGGTTTCACCGGCGACAATCGTGAGGGTTTGCAACGGCGTGCCTTGTTCATCACCCACCATCATGGTGTAACGTCCCGGCGTGACATCAACAATTGTGTCGAACGGCGCCCGGATCAGTTCGTTGCCGTGCTGGTCGTACAACCGGAAGACCGGCGTGATCGCGCGCGACATCGCGGCCACGAGTTGCTCGACGTTATCAGCCGTGTAGTAGGCACCCTCAGCCGCAGCGGCAATCGCTTGCAAGCTGCGTTCTTGCTCGTCATTCACCGCGAAGCCGATCGCGTGCAACTGAGCATACGGATGCGATGCGCGCATTTGCGTGGCCACCGCCACCGGATCGCCGTTGCAACTCTCTTCGCCATCGCTGAGGAGCACGATGCTGGCCGGTTGTTGCGGATCGAGCAGTTGCAGCGTTGCGGCGAGACTAGCGGCAATCGGCGTTCGTCCCCACGGCGCCGGCGTGATCGCAGCCACCTTCGCCTGCAATAACGCCGGATCGAGCGGTTCGGGGACGGCAACCAATTCGATGTCGCTGCAATCATGCGGACGATTGCGACCATAGGTATGCAGCCCAACCGGGATGCCGGCTGGCAAGCGGTCAATGAGCTGTTGCAAGGCCGTGCGGGCAATGGCAATCTTCGGTTTGCCGCGCAACCGCGCTAGCATGCTGCCGGAAGCGTCGAGGATGAGATGGATCTGGCTAACGGTCGGGAGCACGAGCGGCTCGTCGCCAGCGTTGAACACGACGATGCGGCCCATATCAGGCGCGAGCGGCGGCAGATTGCTGGCGGCGCCGGTGCGATCGGTGACCGTTCCGGCAATGACCGCTTGGCCGATCGGGGCGAGGGTCTGCGCCAACCCGCCTTGCCACAGCGTAGGCGACGCCATACGGCCAATCAGGCCGGCGAGCATCACGCAGACGGTGAGGAAGAGGACGGCGCCGGCGATGCGCGGCAGCGATGACCGGCGCCACTGCCATTGCCAGCGCCTCGACGCTGGCGCTGCACGGGGTGGTTCGCGCCGGCTGAGCGCCAATTGCAACCGGACGGTAGCGGCCAGCTCTTCAACCTCGTGGCGGTTATCACCGGCAGCAATGAGCGCTTCGAGCGTCTGGAGCGCGGTCTCCAGTTGACCGGCGCGGAGTTGGTTAAGGGCTTCTTCAAGTGAAGGCTGCGATGGCGTTTCCGCGATCATACAAGTACCCTGTCTGTGTTATAACCCAAGTTCGACAAAGCGCACCACGGCCGGTCCGAGCAGGACGGCGAAGATCGCGGGAAAGATCAGAAAGACGAGCGGAAACATCATCTTGACCGGCGCTTTATTGGCCTGTTCGTAGGCCCGTTGTCGCCGGCGGACGCGCATATCATCGGCCTGCGTGCGCAGCACACGGCCAATGCTGACGCCCAATTCTTCGGCCTGATTGATCGCAACCACAAAGCTGCGCACATCTTCGACTTGGGTGCGCTGCGCCAGCGCATTCAACGCTTCACGGCGCGGGCTGCCCATCGCCAAATCGCGCAGGGTGCGGCTGAACTCGCGCGCCAGCGGATGCGACCACTTCGTTACGATCTCTTGCATGCCGCTTTCAAAGCTGAGGCCGGCTTCGGTCGTCACCACCATCAGATCAAGCACATCAGGCAGCGCATTGATAATCTGCTGGCGGCGCTGGTTGATCCGGCGGCCAAGCCAGAAATCAGGGATGACAAAGGCGACGGCAACAAGCAGCAGTGCGATGCCTACAGTGTTGAAGGTGAGCGGCGGCTGCAATCCGACCCACCCGGCGCCAACGGCGCCGGCTGTAATCAAGGCCATCAGCAATTTCAAGCCGGCAAACTCGCTGGCTCCCATGCCGCCGGGATTGCCGGCCTGCAACAGCCGCTGGTGGAGCGTATCAAGCCAGTGTTGCGGCCAGAACCACAGCGCAAGCTGGGCGATGGAGGCGGCAATAGGCACAATCACGCGCTGGCTAAATGGGCGGGCCAGTTCTTGCTCGCGGATGACGACCGGATGCTCTTCACCATTGACCAGAAAGGTATCGAGCCGGCGGCGAATATCAGCGTGGCGGCGCACCTGTGTCAGGCCAAGCACCATCAACCAGACACTGGCCCCGGCAAGAGTGCTAATGGTGATCAGGATGGTCAGCGACATGGTTGCCTCTCAGATGCGAATGTTGGCAATGCGGCGAATGACGATAAAGCCGGAGATCCAACAGATGCCGGCGATAATCGGGATCAAGATCGGCCAGCCGGGCTTAAAGACGGTGAGAATGTAGCCGGGATTAATGGTGAAGATAAAGAGCGCCAAGCCAATCGGGATCAAGCCGACAATCCATGCTGAGAGGCGTTGCATCGAGGTCATCACCCGCACCTCTTGGCGCAGCTTGCTGCGTTCGCGGATGGTGCTGCTGATGTTTTGCAAAATCTCGGCGAGATTGCCGCCGACGCGGGCATTGATCTTGATTGCCGTAACCACCATGCCCATATCGTCCGATTCCATCCGCTGGGCAAGATTGTCGAGCGCGTCGGCTAGCGGCAAGCCGAGCGTGATTTCTTGGCGCGTGCGTTCAAACTCAAGGCGGGTCGGCTCGCGCGCTTCTTGGGTGACCAAGCGAAACGCCTGCACCAAGCTAAAGCCGCCGCGCAGGCCATTGACGATAATGGTGAGCGTTTCGGGCAACTGGGCATTAAATTCTTGGCGACGGCTGCTCTGCCGCAGCGCCATCCACCATGCCGGCAAGAGGAAGCCAAGGATGGCAGCCGGCAAGACCACCAACAGATTGTGCCAGATCCACCATGCCACGCCGGCCAGCAGCACCGGCACCGCGGCGCGCAGCAGCAAATACTCGGCAGTGGTGAGCGGCACATTGGCCTGCTCGAGCGAATGGGCAATGCGGCGGGCAAAGCTACGCCGGCTCATCAACTCATTCAGCCGTTCGGTGATTTGCGCGCCGGTGAGCTGACGTTCGGCGCTCTCACGGGCCAACTGTTCGAGTTCAGAGGTGTAATGATCGCGCAGCCGGTTGCGCAGCACTTCGCGATCGCTTTGGAAGGAGCGCCAACCGATGACTACGAACGCTAGGCTCAGCAAGAGGCCACCGCTCGCCGCCAGCGCAATCAAGATCGAAGGTTCCAACAGGTACCACATCGTGTTCACCTCGATGAGTTAGCGCTCGTGGCGCGAGGCGCCAAAACCGAAGATTTGCGGCGGCAGGTAGAGATCGTGGCTGGCCAGTTGCTCAAGGAAGCGCGGGCGAATGCCGGTCGGCGCCATCCGGCCTCCCACTTGCCCGTCGCGCATGCCTTGCTGCTGGAAGACGAACAAATCAGACATCGTAACCACGTCGCCTTCCATCCCGGTCACTTCACAAATCTTGGTAATCTTGCGCGAACCGTCCTTCAAGCGGTCGAGTTGGACGATCAGGTTGATCGCCGAGGCGATCTGCTCGCGGATAGCCCGTTGCGGCAGATCGAGACCGGCCATCAGCACCATCGTCTCGAGGCGGTGAATGGCGTCGCGCGGGCTATTGGCGTGCAGCGTAGTCATTGAACCATCGTGGCCGGTATTCATCGCCTGCAACATATCGAGCGCTTCGCCAGCGCGGCACTCGCCGACCACGATCCGGTCGGGGCGCATGCGGAGGGCGTTGACGACCAGATCGCGGATCGCTACCTCTCCCTTGCCTTCGATGTTTGGCGGCCGGGTCTCGAGCGTCACCACGTGGCGTTGTTGCAAACGCAGCTCGGCAGCGTTCTCGATCGTGACGATGCGCTCATCGGGGGGAATGAATGATGAGAGCACATTGAGGATCGTCGTTTTGCCGGTGCCGATACCGCCCGAAACGATGATATTGAGCCGGCCTTGCACGCAGACCCGCAAAAACTCCATCATTTCGGGCGAAGCCGAACCGCGCGCGATCAGATCATGCACGGTCAACGGCTGCTTGAAGAACTTACGGATGGTCAAGGTCGGCCCATTGAGGCACAGCGGTGGGATGATGGCATTCAGGCGCGAGCCATCGGGCAAGCGGGCGTCCACCATCGGCGTGGTTTCATCGCAGCGGCGGCCAAGCGGGGCAATAATCCGGTCAATGATCCGGCGCACGTGTTCGTCGTCCATAAAGGTGGCGCCGGTTTCCTCGATCTTGCCATTGCGCTCGATCCAGATCTGATGGGGGCCGTTAACCATAATCTCGGTCACGGTGTCATCGTGCAAGAACGGTTCGAGCGGCCCTAACCCAAGCAATTCAGCTTGGGCGAACTTGATCAGCCGAACCCGTTCGCGTTCCGAGACGATGCGGCCGCTGCCATCGAGTTGTTCCGTCACCAACACCGCAATCCGGCGGGGAAAGTAGTCGGGGTCGCGGCGGGCGCTGGTTGGTTCGGGTTCCGCCAGCAACTTGGCCTGCACCGCCGCCACCAATTCGCGGTCTTCGCGGGCAGCGACGAGTGGCGCCGTCGTGCGGGGACCCAGTGATGGCGCTTCGGGTTGCGGCGCGGGCGCCGGCGCAACCGGTTCAGGCAGATTGGTCGATTCAGGGCGAGAGAAACGCAGCCGAGCCATAGAGAAACCTCGCTAGCAGATGATGTAAGCTGGAACGGATTGTTATCGCTTCCACGCCGGCAAGAAGCTCTTGCCGCCAAACCAACCGCGCTGCTCTTTGCCCTCGTTGGGGGCCAGCGAGAGCAGTTCAACCTGCTCGCCGGCGATATGGGCCGCCAACTTGCGCAGTCGCACCGCCGCCCAGCTCTGCGCATTCGACATCACCAGCGGAATGCCGCGATTAATGCTGTACGTCACCGTTTCACCGGCGCTGGGAATATTGGCGCTGACCGGTTGGCGCAGGTGCTGCTGCACATCTTCGAGCGCGATGCCATCGACGCTGGGGAAGCGATTGAGCACGATCGATACCGAACCCTTGAGGATATTGTGCTGGCGGAGATAATCAAGGAAATGGCGGGCATTCTTGAGTGCCGGCACTTCAGGGGTGGTGACCACCAGAATGTGGTCGGCCTGCGCCAGCAGGGTCAGCGTGATCTCGTCGAGGAAGCTCCACGTATCGACGATAACGTGATCGTACCGTTCGAGCAGCGCATCGAGCACGCGATCGATCTGGGCGCCGGTCACTTCGCCGGCGAGTTCGGGCGTGGTAGGGGCGAGCAGCACATCAACCCCCGAAGAGTGGCTTTGCATCACAGCGCCCATCAGCTCATCATCGATCTCGTCGCTGCGCAGCACCAGATCGGCCAGCGTATGGCGCGACCACAGATTCAGATGGGTGCCGACGTGACCAAACTGCAAGGCCAGATCGGCCAAGGCCACCCGGCTGCCACTGAGCTGGCGCAGGGCAACCGCCAAATTGGTGGCGATAAAGGTGGTGCCGGCGCCGCCCTTGGGCGAAATCACGGCAGTCAGTTTGCCGCGGCCGTGGCCACGCGCGGTGGGCGTGCTGCCGATCTGGCGGCGACGGTTGAGTTCAACATCGAGCGCGCGCCGTACACTCGCAACCAGCTCGCTGTAGCGCACCGGCTTGGCCAGCACATCGCGGGCGCCGGCCAGCATCAACCGGCGGAGACTCGCCATATCCTGCTGTTCGACAAGCGCAATGCACACGACCGAGGGCAAGCTGGCGTAGATTTGGCTGATCAGTTGTTCGGTCTGCGCCACCGGTCGATCAACAATCACCACATCGGGCCGGGTCTGCCACACCAATTCCAACCCGCTGGCGGCGACACCTACCCGTTCGAGCCGGTTGGTATCAGGTTCGGCAGCCAGTCGCCGGATCCAATCGGCATCCAGTTGATCGGCGCCGGTGAAGACCACAATCCGCATCGAACGCTCATTCACGATAGTCATAACGCAGTACTCCTTTGTGGGTAGGCGCCTAGCGCAGGCGGTAGCGGCTCATTAAGGCATCAGTGTCAATCGAGGGCGCAGTAAACGGTTCGCGATCGCGGATCGAGCGCAGAGTGAAGTCAACCACACCGCCAACGTCCTTCACTTGCTTGATCAAGACTGCCTCTGCCGGATCAACCAGCAGCAGCAACGAGACCGGAGCAGTTTCGCTGCCATCGGTGACGGTGGAATGGATCACGCGAAACACCTCGATGTTTTGCAGGGTCACCCCGGTGACAATAATCGGATCGCGGCCTAGGTCAACTTCAACCGGCACGCTCAGCAGCAGATCGAGCCGGTCGCCGGGGCGAATAATGTCGAGTTCAGCTAGCAGATCAAGCACGGGGAAGGCGAACAACACTTTACCAGCGGGGATTTGGCTGCTGATCGGCGCATCGGTGGCGCTGGCGAGACTGCGCGCAGTAAAGAATTCACCGGCGCCAATCGGCACGATCGTGATCTGGTTCTCGAGTTCTTGCGGCGAAGTAATCGCCGTGGGTGGCACTAAATCGACTGGAAACTCTTTTACCACCAGATCAGGGCTGCTGATCAATGCTCCCATTTCCAGCGAGCGCGCCGCGACTGGGATCGGGATGGTGGCTGCTGACCGTTGCGCAGCAAGCTGCACCTCTTGGCGGGCCTGCTCGATCGCGCGCAGCTCTTGTTGCCGGATGAGGTAAAATACGAGCAGTCCTGTGCTAATGGCGAGGATTGCGCCAAGACCGATGAAGAGCCAACCGTATCGCCGATTCACCGCTGTACTCCTTGCCCAAGACTGATTGCCGATAGTGACACATGCCTGTTAATTGGCAACCGTATCATAGCGAGTGAAGGCATATTTGTGAAATAACAAATCATTTAATCAATATGTACAATCACCCTTCAAGATGAATATTTTTAGCGTGACGGCGGAATTATTTGTTGGTTGAACTTGTCAATATGAGAAAATTACAAATTCATGACAATAATTTTGGGTCATTAGAAAGCGAAGAATCGCCTATTTGCCTTTGATGTTGTGTGGAAAGACAGGGAAACGTGTAATAGCGACTTATCTGCGAGGGTGGAGCGTAGGCGTAATGCGTCGCAGATGGGATGCTTCTTTGATGAGAGAACTGATAACTGGTTGGAGCCATTGACCATCTTAGTCGCCAATCGCAAGCACTACAAGAGGAGCGCATGACAATGTATCACGCATGGTTTGCCGCCCAAGACGATCCCAACGAGCGGTACCCGCTGACGGAGGTGGTGTATTACAGCCGGTCAGGCGGTTTGCTCGAGGTGCAGCACGACATGGCTGCGCTGGCCCAGCGCAGTCCGGAAGAGTGGAAACGGATCTTCGATGAGCGCTGGATGCGAACTGCGTGGCCGTACGGCAGTGGCGTGTGGGGGAAGAAAGAGTGGGTCTGCCCGATCGTTGCTGACGACAACGTGGTTAGTATGTTTGAAGGCGGCACCAATCTCTTCTGGGCCGAGCGCTTTGGGCGCGAGATTGGGCTAGATGATCTCTGGATCAAGATGTGCGGCAATTCGCACACCGGCTCGTTTAAAGATCTCGGTATGACCGTGCTGGTCAGTGTCGTCAAGCAGATGATCAGCGAGGGCAAACCGATCCGGGCGATTGCCTGCGCTTCGACGGGAGACACATCGGCGGCGCTGGCGGCGTATGGCGCGGCGGCTGGCATTCCGACCATCGTCTTCTTGCCGAAAGGCAAGGTGAGCATTGCCCAGTTGGTGCAACCAGTCGCGCATGGCGCGCTGGTGCTGGCGCTCGACACCGATTTCGATGGCTGCATGCGGATCGTGCGCGAGATTACGGCCAACCCTGACAACGGCATCTACCTCGCCAATTCGCTCAACTCGCTGCGGATCGAGGGCCAGAAGACCGTCGGGATCGAGATTGTGCAGCAGTTTGATTGGGAAGTGCCGGATTGGATCATCATTCCCGGCGGCAATCTCGGCAACACCTTTGCGCTCGGCAAAGGTCTGTTGATGATGCACGAACTTGGGCTAATCAACCGGTTGCCGCGCATTGTGACCGCGCAAGCGGCGAATGCTAACCCGCTATACCGCTCATACCTCACCGGGTTTCGCGAGTATGAGCCGATCAAGGCGCAGCCGACCGCGGCGAGCGCCATCCAGATCGGCGATCCGGTGAGCATTAATCGCGCGATCAGCATATTGTGCCGGTTTCATGGGATTGTGGAACAGGCGACCGAGCAAGAGCTGGCCGATGCCGCGGCCCGCGCCGATCGCACCGGCGTGTATGCCTGCCCGCACACCGGGGTGGCGCTAGCCGCGTTGATTAAATTGGTGCAACGCGGCGAGATCAAGCGCAGTGATCGGGTCGTGGTGATCTCTACCGCGCATGGCCTTAAGTTCAGCCGCTTCAAAGTCGAGTATCATGAGGGCACATTGCGCGATGTGGTTGGGCACTATGCCAACCCGCCGATCGAACTACCGCCTGACGTCGATGCCGTGCGCCGCGCGATTGGGCAGCGGTTTGGGGAATGACGCCAAGCGAACGTTACCCGCCTATCAGCGAAGGAGGTCATGTGAGAATCGATCAACGCCAATTAGTTTTCGCCCTTCTCGGCGGCATGGCCGGCTACACATTGGTGCGCGGGTTGCTGAACATTATCTTTGGCGATCCGGTGGCCACGATCATCCCGACGTTTATCGTTGCGGCGATCTTTGCGCTGGCCACGTGGCTGTACTGGCGGGGTTGGGAGGAGGCGCGCTTTTTGGCTACGGCTGGCGTCGCGTTGGTAGTCGCGATTGCCTTGCCGCTCAGTCGAGAGTCAATCGTGCTCTTTACGCCGCTGGCGTTTGCGGTGGCGATCACCAATACGCAATGGGTGGCCGGGGTTGGGTTAGCAATGCTGGTCATTTTGCTCGGTCGCGATATTGCTGATGGCGCGTTCAATAGCGTCTACGCTAGTCTTGCCGTTGGGGCCAGCTATCTCGTCCAAGTGACCGCCTTTGCTGCGGCGCGCTTTGTGCTTGATATGGCCCGGATCGAAGCCGAGCGCAATGCCGCGCAAGCCCAAGCCGCCAAAGCTGAGATCGAGGAGCGGGCAACGGTGATCGAGCAACAGCAGCGCGAGCTGGTCGAGCAAAACCAGCGCCAGCAAGAGTTGATCGAGCTGGTCAGCCAGCTTGAGACGCCGGCGGTGCGGATTGCCGAGGGAGTGTTGCTAGCGCCGCTGGTGGGCGGGATCGATAGCCGGCGGGCGAGCCAGATCACTAGCCGGTTGCTCGAACTGGTCTATGAACGGCGGGCGAATCTGGTGATTCTCGATGTGGCCGGCGTGCCGGTGATCGATACCGCAGTCGCTAATGCGCTGACGCAGACGGTGCGAGCGTTGCGTTTGCTTGGTTGCCGGGTGACGTTGACTGGCATTTCGTCGCAGGTAGCGTTGACCTTGACGCACATTGGGATTGAGTTGACTGAGCTGGAAGTGGCGGCATCGCCGCAAGAGGCGTTGCAGCGTTGGCTGAGCGAGCAGAGCGTGCTGGCCCGCAATCAGCGTCATGGGTTGAATTGATGCGACCGAGACGGGAGGTAATGGTGAAACAGAGCGTCAGCAGCGCCGCTGGATGTGAGCATCTACTATGACATTGACCGGTAAGACGCTGCGCAAGGCGATCGTTGATCGGGCATTGGCCGGACAACCAACGTCACCCTTGTGCCCGCATGCGCGGGAATGTGGCGGGTGCGCGTTTCAAGATCGAGCGTATGCCGATCAAGTGGCGGCGAAAGCTGCCGTTTTACGTGAACTGTACGCGAGCGGCGGGATCAGCGTTAATGGGTTTGAGGTTATTCCCTCGCCGAACCCGTTTGCCTACCGCACCCGGATGGATTACGTCGCCACGAAGGGGCGCTTTGGCTTGCGAGCGCGCGGCAAATTTAATTACATTATCGAACTTACGACGTGCCATTTGATCCCGCCAGCAGCTTTTGCGGCGGCGCAAGCGGTGTGGCGGCGGGCCGGCGAGTTGGGCTTGCCCGATTACGATATTCGGGCCCATACCGGTTTTTTGCGCTACGTGGTGGTGCGACGTAGTCCAAACGACGAATGGCTGATCGCGGCGGTGACGGCTGGTGGCGGTGATGAAGCAACGATGGCTGCGCTGGCTGAGACGGCACTGGCCCAGCCGGGGGTAGTAGGCTTTCACTGGCTGGTTAACGACATGCTCACCGATCTATCGTTCGGCGAGCCGCGCCGGCATTGGGGTGCGGCCGAGCTGGTGATGCGCATTGGCGAGATGGTCTGTTTCGTTGGCCCCAATACCTTCTTTCAAAATAATGTCTATCTCGCGGATCGGTTGATTGGCGATGCGGTTGAGGCCGCGGCGGTTGCGCCAACCATGCGGGCAGCCGATCTCTACGGAGGCGTGGGCGCGATTGGATTGCATCTGGCCCGGTGGGCAGCCAGCGTTGATTGCGTTGAAGCGGTGGCGGAAAGCGTCACTTTGGCGCAGCGCAATGCGCTTGCCAATGGTGTTGCCAACTTCAACCCGATCTGTGCCGATACGCTGGAGTACTTGCGCGCGCAGCCAGCGGGCAGCTTGCCGGTGATCGTGGCCGACCCGCCGCGTACCGGCTTAGGGCCGCAGGTATGCCAAGAACTCCTTAGAATTGGGCCGCAGCGGATCGTCTACGTCTCGTGCAACCCGCTCACCCAAGTTGCCGATCTCCAGATGTTAACGACAGTGTATCGCGTGATCAGCCTGCGCGGGTACGATATGTTCCCGCACACGCCGCATGTCGAGGCGACTGCGGTATTAGAGCGGGCAGCATAAGCTGAGCGCAGCGGGATGCTTAGGGGTACAGCATCCGCGCCTGCGCTCTGCCAGAGCCGAGCTTGTCCGCCTTACGCTTACGGCGTCACCGTCAGGGTGCCCTTCATGCCAGCCAGATAGTGACCGGGGAAGGTGCAAATATAGAGATAGGTGCCGGGGGGCGGCGTGCGGAAGGTCACGCTGCCGGTTTGGCCAGCATTGAGCATTGCCGTCCATGCCAGAGCGCCGGGAGTGCTGGGAGGCGGAACGAAGAGACCATCGGCATTAGCTTGAGCCGCATTGTTGACAGCGGCGCCCACATCATCACCGCCGTTGACCAGCACCCAGTTGTGCTGGACGCCGAGATTGTTTTGATTCACGAACTCAAGCTTCACCACGGTGTTAGCAGGTAGGGTCAGAGAAGTTTGGGCAAAGGCCAAGCTGTTCGGATCGGCTAGGATCTGAATTGTTTGCGCGGGAGTTTCATTAACCACATTCTCACCACCGGGTTCATTCGCTGCTTGTACGGCTGGGGCTTTGGTAGGCTGGGCAGCCGCAGGAGCCGCAGTGGGGCGTGGGGTGGCGGTGGG
>FMJZ01002762.1_pt1 | contig 14731 bp, 8 predicted proteins | sample 1987881 | NCBI WGS metagenome assembly FMJZ01 (sample SAMEA4378227, study PRJEB15110) | soil metagenome | biome: soil; feature: Field; material: Soil | place: India | collected 2015-03-11 | depth 0 m | reverse complement strand
CAAGTTCTGCATCTTTGATCTCAACTCCAAGCACTTTTGCTCTCGCTCCCTCCGTGAAGAAACTCGCTTTTAAGGTTCTTTCGTTTGCACCTGCTCTTTTGCAACGCCAATTGTTTCAGCGAAAGTTCCTTCCGTCTTCGTGCAAAGGTGAATGAACGATGGCTTCAAGATAACGGCAACAGGCTGCCCCAACACTAAACCGAGTTGTTCGGCTTCACGCTTTGAGAGCAGAGCGACCACATTGATGCCAATTTCTGTCTCAACCTCCACTCGCCACATCGCCCCTTTGTCCGTCATTGCAATAACTTCCCCATGAAGCAAGTTCATTTGCTCATTTGGTTGTATTTTAGCTGGCACTAATTTTACTCGTTCTGGACGAATGATGAGAGTGACTTCACCTTTGAAAACTCGCTCTCCTTCAGGCAATTGCACCCACAGGACTGCCCCATTGAGCCAGACATGAACCCAATCGGCAGTCTGTCCTCTAACTTCTCCCCGCCAAATATTTTCCGCGCGAGTGAATTGAGCCACGAACTCGCTTGCTGGTCGGTAGAAAATTTCCTCTGGCGTTCCGACTTGCAGCAATCTGCCAATTCGCAACCTCACCCCTTTTCCTTCGTCATCCGTCCCTTCCGTGAAATTCATCACTCCGATGCGGTCAGCGACTGCCAGTGTCTCTTCAAAGTTGTGGGAGACATGTAAGAAAGTTGCCCCCGTTTGCCGTTGGATGGTTTTCAATTCACGGCAGAGTCGTTCGCGGGTTTGTTCGTCAACGGCAGCAAGGGGTTCGTCAAGGAGCAAAATTTTAGGGTCAACGGCGAGGGCTCTCGCCAATGCGACCCGTTGCTTCTCACCCCCGCTAAGGGTCAACGGCAATCTGTCAAGCAAGTAAGTTATGCCGAGCCATTCTGCAAGTTCCATTGCTTTTGCCCGAACCTCAGTATCGGGCAACTTTCGGACTCGCAAACCGAAAGCGATGTTCTCAAAGGCTGTCAAGTTGGGGAAGAGAGCGTAATCTTGTGGTACATAAGCGATGCCTCGTTCCTCTGGCGCCAATTCAGTCACATCACGCCCGTTCAGAATAATTCGTCCTGTTTTAGGTTGGTGCAACCCAGCAATACACTCTATCAAAACAGTTTTACCAGTCCCCGTTGGTCCAAGCAGGACAAAGTATTCGCCATTGTGCACTTCAAAGGAAATGTCCCGCAAATCAAATTCGCCCAACCTGATGCTCAAGTTTTTAACTTCCAACATGGTTGCCTCACCCGTCGTTAGGTCTCAATCAAAATTTTGCGACTCTTCATAGGGTGCATCTCCTTGATATGCCGAGTTGTTTTTCACGCCAATTCTCCCTTTTTCGGCGGCTCAGGAGGGACACCCTTCAATTGCAACAGATTTTTCCTTAATGGCTGATCAAGAGAGCAGCCTTTCGGTTGCAATGAATTTCTTCGGTTAACGGATTTGTCGTTGATACTTTTGAACCGCATCTTTGTAGGCAGGAGGGATTGGAGTGCGAAGGATGGTGATTGAAGGTGGTTTGGGTGGGTTTACGGTTTTGCGAGGTTCAATAAAAGATGAGCCGCCTTTCGCTCCCTGCAACGCTTCTGGAACTTGTCGCATCGGTGGACCGTGCTCAACGAAACGACCCCAATTGATGTCCGGCTGCGATGGGGTTTGCCTTTGACGAACCTGTTGCTGACCTCGTTGGTTTCCTTGCTGACCACTCAAAATTTGTGCAAGTTGAAGCAAGGTTTCAAGAACTTCTCGCTGGCGCTGCTGCGTGTCGTTTCCCAATTGACCTTCTGGCAGGTTCCGTTCCAGCCAACGCAGATGCTGTGATGATTGTTGCATTCGTTGTCGCAACTCAGTTGGTAAAGCGTCGCCGAAGAAACCTTCCATCCTGCTTAGAGCGTTGCGGATGGCTCCTTCCTCTGCACCCAACTGTCTCAACCGAATTAGCGATGGATTTTGACCTTGACGCTGTTGTTGGTGCAACCTTTGTGTCTCTCGAAGCAAATGAGCCTGCCGTTGAGCCAAAGATGCTGCTTCGTTTTCGCCAGCACCCATCCTTTGTGTTGCAGTCCCTTGCTCCATCATTAGCGCTTGACGAAGTGCTTCCGCTAAGTGCTGTAAAGCACCCTCTGCACGGTGTTGGTAATGGATAGCGTTTGGTAAACTCGAAGGTTGTTGAAGCAATTTGGTCGCTTTGGACATGTTGTCAATGGCATCTTGAAGGTTGTGAAGAGCATTGGGTGAAAGTTGAGGAACCACGCTCGTTGCTTCACTTAAGGGTCGTTGCATTTGCTGGGCTCGTTGGCGCAATTGACTTTGTCTGTCCGCTAAACTCTGTCGCTGGTTGACTTGTGAACTTGTTCTCTGTTCAGTTGACAATTTTTCAACTTCACTCCACGAAGGTGGCTGCGGTGGTGACACGATTTCAGGGAGCCGAGAACTCGGCGATTCGGATTCGGCCCTCAAGCGCTCGAGAGCTCGTTTAGTTACAGGGCTTGACAATGATTTTTCGGTTTCCTGTCGCAAAGAAGATTGGTCGCGACGAAGCCGTTCCGTTTGTTCAAGCAATTGAGCAAGCAAGTTTCGCTCTTGTCGGTAAAGTTGAGCGAGTGGGTTTTGTGTCGGTGAAGTGAGGCGTTCTTCCACCTCCCTCAAATCTGTCAAGGCTTCATGGGTCCTCACCAATGCCATCTCCCGCAACTCTTGTTCCATTGCATCTTTTGCCCGAAGCATTGACTGCTCCGTAGGTCGCTGCTCCAAAATTCGCGTTGCATCTTGTAGCGCAAAAGCAACATGGGGCTCGTTCAGACTTTCCCAACGGTTCGCTTCCTTATCCAACTCATTGACAAACTTTTTCGTTCGTTCGGCAAGTTGCTGTTGTGTTGGTGCTAAAAGGGAGGGACGGGTATGTCGGCGCAGGGCATCGTGAATGGCTTCCTGTTGCGCTCGCAAAGCGGAAATTTCTTGAGCCAATTCAGCTAATTTCTGTTCAGCCAAAGCTCGCTCCAAAGCCCTTTGCATCTGCCAAAGTTCTCGCAAAGCACCTTCCAAGTCTTTTCGCTGCAAGTGCTCTTGCCAGTGAGCCAACCACTCTGCAAGCCATTGGTGAGTAATTGGTGTTTCTGACCATTGGGCTTGTTGCAAAAGTTCCTGCCACCGTTGTAACCATTCAGCAAGTTCGTTTTGAGCCTTTGTCCATTCGCCTTTTTGCAACCAATTCTCCCATACCTTTAGCCGCTCCAACCATTCTTGCAAACTTCCAAGCATCTTCTCTGGTTCAACGATTTGAATGAGCAACCATTGTGAAGTGGCAATTTTGGAACCAGAGACGGCATCGTTGTCCTTTGCGACCGCTCGCACCCACAAAACTTTGCCCGCTGCATCAACAGGTATCGGTAAAGCCAAAGTTTGTTCAACTTGCGACGACGGGACAAAACTCAGGGGGACAGAACGAAGTTCTGATGGCTGCTGCTTCTTTTCACCCAAACCGAACTGCATCGTCAACTCACTGATTCCGAAATCATCTTCTCCACGAACTGTCAATGGGACGAAACCACCCGCTATTGCTGGATTTGCGCCAGCCATCACGCTGACTTTTGGCGACTCGTCTGGTTTGACATTGATGCTAAACCACTCTGTCTCGCCCAAGAAACCAAACTTATCAACGAAACGCCACTTCATCCGAATAGGCGATAACACTATATCCGACCATTGGACAGTGCGGTTGTCCGAGAGCGAAAGTTTGGCTGGCTTCGGTTGCTTTGATTTATCCGATTGGCATTGAGCATTGACGATTTGACATTGGACATCGACGATGTCTTCGGTAACGGTTGCTGAAATTGTGGCTTTGCTGCCTTTAAGAACTGTCAAGGGTTGCCATTGTTGGGTCACGAAAGTTTCTGACGGCAAGTTAGTGTATGCGGGAGGTTCAACAGTGATTAGCCACTCAGCAATTTGTGGGGGATTGACTGCTACCAAAGCTAACTTCGTTGCTTCTCACTCTCCCACTAAAGGCTTGGACCGTTCCGCTCTCCGAGACGATCAATTCCGCCGAAAATTTGTCGCTGTCAATTTGCTGCATTTGTATTCGTTCGGTTCCGATATCTGTTCGCCACAGAAGCCAAACTGTCAAGTTTTTTGGCAATTGCGAGTTTGGGCAAGATGCACGGACAAGGATGGGCACGATAGCCCCTTTTAACACAACTTTGTCATCGTCCATTACACTTAACTGCAACTGCCCTTCCCCCTCAAAAATCAGGAGTGCTTGAGCGTTTCTGTAAATTTCTGTCAAGGCGGAAATTGAGAAGTTTGTGGTGCGGGTAAGTGAAAAGGTCAGAAGCGAGATTGGCAGCGCGATTGCCAAAACCGAAAGTGCCCTGCTTTTGTGTTCCGAGAGAAGTTCATTTTTCAAGCCATTTTGATTGGCATTCTGCCAAAGTTGCCATGCTCTGTAGATGGCTATGCGAGCAAATTGGGGTGAAACGGACTTTTCATCTTCACGCAACTTCGCCAAATCTAGAGCATTTCTAACAGCATCGCTGCCCAACTTCTGGTCAACATAAGCAACGACCTTTGCGAACCTATCTTTGATGAGCCAACGAACTCCTAAAAGACCAGCGGCAACCATCATCCCTGCACTCAAAGTCAGGATGAGCCAAAGAAGCCAAATTAGCGTTAGAGGTGCAATGCGATTAGCAAAGACAAACAAAGAAACGAATAAGAGCGTGGCTATTGAGGAAATCGCTGTCAACAGGGAGAGGGTAGCAATGACAGTCCAAACTTTCCGTTGCCACACGATCTGAAGGATTGCCCGCCTCAGCGCTATTGCAGGTTCAAACTTTCTACCTATGGAAACAAAATCCGTTCGCACCATAAAAGTTCCTCCCACTTTTTCGTCGGCTTCGTTCAAAGGATAGCACATGGGTGACGACATCGTTTGCAACCGTCTTACCTTTCACGCCTATGTCCTTTCGGTCATATTTGTGTGCCAATAGTTAACTTAGGGCTTCACTCAAACCTTTCACGCCTTGACAAGTTAAGTATTCGCCAGCGCGACAAAAATTAGCGCAAATCTAATCTTATCCACTTAGGAAAAGGGTAAAGGGAAGGGGGGCAGAAGTTATTCTTCAGAAGCCACAACCCTACTTGGAACGAAAGGTCAGATCCGAGAGAGAGTTTCTTATACGCTCTGAGCTTACTTTTGTCACCAACTTGCTTCCATCTTACCTCTTGCGCCTATTGAAACATAGACTCGCCAATGCCCTGCTTCAAACTTTGGTGTGCTTGCTTCTCCTTTTGCAAGATGCACTGAGATGATCGATGTTTCTGACACGAATGGCGGCAGAACGATTTCAGCCTTGACATTTTCTGGCAAAGTAAACCAGAGGGTGAACCGATTTCCATCCCGTTCCCAACGAACTTCAATTTCCCTCGGCTCAGCAAAATTCTTTTCTCCCCTCGCCCCAAGCCACTCGTCCCGCTTCCCGCTTGAAGTTGGAAATCTTCCTTTTGCCCACTTCAAATCGCAAGGTTTTGGGGCGATGAAGTATTCCAAAACAGGAACCTCTCCCTTTGCGTCCTGCGCTACGCTCTTTGGTCTGACACCAAGCACATAAGTGCTTAAGAAATAGGCAGGAGCAGCGCTCCATGCGTGGCAGTGACTCCTCGTTCGTGGCGTCAAAGTTTCCCATGCTGTCGTCGCACCGTAGTCAATCATTGCGCCCCACTCGCGACGGATTATGTCCAAGATGCGTTGAAATTCCCCGTCTTTTGCGTAGGCTTCAAGCAGGAAGAAGAGGGCGAAAGGACTTCCGAACCAAACGAAACCTTCTGGCTTGTCGTAAAGGTATCGGCGAATAACTGGTCGCCGTTCATCTGTAACGGCATCGCACAAGTAGACCATCGTTTGAGTTTGGACGCTGAAAACTTGACTTCTGCGACCATCAGCGTGGATGGCGTCAATGAAGGCTTTTTTCTGCTCGTCCCACAGATGCTCGTTAATTGCGTCTTCAACTTTTTGCGCCAACCCTTCAAACTCTTTCGCATCTTCCCCTTTCCCAAGCCAAAGTGCCATTGTTGCAGCACGCCTGTAGGCATCAACGAGCACCGCATTTTGATGTGTGACAACACCTTTGCTAGGCGTGTCCATCGGTGCCCAATCCAACATGTTCCACGCTTCAATTTCAAACAATCCATCGGGTCGGATGAACTTCTCAGCGATGTTGCGCATTTGTTGGGCGACGAAAGGATAAACCTCACGCAAGAACTCTTCATCACCTGTGTAGCGGTAATACTCCTCACATGCCCAAACCCAAAGAAGTGCCCACGCTGTCAAGATGTCTTGCCAACCGCTTGGGACTTGACTTTCAACGAGCGAAGAGCGCCAAAGGGATTGACCCGCCAAAAGCCAACACCTTCGTGCAAGTTCATAACCGCCGTATGTTGCATAAGCGATGAGCGCTTCATTTCTCGCATCGCCAACCCAAAAAGTTTGCTCGTATGCTGGACAATCAACGAAAGTGTCTTCACTGCAAAGCCGAAGCGTGTACCGGCACATCCTCCAAATTTCATTCAGTTTCCAATCATCGCACATAAATTCGCCTCGCTCCTCATAGGGGTAAGTGTTCAGTAAGCAGTGCAAAGTTTTAATGCGCACTGGTCGTTTCTCGCCTTGTGGGAAACGAATGGTGAGAACCAAGTAGCGAAAGCCTCGCCGAACGATGCTGGTGTATTGTTGCCAACCGTCGCGGGCAGTGTATCTCAAGACATTGTTTAAACCCCAGGTGTGTTGAATTTCAAATCCGCCATCATCAGTTGGGTGTATGGCTTCAAAACCGTAAAAGTCAAGCACTGTCCCTGCAGGCGCGTCAACCTCAAACTCCCAAAAGCCAACAAGTTCACGCCCAAAGTCAATCAGCAACTCAACATCGCCCCGTCGTGGAGGGTGGATGACGGCAACTTCTTCATTGGGTTGACAAATTGCCTCCAAGTTTTTAACTCGCACCGCTCGCTTTTCGTCATCTATCCCTTGAGCCAACACGACTTGCGCAAAAACATGGTCTGAAGCAGTATGTTCAAGGGCAACAGTGCTGAGCAAGTGGCGCAAAGTGAAAAGTTCATTGACAGATTTTACATTCCAAACTGCTTGAAAGCCTTCGTCACCCTGCGATTTGAACGGACCAGCCGTCATCCAAATCGTTTCGCCTTCGCCTAACGGGTTGACAAATTTCAACTCGCCTTTTTCCTCTCGCCCCAGGTCCCAAACCGTTGTGAACCACCAATCGTGATACCAATCCCGCGTCACATCAAAAACCACGAGGTTGTCGCCCTTGCTCAATTTCAAGACAGCACCATGCTCATCAAAGGTTACATCTTGGCCATTGACTCTCGCCCTTCGTGCCCCAAAGCCGATTCCGCCTACAGCCCGAACCCTGACTTCCATCGCTCTCGGTGCGTTAACAACTGTCAACACCAAACCCGTCAAGCCTTGAGGGTTGGATAATCGGTCGCCGGGAATGAGGTTGGGGCGGAGGTCAATGCTGTGAACAATGGCAGGTGGCTCAACCGTTCGGGCACGCATCACCCGAACAGGTAAGACTGGCTCCATCGTTAAAAACGGAATATTGCGTGGCACCAACTTTTTCCAAGGCGCTATCCCGACTTTGCCTAACTCAACTGCTCTTTGCCATTTGCTGTCATCAAACTCAGCCGTTGCCCAATCATTCGCCCCACGCCCCTCGTCTCTTGTCCCATCGTAATGCTCCACGAAACCTTGCTGACAGGAAATTCTCGGAGTTCTTCTATCGTAAGCGGGATGGAGTGACACCTTCCAAGTTCGGTCTGTGGCGACAGTGATTTTTCTTCCTCGTTTTGTCGTCATGTCCAATTGTGCCAACAAACCGCCACGACCAAGCGGATATTGAAAGTTTGTCTCACCTGGTTGAATGACCAAAACGCCAATGGCATTTCGCTCACCCGGAAGAAGGTATGGTGTCAAGTCGTAAGTGTCGTAGAACCAAGAATGTTGCCAACCGCGAATTGGTCCGTTGCCGACTCGTTGACCATTGACAAAAAGTACATAACGAGCATCAGCGGTTATGCGCAAGAACGCCGTTCGGACATCTTTAGGCACGGTGAAAACCTTACGGGCTCGCAAATAAAAATTGCGCGGCAGATCACTCTCGTTCGCCCTGCCTCCCCTATTCTGCGTCCCGCTAATCCAAATCCACTTTGCCGTCCACGCAGCCATTTCATTCTCACCTCGTGCATAGAAGTTAGTCAAATTCAGGATTGCAGCAATTACCATCATCCAGCATGCCAATGCGTTTACCACTCTAGCCATTTCCGCTACTCCTTGGAGCGCTTCCCCAAAGCGCCGATTAGCATTTGCACCACAATAAGTTTGGCACTTTTAAGTGAAGCCTTCAGTGGTCAAATTTGATGCAACAAAAAAGTTGTCCTTTCTTTGACAGTCGTTTGCTGCAAACTATTATGAAGTGGAATTTGGCGTGAAAGGAGGTTGACGTTTTGGGGCGAATTTTTGAAAAGTTTTGGACGGTGATGATGGTTCTGCTGACGCTGAAATCATTGACCGTTTGGGATACAAAGGCGGCAAATGCACAATCGCCATCGGATTCACTTTTTGATTGGCACTGGGGGAGTTGGCGAATTGAGGCAGTCGGTAATCAAATTGTCATCCAACGGCACCAAGTAAAGGTCTTGACATTGCTCCCTCCGACGGGATTGAAGTTTGTCAAGGGACAATGGAGAGGTCAAATAGCGACCTTAAAGTTCCAAGGAGGTGGTGGAGAAGGGGAGTGGTTTCTGGGGTTGACCATTAATGGGCTCAACTTAATCGCCCAGCACACACTTCAATCGCAAAGCGTCTACATTTGGCGCTGGGCAATTGTCAATCCCAATCTGTTTCGTGGCGCTCCCCATTTACCTTCGTCAGAAGAATGGTCTGGGATGACGATTTTCGGTGCGGTCACTTTGAGCATTGGTGGTGTCAATGCTAAAACTCAATGGCGACAAACTTCTGAAGGATTGATCGCTGAACTCGTCTATCCTGCTGGTGTGAAAGTTTTCAACGCTCAATTGGAATTGCGCCTGCCGCCTCACTGGTTACTGACCGAGCAAATAGAAGGAAGCGCTATCGTTCACCCGATAGATTTGGTTCAAGGTGAGTTTTGGGATTTATCCCTCATACCTAAACCCAAATGGCTTCAGTGGACCGATGAATCTTTCAGGTTCGGACGGCAAGTCCTCATCTTCGTCGCCGATGACACCTTCCTCAAAGCGGTAACGAACTTGCGAACTTACTTGCAAACCCGTTGGCTTCGGCAGGTGATTGTCCGCAGGTGGTCTGGCAATTTGCCTTTGGAACGGGGCATCTTCTTTGTCCCTCACGATAGCCCGTTGAAAGAAAAAGTGACAAAAGGGAAAACTTTGCTCAGTCAAGATTTGCCGAAGGAAGGTTACGCTTTGATCGCCTCCGCTCAAGGTGTTTGGATTTTCGCTTCTGACCCCGACGGTGCTTTTTGGGCTGTTCAAACGCTCAAGCAACTTATTCGCTTGACCGATGATGGAGCAGTCATAATGTCAGGCATTTTCATTCGTGATTTCCCCGACTTTGCTTTTCGCGGTGTCCATGTTGTCCTTGACGACTACTCGCCCGAATTGCACGGCAGGTTGATTGAGCAAATCTTTGCGCCATTGAAATTCAACAAAATCGTCATGCAGGTTGACCACATCAAATGGGAACGTTACCCTGAAATTTGGCAACCTTGGTCGCTGCCCAAAGAAAGTGTAAAGGAATTGCTGGAAAGAGCGGAAGCCAATAACATGGAAGCCATACCTTTGCTCCCGACATTGAGCCATTGCGAATACTTGTTTGGCAGTTTAGCAGGCAGTTCGCCGAAAGTCAATGCGGAAATTGCCGAAGACCCAGCCACTGCTTACCTTTATTGCCCCAACTTGGAAAGAACTTATCGCATCGTTTTTGACCTGCTTGATGAAGTATTGACACTTTTCAAACCAAGGTGGGTCCACATCGGGCACGACGAAGTTTTGAACCGTGGTCAGTTCGGTTCTTGCATCCGTTGTAAAGGTATGCAGCCTCACTTCCTTTTCGCAGAAGATGTCAAACGAATTTACGAGTTCTTGAAGGCAAGAGGTGTCGGCGTGATGATGTGGGGCGATATGTTACTTCGTCCCGATGAAGCCTTTGATGCTGCTCACGGCGGCGAACCCCAAAACTTTTGGCTGGCTCGGAAGTTAATTCCGAAGGACATCGTCATCGTTGATTGGCATTACCAACCCGCACCGAGATATCCCAGCGTCAGAGTGCTTAAGCAAGAAGGGTTTGAAGTCATCGGCGCAACATGGCGAAACCGACAAGCCATTGTTAAGTTCACTAAGGCTGCAAAAGAAGCAGGGGCGTTAGGGATGCTCCAAACAACCTGGACTGGCTTTGGGAACAACCGAAATGCCATTCGCGATCATCTTGATCAATTTTCCAGTTACATCGTCGCTGCCGAACAATTCTGGAATGCATCGGAATCAGAGCCCTTACAAGGATACTCGGCGTGGAACATTTTTGAAACCTTTTGGCGCGGGCCGACAATTCAACCGATGGGAGGGTTTGTGGTTGACTTGTCACCTATAGCGAACTTGACAATTGCTAAACTTCTTGGTGTCCCGCCTTCTCAACTTTTGGGAAGCAGACGCTGGTTTAACCGCAGGCTCTTCTGGCTGGCATCGGACGAAAATGGGAGTTTGAAAGCAGTTGCACTTAAAAGTGCTTGGTTAACGGGTGCCCCTGATGAAGTTGTGTTGGAAGTGAACGAACCAGCAATTGAAATCACCTTCATCCATGGAGCAGACGTACCTGTATCGGAAGACACCCTCGTTGGCGGCTATGAAATTTCACTTGACGGCGACAGAAAAGTTACCGTGCCTCTCCGCTACGGTCAGCAAATACGGGCAATAACTGACCATCAACCTTTGCGGGACAGAAGAGCCTCTTTTGCTTGGAGTTGGAGGACAGAAAAAGGGCGCATCTCGTTTAACGCCTTGACGATTCCCCTTGAAAGCGAGACCGTTGTCCAAAAAATCCGCTTTTATTCTGCACGCGAAGAAGTATCTCCTCTTCTCGTTGCAATTACTGGTGTTTCTTCAGTGTCTGTTGCAGAAATGTCGCCATAGCGCTCAGATTTACCCTTTATTGGTGAAAGTTGAACCAACTCAGTTGTAAACAGCTGCTGTTGGCAAAGGGTCAGGAGGCAAAGTGGAGACAGAGGGAGCAAAGGGGTAGGTTGGAAGTAGGGGAACTGGAAGTAGGGGAAGGTAAGGAAGATGAATGGTCGTGATATTGCTGACAGTTTGGTTGTTGCCAATCCTTTCTGGTTGCGGCTGAGGGGGTGCTCTTCCAGATACCAATCCACCAATGAATTGATGTTCAAGTGAACCCGACAAGTTTGCGTTTCTCTGGAGGGGAAGTGACCATATCCGCTCAAGTAGAAGACCCTTCAGGAGTTGCTGAGGTTTGAGAAGAGGTACAAAAGCCGAGTGGGGAGAAGATCGCAATTGTGATGAGTTCAATGGTTGGAAGCAGCTTCTATCAAGGGGAATTTGAGCCGAGTCCGAATACCCGCAATGATGGTCAGATGGAGACATACAAAGTTGGGTTCTTGCGATGGATGGGAAGGGGGAATGAAACACCTGTGCCCGGTAAACCAAAGGATGGTGCCTCCTTTACAGTTTCAGCACCTAAGCCTCCCCCAGAAAACCTGAATTTTGAACGAAGATTTTCCCGTGCAGGAACATGACCTTGTATTGAGCCTCAGATTCTTTTTGGTCGTTTGAAAGCACGACCCTTTTACGGGAGTTACCCGATAGGTTCAACTTCGACTTTTGTGAACATTACTCTTTCACCGGGCACTTCTCTGACTTCTCCGACGATTTCAAATTTGCCTGTGAGCCTGATGTCTTCCGATGAACTTCCAACCATGACTTCAATCTCCCCGGGCTCAACCACGAACCTCATTGCTCGGTCGTAAAGTGAGAGTTGGTCGGCGGACAAATGGAATGTGACTCTTTTTGCTTCTCCCGGCTTCAAAGCCACACGCTTGAAGCCTTTAAGTTCCTTGACTGGTCGGACACGACTTGCAACTACATCGCGAACATACAGCTGCACAACCTCGTCCCCTTCTCGGTCGCCTACATTTTTGACCGTAACGGAGATTGATACGGTGCCAGCCGGCGAAATTTTCTCTGGAGTGATTGTCAAGTCGCTGTATTCAAACTTCGTGTAACTGAGACCATGTCCGAATGGGAACTGCGGTGTGTTTTTCATTTCCACATAGTCGCGGTGCGATAGCGGAACGCGGCTGTAATGTAACGGAACTTGACCGACGGCTTTGGGGAAAGTAACTGGAAGTTTGCCACCGGGGTTGACATCGCCAAATAGCACATCAGCAATAGCGTTGCCTCCTTCCTCGCCTGGGAACCAAGCCTCAACGATGGCTGGAATTTTGTCAATAAGGTCACCGAGTGTGACAGGACGACCGTTGACGAGAACCAACACGATGGGCTTACCAGTTTGGACTAATGCTCTAACAAGTTCCTCTTGATGACCAGGAAGCCTCAAGTCAACTCGGTCGCATCCTTCCCCAACTGTTCCTCTTCCAAACAAACCTGAGCGGTCGCCGACTGCTAAAATGATGACCTCTGCCTGCTTTGCAATTTCCACAGCCTCAGCAATTCCTTCTGTTGTCCCACCAAGAATCTCACAACCCTTGGCGTAAAGAACCTTCGTGGAAGGTGAAACTTTCCCTTTAATGCCTTCAAGGACAGTCACAATTGGCACTGGTGGTTCTTTCAAGTCCAAGTGAGCCACATAGGCGTAATCACCGAGCATATTGCGTGGGTCGTCAGCGTTTGGACCGATGACAGCGATACTTGACAAGTCTTTACGCAGCGGCAACAAGTTCTCCTCATTTTTAAGCAGCACTATTGACTTTTGTGCGATCAAACGAGCAAGTTGACGATGTTCTGGGGCGTCGAAAATGGAAGGAGCAGCATCGGGATCAACAAAAGGAGAATTGTCAAACAGACCCAACCTTTCCTTGACAATGAGCACTCTTCTGACAGCCTCGTCAACAATTGCTTCGGAAATCAAACCTTCACGCACAGCGTCAACCAGTTTGGCGTAGCAGTGGAGATCAGGCAACTCAATGTCAATGCCTGCGTAAAGTGCTTGGCATGCAGCATCTTTTTCGTCAACGGCTACCCTGTGGACATTGAAGAGCATGTGGACGGCTACGTAGTCTGAAACGACGATGCCATCAAATCCCCATTCGCCGCGCAAAAGGTCGGTCAACAATTCTCGGGAAGCAGCGCAAGGGATGCCATCTATGTCGTGATAAGCATTCATAATTGACTGCACTTTAGCGACCCGAACTGCTGCTTCAAAGGGGAAGGAAAGGACCTCTCGGAACTCCCTTGGACCTGTATGGAGTGGGGCGCAGTTTCGTCCGCCCTCAGGCCATCCGTGCCCAGAGAAGTGCTTAGCGGTAGCGATGATTCCTTGTTTCAAATCATCACCTTGCAAACCTGTGATGTATGCAACTGCCATGCAAGCAATTAAGTAAGGGTCTTCACCGAAAGTTTCTTCCGTTCGTCCCCATCGGGGGTCGCGGAGAACGTCCAAAACAGGCGATAATCCTTGATGTGCGCCAACTGCCCTCATCTCTTTCCGTATCGCCGTCGTCATTTCTCGCACTAAATCAGGTTCAAAAGTGCTTGCCAAGTTTATCGCTTGTGGGAAGGTAATTGTCCCTCTTGCCATCAAACCGCTCAAGCACTCTTCATGCACAATGGCAGGAATTCCCAGCCGAGTTTCCTCAATGAGGAAACGCTGAATCTCGTTGGCAAGTTGGGCTGCTTCCTTGGGAGGCAAATCGCTTCCTCCAGCGACGCGAGTAATCTGACCGATACCATGCTTGAGCAATTCTCGGGCTTTACCAATATCAAATTTGCCATCGGTCATAAGTCTGTGCACCGAGAAAGAACCCAGCTGAGCGATTTTCTCTTCCAGCGTCATCCTAGCCAAAAGTTCTCGCACTCGTCCACTCATCTCTCTCACTCCTTCCTTTCGTTGCTGTCAAGATCCCTATGCTTAAAGGAAGAACAACCAACCATAGGTTGACCTTAAGCAGTTTTGCGATGACCAGGTTCTGTGACGAGAGGAACTACTGTCCCAATAGAGCCTGAAATTCGCTATGGTGTTCCTCTTCATCGGCAAGAATCGAGCGGAACAAATCCTCAGTTACATAGTCACCTTCGGAGGTTGCTTGTTCAATGATTTGCTTGTAAAGGGCTATGGCTTCCTCTTCAGCCTTTAAGTCAATACGAATCATCTCTTCAAGGGTTTCGCCAACAGTGATTGGGGCTGGTTGAGTTGTGGGTTTGCCTCCGAGGTAATCAAGCCTTTCGGCGATGGCTTCAGCATGCTTCATTTCAACGACGGCAATTTTCTTGAAGATGTCACGAACAGCGGGGCTGCAAAGCCCCTTGCCCAGAACATGCTGCCACATATACTGGATTGACACCTGCAACTCCCTCGCAATCGCCTGATTCAGCAACTCCTTCAACCGCTCCGATGCCATCTCCTTTCACCCCCGCAAAATTCTTACCTCATCCAAATAACGGTCAGTTA
>FMJZ01019482.1_pt1 | contig 14747 bp, 12 predicted proteins | sample 1987881 | NCBI WGS metagenome assembly FMJZ01 (sample SAMEA4378227, study PRJEB15110) | soil metagenome | biome: soil; feature: Field; material: Soil | place: India | collected 2015-03-11 | depth 0 m | reverse complement strand
TCAATAGATCGTCCACGAAAACTTACTCTGTCACCGTCTGCCCTGCTGGTGGAGGTGGGGGATTGATCGTCTCCACAGAAGAGTTCGGTAGCCCCATAACAGGAACCATCAACCTGACGAAGGGCCAAGGGAAGACCTTCTGGGTCACGGGTGTATCAGGAGAAGTCCAATTTCTGACTGATCCACCCTACATCGGCGAATGGCAACCTACCAGCGTCTATCTCGATGCGAGTTCTTACTGGGAGAGCAGCGTGTACACCGTGTCCGACGGAGGATGGGTCCCTATACCGTCGAGCGGCCGGTATTGGCTTATAGCTCGTCACACGCGTTCCGGTCAGGAGTTTCGTTGGGAAGTTGCTGTGGATGGTAGCACTCCTCCCCCGCCGCCTACTGATCAAGGGCCTTGTCCTCCTATGAGATGGTTCAGAGTGAGCGCTGGAGCTCAGATAGCGGGGCATCTTGTAGCACCAGGAATGTATCAGATATGGACTGCAAAGATCGATGAGCTGGGTTCGCCCTTGAACTGGCAGGGCTACGGCCCATTGGAATTCAAGAGCCGTCACCGGTATTGGGTGACTATGAATGACCAGACCCAGCAAGATGGCACGGTGTCCGTGTCCAAAGAAGATGTGGACAACACATCAGCGGAAGTTTACTACAGGAACGATGCGAGAAACATCGAGTATGGCGTCGTTGTTTGTCCTGCAGTTGCCAATCGTTCTCCGACGGTCAAACTGACCTACTCACCCCGGAACCCAACTCCTGAAGACATAGTTTATTTTAATGCTCAGGCATCTGATCCCGATGGGGACTCACTGACGTACAAGTGGTTTTTGAACGGTGTGGAGCAAACTAGAGCTACCGCTCCTAATGTGCAGTGGGCAAACCCCGTTGAGGGAACGCACACTATGAGGGTTGTAGTTTCCGATGGCAAAGGCGGGACAGCTGAGGATAGTGTTCAGTTTATTGTTTCTGACCAAACTCCCCCACCACCCAGCACGAAGACGATCGAGCAAGCGCTGGACGCCGACGAGGATAAGATCATCGGCGATCTGGAGATGCTCCAAGCACTTCAGTACTGGATCAAGCAACAAATTGTCCCCGGCACGGGTAAGACTATTGATGACTTGATGATGCTGGCGCTCTTGCAAAAGTGGATCAAAGGGACGCCGATTCAGTAAAAAAGAGCATCTCGGAATAGTTCAAGCAAGTAGGGCCGATGGAGACATCGGCCCTATGCACGTGTCACAGAGCTTGACAAAAGCAGACTAATTTAGTAGGATTTTCATCAGTTCTTGATTGGAGGAGGAATTGAGCATGATCGTGGTCGCCAATCGCATTCCTGTTGCTCAGGGGTACGAGAAGCAGTTCGAGGAGCGCTTCCGAAATCGTCAGAGACTGGTCGAGCAGATGCCCGGCTTTATGAAGTTTCAGTTGCTCAAGCCCATCCAAGGAGATTATTATATTTCGATGACGTATTGGGAGAGTTACGAAGCGTTTGAGAACTGGACGAAGAGCCCAGAGTTCGAGAAAGCCCACTCGGCCAATCCACCCCCACCCAAAGAGATGTTCACCGGCAAGAACATCTTAGAGATTCACGAGGTGATCTTAAGCTCGGACTTCAAGGCTTCGTAAAGCAGCCAGACCTTCGCGAAAACGTTTCAGGCCCTCGCGCAGCTGCTCCAGCGACGTTGCGTACGAAATCCTCACATAGCTGTCCGCACCGAACGCCGCGCCAGGGACTACCGCGACATGCGCTTTTTCGAGCAAGTAGCGCGCTAGGTCCACAGAATTTTTTGCGTCCCCATTGAAAAAGCTCGACACCGTGGGGAAGACGTAGAATGCTCCGTGAGGTATCGCAAAGTCGATCCCTTTGATCTTCTCTAGCTCGTTCAGCACGACCTCCCGTCGCCGCCGATACTCGGAGAGCATAGCTTCGACGCACGATTGATCTCCTGTGATGGCTGCCAGCGCTGCCTTCTGAGAGATCGAGGTCGGATGTGACGTCAAATGGCTTTGGATTGCAGCCATTGCTTGCGTGAGCTCCTTCGGCGCTGCGGACCAGCCCAACCGCCAGCCGGTCATCGCATACGTCTTGGACGCCGAATTGACTGCGATAACGTGCTCGCTGTCAAACTCCACGACGCTGACGTGCTCGCCCTCATAGATGAACTTCTCGTAGCACTCGTCGTAGATCACAAAGAGCTTATGTCGTTGGGCAAGCTGCACGATCTCTTGCAGATGCTGCCGCTCCAGCACTGTGCCTGCAGGGTTATTCGGAGAGTTGAGAATGATCGCCTTCGTGCGGGCTGTAATGTGCTCCTGCAACAGATCAGCACTGATCTGAAAGTCCCTGTCCATAGGCACGAAGATCGGACAGGCTCCCACAAGCTTGACTTGCTCCGGGTAGCTCACCCAGTACGGGACGGGAATGAGCACCTCATCACCGGGTTCAAAGAGCGCGACAGAGATATTATAAAGGGCTTGCTTCGCCCCGCTGGTGACGAGCACGTTTTCCGCCGTGTAGCGCGTTCCGTACTCTCTGTTATATTTTTGGGCGATGGCATCGCGCAGCTCCCAGATGCCTGTCTCGGCTGTGTATTTTGTAAAGTTTTGCGCGAGCGCTTCTTCCGCTGCACGCTTGATGTGTTCTGGGGTGGGGAAATCAGGTTCGCCCGGCCCTAAATCGATAACGTTTATCCCGCGACGCTTGAGCTCATCGGCCGCGCGTTTGACGGCCAGTGTCGCTGACGGTGTAATCTGCATAACCCTGTGAGATAGCTTCATAAGGCTCCTCTGTGTCAAAGAATCGTTCTCTATTGTAAGCGAAGAGACAGCGCTTTGCCATGATGCGTGACATCTGTAACTGACAAGCCCGCATGTCCCCAATATAGTAGACGCCGGGAAAAGGAGGTCGGTATGAAGAAATTGTTCATAGTGCTTGTCGCAGTGGGAATGAGCGTGACTGCTGCAGCGCAGGCTCTGGACGTGACAGTCTCGGTGAGCTTACCCATCACACCTTCTGGGGCGGCACTCGATCAGGTCTTCTGCTCAGTGCAAGCCCAATCAGTGATCGGGGGCTGGCAGATGAGTGGGCAACTGGACTTGACCCTAAGGCCGGTAGCTATGAAGCAACTGATCTTGATTACGCAGGGGGCACTGGCCGGCTTCACCATCGTTGACCAGTCGGTTCTTGACCCACAGGGTGTCTTTCGCGATCAGACTACCGTGAGCACCAAGTACGCTGGGCTTGATCTGTCCGTAGCGTTCGCGTACAGCTACGCGTTCTTGCCAGAGTTCGCGTTCACCTTCAGCAGTGCCACGCTAGGGGTGTCAGCGACGACAGCTGAGAACGTCTTGCTCTCTAGCGCGACGACCATGACCTTGCAGGGGTTCGCTAAGCAAGCCTTCACCATAGGCTTCTCTGTTCAAGGGGTCTCAATCGCGCGTACGACGGAACTGACGATGTCCGGGCTCTCTCAAGAGATTTGGAGAATCTCTCTTAGCGTCCAAGAGTGGGCCATCACGCGCACAACCGTCTACACCGCCGAGGGCTTCGCTTCGGATACTCTGAGCGTGAGCAGGCAATTCGGAGACTATCTCTTCGTTGGGACAACGGTCTTCACCAAGTCGGGATGGTCGAAGACCCTGACGGTGGGGCAGATCTTCAAGGGCCTCTCTCTCGGCTTAGGTTTGTAGCTATCTTCGCAGAGGGGCGTCCAGCCGGACGCCCCTGCTTTTTTTTGTCCTTCACAAGTTCTCCACAATTTCAGTATAATCTTTTTGCTATGAAGCGTGTTCTCTTCGCTGTTATCTTCATAACGCTCTGCATCGTATCAGCTCAGGCACAGCCCATCTCAGAAGTCATCCAACAGATAGCGCAGCGTGCACCAGCGATTCTTCAAACTCAAGACAATATTGCAACCGCTGAACAGGAGCTGAGGCTCGCCTACCAGAGCGTCTGGATGCCCCAATTCACCGTGAGTGCCATACCTATCGGGCTTTCGGGCAACAGCATTCAAGGCAGCGCAACGCTCTCTCTGGGGCTGAGCCTGCCCACTGGCACAACGTTCCGGCTTAGCTATATTGGAAGTCTGAGCTATATGAACGGTAGCTTCCGGAGCACCCTCAGCGGTGAGGCGACCCAGCCCTTGCTGCTGAATTTCAAACTCACCGACGCAGCCATAGAGCTTGATCGCCGCCAAAGAGCGCTCGAAGAAGCCAAACAAACTCTCTCCGAGACGCAACGCCAAGTTATTCTCAACGCGCTCAGCGATCTCTTGGATCTGACCATAGCTCAAGAGTCCATCGAGATCGCCCAGGCACGAGTCGATTTGAGCAGAAAACGCCTAGACGCAGTGCGCAGCAGAGTCCAGAGCGGCCAAGCCGGGCAAACAGATCTCTTAGCAGCGCAGATCGAGCTGCGTCAGAGCGAGCTGAATTTGGCAAAGCTTCAGCGTAACTTCGCTCTCGCCCAAGAGAGATTTCTTGTGACCTATGGGTTTGAGAAAACACCTACCTGGCAAGCGCCAACTGTCAAGGCTGAGCTCACAGATCTCGCTGAAGTGCTCCTGCACTTAGAGATCACCCCTGAAGTCATCTCGAAAGATGCACAGGTGCGCCGTGCGACGCAGCAAGTTACAGAAGCCGAGCGTATCTTAAGCAAAGCACAACAAGATGCGCTCCCTCAACTAGGACTCACTGTAAACTACGATCCACAAAGCGCCGGCTGGGGCATCGGACTGAGTGTTCGCATCAGCTTTCTCACGGACCAAGCACTCAAGCTCGAGGAGGCCCAGCGGGCGCTCGCTGCAGCCCAACAGACACTCAAATCTACCAGAGAGACTGTCAGAGTCGAGCTACTCACCCAGCGCAACGCTTTGCAGGAAGCGTATAGTCAGCTTGACGTGCTGGCACTCCAGAGCGAGCTGATCGCTCTCCAACAAGTAATGAAGGAGCAGCAGCGTGAGCGCGGATTGCTCAGCGCTACAGATTGGGAGGCGTTTATCATCGAGAAACGCGAATTTGAGAACGAGCACCGCGCGGCTCTCTATAAGCTTGCCATAGCGTATCTGAGATACAAGAACTCATGGGGTTTGAGCTTCTCCTTGAAGGAGGTCTTCGATGAATAGAACTGTTAAATTACTGGGCGGAATCGTGCTGCTTGGTGCGATTGCTGCTCTAGGGTTTTACGGATATCAGAGATTCTTCGCATCTCCGGCGCAGATGGGCAGTGCGCGGAGCAGCGACCGCGCACGCGACTCGAATATAGCGATCGTCATGAAGAAAGATCTCGTGCGCACAGTTGCGGCATTCGGCGAAGTTTTTCCCAAAGAAGAGATCGTGTTGCGTTTCAAGACCAGCGGCATTGTCCAAGAGATCTTAGTGCGTGAAGGCGAGCGCGTCCAGAAGAATCAGATACTTGCTCGACTCAGCAACGCCCAACAAGAGCTGAAACTATTACAAGCCAAGAACGCTTATGAAGCTGCAAAGATCAGCGCACCACCGAGCGAAGTCCAGATCAAAGAACTGGAATACAAGATCGCTCAAGAAGAATACGAATATACGATCCTCAAAGCCCCCTGGGACGGCGACGTGATCGCCCTCCACGTCCAAGAGGGTGAGAGCGTCACCAACACGACGGATATTATAACGTTGCTCAACCGCGATGAGATATTCGTGACCGTAGATATAGACGAGGTCGACATCCGCGAGATCGCGCTGGGACAGAAAGCACGCGTCACTCTTGAAGCCTACCCAGATTTACGGTTCGCTGCCGAAGTGACGGCTATCAGTTATCGGGCTGTGGCCAAGGGAAGCACGAAAGCCGTCGCGGTGACCCTCAAGCTCTTGCAGAACGATCCGAAAATTAAGCCCGGCTTTTCTGCCAAGGCCGAGATCATCGTCGCTGAAGTCAAAGATGCCCTGCAAGTCCCGCTCTCAGCAATTCGCACTGTTGGGGGTAAAAGCTTCGTCGCTGTCGTCAAGGGCACAACCGTCGAGCAAGTTGAAGTGCGTGTCGGTCGGACAACGACGGAAGTCGCGCAGATTCTCTCAGGACTTCAAGAAGGGGATCGCATCTTAGCCGTCAACGCCACGACGCGCCAGAGTCAAACACAACAGCGCAACGTCCCCGTCGCGCCCTTTGGCTTCCCAGGACGGTGAGACGATGGGTGAGCTCTTTACTCTCCAAGACGTCACCAAAGTCTACAAGATGGACGAAGTCGAAGTCCATGCTCTCAACGGTATCAGCTGTACTATTCGGCAAGGCGAGTTCGTGGCGATCATGGGGCCATCGGGGTCCGGAAAATCCACAGTGATGCATCTGTTGGGGTGCTTGGACCGGCCCACATCAGGGCAGATCCTCCTTGAAGGGTTCGACCTTGCCCAAGCGACAGATAATCAGCTTGCGGAGATTCGCAATGCGAGGATTGGCTTTGTCTTTCAGCAGTTTAATCTCTTGCCCAGAGAGAGCGCGCTGCGCAACGTCGAGACCCCGGCGATCTATGCGGGGATGAGGCGCTCCGAGCGCGTGCGCAAAGCAAAATCACTACTTGAGCGCGTCGGCTTGGGGGATCGGCTCTTTCACTTCCCCTCCCAGCTTTCCGGGGGCGAGCGCCAACGGGTCGCTATCGCGCGGGCGCTCATGAATGATCCGGCTATCGTCTTGGCTGACGAACCGACAGGCAACCTCGACACCAAGACCGGCGAAGAGATCTTAGCTCTGTTTGAGAACTTACACAGAGAAGGGCGCACGGTCGTCTTAGTGACACACGATCGGCGCGTGGCTCAGTACGCCTCGCGAATTCTTCATATGCAAGACGGGCGCATCCTCAAAGAAGAGCGGGTGAATTGAAACCATGAGCTTTCTGGAGATGCTGCGCACGACTATAAATAGCTTGAGCGCGCACAAATTGCGCACGGCGCTCTCGGTCTTGGGGATTCTGATCGGCGTCGCATCGGTGATCGCGATGATCTCTGTTGGCCAGGGGGCAACATATGACATTCGCTCGCGCGTCGAGTCGCTGGGAGCAGATTTAATCACTGTCAGCCCAGCATTTCGCGTCGGGCGTGCAGGAGTCGCCAGCACCCAAACCACAGAGACGTTCACTCTGGAACTCGCTAACGAATTAGCGAAAGCCCCAGCAGTGCGTGACGTCGTGCCCGTCATTCAGACCAGCGGGACGATCAAATACAGAGATCGCAGCCTTCAGACAACGCTCGTGGGTGTGACCCCAGCGTACCCCAGTGTCGTGAATTATCTCATTGCTAGAGGCCGGTTCTTCTCCGCACAAGATTTAGAGAATTACACCAAAGTGCTGGTGCTCGGCAGCGAAGTGGCGCAGCAGCTCTTCCCCGACGAAGACCCCTTGGGCAAAGAAGTCGTGCTGGAGCGCGCGGGGACGCGCTTCTTGTTCACTATTATTGGCGTGATGACGAGTAAAGGGCAGCTCGGCTTTGGGCAATACGACAATAGAATTTATCTGCCGGTCACGACCGTCGCGCGGCGTATCACCGGAGACCGCACCGTGAATTTTTATAACTTGCGAGTTGCCAGCACCGACCAAGTCGATGAAGCCATTGCCCAAGTTGAGTTTATCTTATCTCGCAGAATTTCTAATTCCGAAGACTATCGCGTGCGCGCGCAGCAAGAGGTCATAGAAACAGTCAATCAGAACGCAGCGACCATGACATTTTTGTTGGGAGGCATTGCTGCAATTGCCCTCCTCGTTGGCGGCATCGGGATTATGAACATTCTCTTGGTCTCTGTTGTCGAGCGCACGCGAGAGATTGGGATTCGCAAAGCCCTCGGCGCGAAGCGCAGAGATATTCTTTTACAGTTTTTGACTGAGTCTGTGTTCGTGAGCGTGCTGGGGGGAGTGATAGGGTTGCTGATGGGCATTGGAGCAGCAGCGGTGATCGCGTCGTTCAGCAAATGGCCGCTGATTGTCCCATCGTATGCTATCTTTCTAGCCCTGGGGTTCTCGCTGATAGTGGGGTTGATCTTTGGGGTCTATCCGGCGGCGCGTGCAGCGCGGCTCGACCCAGTTGAAGCGCTGCGATATGAATAAAAAAACTGCTGAAAGCTGAGCGCTTATTTTCTGAACCCCGGCGGTTGCAGGGGAAGCTACGGATACTGCCCACCTTCGGGAGTCTTGAGAAACTCCAAGGCTGACGGACAGACATCGCCTAGCTCTTTTGCGCCACTAATTGTATTTTGCCTCCCCGTGATGAGTCCTTCAAAAGTTTTAGAAAGATAATAACCTTTTATATCACAAGCCTCTATCGCGAGAACCATCCCCCACCCTCTCTCAGATATCAAGTAGCTTTCTTCTACATGTAGGCGAGCGTTATCTACTAGCACCCCATGGCCATTTATGCTGAAGATTTTGACGCGCTGCAAGACAAGATCACTACCCTGATAAGCCTCTATTCCTGCACGATTAAGCGTAGTGACCTCAATCCGAGTATCGTACAGCCAGACTTTGGCACCGTTCATGGCTATGAGACGATCCAGAAACTCACCGCCGATGACTAGAGCTTCGCCAGGACCAACGAACAAAGCATAAGAAAATAGGCCATGCCTTCCCCCTACAATGCGAACGTTTATCATGATGATTCTAGCTTGTGGCTGCTCTGTTTTCCCCGCCACGGCGACCACCTCAATATCACCAGTCACATTCATATTCACGAGCGTGACTTGTGCTGATTTGCCCACCACTATATTCCCAACCAGAGTTAAGGCCTGGATGCTAGCATGAACACCGCTGATAAAGAGTCCCGAGTTGATCAAAACGGATTGTGGCTCATACCCGATCAAGTTTACGTTCCTCGGGATCGACAGTGCTTCCATGTATACGCCAGGCAAGATCACAATGGTAGCCCCATCGGCGGCAGCGTCGAGGGCATCTTGAATCTTGCTGAACTGACAAGTTGGTGGCCCTTGGGGGCAGACGATGATGATCTGTCCCCTATTGGTTAATTGGCCCATGTGATAGGTGCCACTGCGGTAAGCGCACTCGTTACTAGTAAGCCTGGCACTTTTGTCAAAGCTCTCATAGGGCCTCCTCTCTCTCAAAGGCGAGCTTGGCCAGGCCAGCGGTGCGCATAATCTCCTCGTTTTGCGCTCTTCCCCCCTGCTCCCTCGAGGCCCTGAGCGAGAGTAAGCGTCTTTGAGTGTTATCACTCTTATATGTAGCACAAATGGGGGGAAAAGCCAAGAGGGCGACACGAAGATCGCGTGTGGATCGGGATTTGGGTTTACTCTGTTGAGCTCATCGCCGCCCAAATCTTCTCTCAAGCTCTTCGAGCGAGTACGCTAAGACTATCGGTCGCCCGTGCGGGCAACTGTAGGGATTCTGGGTCTGCTTGAGCTGCCGAATCAGCTCTGTCATCTCTTCTGGGCGCAACAGCTTGTTCTTCACAACGGCGGCTTCGCACGCGACACGCGCTGCCAGCGTTTTGGCTAGCTCTTCGAGGCTCGGCTCAGCTTCACGCTCCAGCACCGCGAGCACACGCTCAATCGTCTCTGCAAATTCTCTCTTGCTCCATTCGCTGGTCAACACCTGAGGCCAATCGCGTAGAATAAACGTCCCGCCGCCAAAGCGCTCGATCCCCATACCCACGCGCTCGTCTAACTCTCGGAGATGCGCCGCAAGCAGTTCAGCCTTGTCTGGAGGCATCTCAATCGTGATGGGGATCAAGAGTCTCTGTCGAATGATTTTTTGCTCTCTGAGCTGCGCGAGAAGTTTCTCGTAGAGAATCCGCTCATGAGCGACGTGCTGATCGATGATCTCTAAGCCTGACTCAGTCTGAACTACAATATACGTCCCATGGAGCTGCCCCAGAACGCGAAAACTAGGCGCCGGCTCAGAAGTAGGAGCAGCTTGGCGCAACGCTTCGAGCTCGCTGCGCAGATCAAGCTGTTTGGTTGTAGGAGAGGGGATGGGTTCGCACGTTTGTGAGCTTGCGAGGCCCTCACCCCCGACCCCTCTCCCGTAGTGACCTACGGGAGAGGGGTGCCCACAAGGCGGGGTGAGGGCCCTTTCCAATCGCGGCACGGCATGAGCCGACGTCAATGCTTTGGTGATCGCTTGCTTGACGACCGCTTGCACTTTGATCGGTTCAGCAAAGCGCACTTCGGCCTTCTGCGGGTGCACGTTGACGTCGACAGCGCGCGGGTCGATCTCGATAAACAAAAAGATATAGGGGTATTGATCGCTCTTGATGGCGCTCTCATACGCTTGCGAGATCGCATAATTGATCTGAGAATCTTTGACGAAGCGCCCATTGACGAAGAGAAATTGTTCGGTGCGGTCGGAGCGCGTCAACTGTGAGGGGCTGACTAGACCGTGCACGGTGATGCCCGGAATCGCTGTGTGCACGTCGAGGAGAGCGCGGGCAAGTTCTGGTGTGTAGAGTTGAGCAACGGTCTGGCGCAGATCGCTACTGGGAGGGAGATCGAGCACAGTCTTTCTGTCGTGCTCCAGACGGAAGTGCGCGTTCGGGTACGCGAGCGCAAAGCGCTTCACCACACGCACGATGTGGAAGAACTCGGTCTTATTGGTTTTTAAAAACTTTCTGCGTGCAGGGACGTTAAAGAAGAGTTCGCGAACGTCTACGGTTGTTCCTCGTGCGCGTCCCGCAGCCTTCACGGTGAGCACGCGCCCGCCCTCGATCTCGACCTGGGCGCCTTCAGGAGATTCGGCGCTCTTACTTGTAATGATGGTCTTGGAGACTTCAACGATGCTTGCGAGCGCTTCCCCACGAAAGCCGAGTGTGCGAATATTATAAAGGTCTTCTTCAGAGGAGATTTTGCTGGTCGTATGGCGCTGAACAGCTAAGAGCAGATCTTCTCGGGTCATGCCCTCGCCGTCGTCAGCAACGCAGAGCCGGCGCTCACCCCCGCCTTCGACAACGAGCTCGATCTTCGTTGCCCCAGCGTCGAGAGCGTTCTCAATGAGTTCTTTGGCGACCGACGCCGGGCGCTCGATCACTTCCCCAGCAGCGATCTTGTTGACTACGTGGGCATCTAAGACCTTGACTTTCATGGGCACCCTCTGTCACAATAGCAAAAGCGCAGGAGGCTGACAAATCACGTGACGAAATATCTCTGGGTTCTTGGAATACTCGTGCTGAGCGTCGGGGCAACAGCGCAGGAGCGTGCGCCACGTTTGGGCATCGGCGCAAGCTGGATGGAGCTCGATAATTTTCAGGCGGCGTTGCCCACGCTCACTCTCTCTCAGAAGGTCTTGCTCTTTTCAGTTCGTGGGGAGACGCAGATTGATCTGGGACTGGCGTTGCGGTTAGCTGGGGGATGGGGCTTCGCCTTTGAGGGAAGCCCCTTGGGCATAGGGCACTACGAGACGGCGCTCGCGTTTCATTTTCCCTTCGGGCGGGCCAGCGCTTCTATTGAGCTGGGCTCTGGGATTTTGCACGTGGTGCAGGGCTCTGAGCAGGCGTGGCGGCTGACGGGCTGGGTCGGTGCTGGGGGAAGATTCTCGCTCTTCCCGAAAATATCTGTTTTCTTTGACGTCGTGCCCCTGGTACTGCTCGACTTCAGTCAGCAGAATCTGCCGTGGGTTTGGAGCTATCGCTCCGGAGTGCTCTGGCGGTTTTAGCCTGCCCGCCGCACGCGGATCGTCCCACCCGATTTGTGCGCTTCGTAGATTCTCTCTGCTGGCTCGCTCCCACGCACTAATTTAATGCTCCCTGTGCGCGAGACCGAGCCAATAAAGACCGGCTCGCCGTCGACTAAGATCTCGATGTTGCGCCCGCGCAGCGATGGGTCTAGGTCTAAAATCACGTGTCGGTCGCTGACCTCGATATCCACGTCCTGATGGACCGTTGTCTCCATCTCGTCGTAAGAGCGCACATCAAGCCTGATACCAAGATCAGCTTCGAGCTCCCGAATGCGGCTGCCCCCGCGCCCCAAGATTATGGGAATTTGATCCTCATCGACATAGAGCGTTGCCTGATTATCCGAGCGAATCTCGACAGTGAACGGGCCACGGATGATACGCCGCAGTTCATACTCCAATGCTTGCGCTGCTAGTCTCCACACAGGCTTTTCGCTCACGACTTCTTTGATCGGCATGACGACCACCTGCTCGCCAAAGCTATAGATCTCGTAGACCAACGCTTTGCTCTCAAACTGACGGATCTCGATCACCGGGCGAGCTAAGTCCGTATCGCCCATGCCGCTGGGGACTTTCACCGTGAACTCGACTTCGTAGATCTCTTTCACATCGCCGTCTTCAATGAAGACAACCGTATCTACGACTTGGGGGATCATCCCCAAATCGACGCGCCCAATAAGTCTTTGCACAGCGTCAATGCCCCGCGTGGCGTGCACCACCCCGATCATCCCTACGCCAGCGAGTCTCATATCTGCGAAGACCTTGAAGTCCTCGTCAACACGCATCTCGTCGAAGATCGTGTAGTCAGGGCGGACCAACAGCAACACATCGGCAGTTTTCTTCATCTCTCCAGCCAAGGCCGTGTATTGGGTGATCTCATCGGAGAGCTCTAAGTCTCGAGGCTTCTCCATGGTTTTGAGAATCCAGCCCGACTCTTGTAAGTACTCGGCGATCCCTTGGACAAACGTCGACTTCCCTGCCCCCGGAGCCCCAGAGACCAAGACGCCGCGCGAACGCTCCCGCAACCGCTCTTTCAAGAGATCTGCGTAGCGATACTCATCGAGCTTCTTGCGCACGATGGGCCGGACAATCGTGATCTCCAGCGCATCACTGAAGGGCGGGCGGGCAATAGCGATTCTCAAATTTTTGAGTTGGACTACCGTGCTGCCGCCGGCGTCCATCTCAATGAACCCTTCGGGGTGGCCCTTAGCGACCTCAACGATCTCGCGAGCCATTCTCTCTAATTCTTTTTCGGTCATGGGCTCGTCGCGCAACGGGACGACCTTCATGTGTCCTGGGGTGCCGCGCTTGGCTTTGGGGCGAGCTTTGGCACGTAGATGCACCGACATCGTTTGATCATCAAAGAACTGCATGATCGAGAGCTGCTCTAGGCCGCGGCCATCAGCAGCCGCCCCCAAGAACTGCATGGGCAGCCCTTGAGCTTCACTCACGATCGCTTGACTACGACTGCTCGTCAGCAAAATCGCGTTCTCTTCCTCGGCGACGGCGCGGACCATCGCGTGAATTTCTCCTGTCTCCATCAGTCGCAACGGATCGATCCTAGGCCGCTCCCCCTTGAAGACGAGCTCGATCTGTCCTTCCCATGCGAGCTGTTGCAATCGCTTTAATTCATTAAGCCCCGTGTAGCCCGTCTCCTGCCCGCGCACCGCTTGCGCTTCCAAGAGAGCCAAGACCGCCTTGGGCACAATGAACACAGCATTGGGGAATTTGTTTTGGCGAATCCCTTCAGTAATGCGTCCGTCGACAATGACACTCGTGTCCAGCACGTAACGCTCAGCCTTACTCGCTTCGGACATATCTCTCTCCTAATAGAGCTGCAACTTGCTCTAAGAATTCTTTGTCTCTCTTGGTGAACGCGTGGAGCGCATCGCTGTCGATATCGATCTCTCCAATCACTTGTGAACCTTTGAAGATGGGCACGACAATCTCCGACTTCGTATACGGGAAGCACGCCAAGTATCTGGGATCAGCGGTAACGTCGCCGACGATCACAGTTCTCTTCTCTTGGGCAGCCAGACCGCAGATCCCCTTCCCAATGGGGATTTTGACATGCTGAGTCGCTTCAGGGCCATCCCAAGCTTTTAAGACCAACTCATCGCTTTCGAGCATATAGATGCCGACCCAGTTATAGTGGGCGACGTTCCTACGCAAAAAAGAGACGACCCTTGGCAATGCCTGTACAAAATCCAATCCCATGACCTCTTGTCGCAAGGAACTTAGCAAGTCCATGACATCTCAAGCATATCACTAAGATCCGGGTACCTGCAAGGGGAGGAGATACGTGAGGACGCGCTTGACGCCCTGCGCCGCGTGCAGTATCATTCCCCTGGTGCAATTCTGTTCTTAATATCTATCTGGAGGTGGCCTGCTTATGCCAAAGTATGGGAGACTGACTGACCCATTAACCCTCGAAGCTGATGTCTTGAGATTCTGGGAGCAGGCCATCATTGCGAACAAAAGTCTCAGTCGCAACGAACAGAACAGGGCAACGAAGCGCTTCGTCTTCTACGAGGGCCCCCCAACAGCGAATGATAAGCCCCACTTTGGGCACCTCATCCCCCGCGTCTATAAAGATCTCTTCCCAAGATACAAACTGATGCAGGGCTATCACGTCATCAAGAAAGGGGGCTGGGATACCCACGGCCTGCCCGTCGAGCTCAAGGTCGAAAAAGAGTTGGGACTTAATAGCAAGCGCGAGATCGAAGCCTTTGGCGTCGAAGCGTTTGTCAAGAAGTGCAAGGAGAACGTCTGGAAATTCAAGGGCGAGTGGGAGCGTTTCGATCCCAGAATGGGCTTCTGGTACGACCAAGAGCACGCATATGTCACGTATACGAACGAATATATCGAATCAGTCTGGTGGGCGCTCAAGAAGATCTGGGAGAAAGGCTTGCTCTATAAAGGGCACAAAGTCTTGCCCTACTGCCCGCGCTGCGGCACAGCGTTAAGCTCCCACGAAGTCGCCCAAGGCTACGAGACGACCAAAGACCCGTCGATCTTCTTCAAGCTCAGAGTTCGTGAGCTTAAAGACACGTACTTTCTTGTCTGGACGACCACCCCCTGGACTGTGCCCAGCAACGTCGCTTTAGC
>FMJZ01054564.1_pt1 | contig 14755 bp, 4 predicted proteins | sample 1987881 | NCBI WGS metagenome assembly FMJZ01 (sample SAMEA4378227, study PRJEB15110) | soil metagenome | biome: soil; feature: Field; material: Soil | place: India | collected 2015-03-11 | depth 0 m | reverse complement strand
TGTGCGTTCTTTCGTGGCCATATGACCTCTGCTGAGTTTTCAGAAATACTCTAGCCGCCGGGGTTCTGGCGCAGCGCATCGGCTAGTGGCAGTGGCGGAGCGCCGACTTGTCGCGACACATCGGGATGCGCACTATCCCGCGCTTGCGGTATCCAAGGCCGTCCTGCAGGTGCTGGGACGGCGCTCCGTTCTTTTGAATCCAGCCTGCCCGTCGCAAAAATACGACGCTCGTCGTATTGTTTCTGGGCGGGTCACCTTTATAATGTGTGTTTGTTTACAGTAGGCCTGTAGGGCGTTCGGATGGAAAACCAAAATAAGGTGGAAACCATAATTCGCAGAAGGAAACATTTATGAAAAAAACAGTAACATGTATCGTTGCGGCTTTGCTCACTGCCGGCTGTGTGTGGGCGCAGACTTCGTCTGTCACCGTTGAGAATGCTGGAACGTTCAACTACGGAGATTGCGCTGGATTCCGTATTGATTTTGATGCCACACCCTCAGGAACTGTTGTTTGGACACCGCCTTTGGTGAGCGGCGAAACCTACTTCTTGAACTCCGTTTCGATAAAGTACGGTGGGTCTCAAGCGAATACGCTCCCCAAGTATCTTGGGGTCTATTCTGGGTTTAGCGGCGGGGTCTTGTCTGGTTTTCTGGGTGTGTCTGATTATCCAATTGACTTCACGCTCCTCCCGGCAGGAGCGTGGACAAATTTCACTTTCAGCGGCATCACAGTCACTGTGGACTCAACGGTTGGATCGGGTTCGGGCCTGCTCAACTTTGTTTACCAAACTGAACCTACAGCACGCACGGGAGTGGAAACCGGGGTGTCCACCCGTCGTAACGAAGGCTTCCCAACCGAGGACCAAATGCCAATCTTCTACGCCAATATTATAGCTACGTGGGGGGCGGTTATTCCTGCGCGCGCGCCGCAATATCAGGCGACTCTTACCGTGGTACCTGAACCGAGCGCAGTTGCCCTGATCAGCCTTGCAGGCGCTGCGTTCGTGTTTGCGCGCCGCCGTTTGGCAAAGTAGGGTCTTGCCGGAAATAGCGTTGCATTAGGCTTTTTTTTGCAGACAGAGACGGGGCTTGGTCAACCGCGCCAATTGGATGGCGCGGTTGTTTTTTCGCGAACTTGGACCAATCGAGAGAAAGAAGGGAGTCGGGTTGGCTGGTCACCGAGAGATGATTGGAAGATGAAAGCAAACGCTACGTTGGGATCAAACCATCTTTGCGCTGAAGCGAGTGGAGGCGGGAGACGCGGCGCCAGTGGAGATTGAGATTAACGCGGTTGGTTCGCGCAGGGCCGCGTGGATTTCAAGGGATGCCGGCTGGATCGCGCCCCATTTGGCTTGGGTGTCGGCAACGCAAAATGTGTTGTCGGTGTATCCTTCAATCTTGTGCAGAGCACCATGTTTGGTGTCCTCCCTTCAGGGTTTCTGCTGCGACCAAACACACCAAAGCGTGGACACCAAACGGTCGCGGAGCACAATAAAAGCCGCCCAACATTAAGGGATTGCATGCCGTGTTCGTGGTAATCAAGGACGGGCGTTTTGAAGCAAGCATGTTCGTGGTTTTGCCGGGCGCGTGCTTTGGCGCCGGGCTGTCGCGGCGTTGTTGGCAGCGGCGGTGGCTCATAGCCTTCGACTTGACTGACTGGTATCCGGCCGATTCATACCGGAGTGCGTTCAATGTACCACGAACTCTTTCTCACCCCATTCCGCTGTGCGCGACAAACCCCGCTCCCGCAATCGCGGGACCGACTTCCAAGTCAGTAGGGTGTGAGCCAGAAGCGGTGCGCCGTAAGTTTGGAAACTTGTGATACAGTCCAGACTGTGTCGGGAGAAGTCTGCGCCACCCGCTCGACCGTCGCTGGCTGTGAAATATGCGGGCTAAATAAGTTGCCAAGGTGCTGCTGAGAGTTACAATGCCAGGCGATGGATCACCTTGAAAAAGAGCGGCCTCTGGCTGATGCAGGCTTCAGCTTCACATTCGCCCTCGTCTTGGGAACGATTGCCACTGCTGCTCATGTTCACGCCCAATCAACCCCAACTATCACCGGCCTCGCGCAGCTTCCGCAGGCGCTCAGCCGTGAGACGCATCTTGTGGCAGACATTCAGCTCGAAGCCACCGTCTTTGCCTGCGACACAAACACCGGCGTTCTGATCCTACAAGATGCAAACGGCACTGCACTGCTCGAAATGGACAGCCTCGAGCATGAGTTTCACCCCGGCGACAAAATCCAAATCGAGTCCTCGCGGTGTTTTATCCAACCCGGCGATGTCGGCGTGTACGTTTCCGCCGCGCCGTTATTGAATAACGACGGTCTTCACAGCGCGCGAACAGTCAGCGGCACGCATTTTTTTAAAGCCGGCCGCTATCCGCTGCGATTGGACTGGTTCAATCAGTTTTCCGCATTTGAATTGGCCATTTCCTGTGTGGCGACAAACTCCGAGGGTCAATCATTCGGGGCGGCGCCAGTTGCGAAAGCAAACTTGATTCGCCCCGTTCGCGCAGAGTACTTCCATGGCTTTTGGTCGAGGTTGCCCAATTTTCAACTTCTTCGTCCCATCAAAGTTAGCAAAGCGACCAACTTCAATATTGGATTCCGGACTCGTGATGACATGGTTGGCATTCGATTCGAAGGATACTTTAACGCACCGCGAACCGGCGAATATCTTTTCAGTTTGCGCTCCGATGACGGCAGCCGGTTGTGGATCGGAAACCCTGCGGTGCCGGTGAGGAAAATCGGGACCAACACTCCGCCGCTTGCGCCGCTCGCGGTCATTGGGGAACCCATGAGCAGCCTGAATGAACGCCGTCTTGTGACAGTCCAAGGACGCGTAAGTTTTGTCTCGCGTTTTGGAAAAGGTTTGCGCTTCGAAATGCGTTCGGAACAGAACTCGCTTTCGGTTGCGATGGCCCAGGCCGAAGACCTTGAGCCTACCGATTTGTTGCATGCTTATGTACGCGTCTCTGGTGTGGCTGAAGGTGTTTTAACTGAAAATCAGCGCGTGGTGCTGGGCCGCCTTGCAGTTGCCAGCTCAAAGGAATTGAGCATTGTTGAAAATCCTCCAGGCCAAGAAACGCGGCCCCACGTACTGACTACCGTCATGCAAGTCCACAACCTCTCCAGAGACGCCGCCGCGCTCAAGGTGCCGGTGATGGTCCGGGGAGTCGTTACTGCCGTCGGCCCGCCACTTGATCGCTGGATGGCGATTCAAGATGACACACGGGGCATTTTCGTTAGGTTGACCTTGGTTACCAATATCGTTCCGAACGTCGGCGAGCTGTGGAGCGTCGCTGGCCACACGGAACCGGGCGATTTCGCCCCGATTATTGTGGCTGAAAAAGCAGTGTTGCTCGGCAAAAGCCGGCTGCCAGCCCCGGCGCATCCGAGTTGGAATCAGTTGGTCAATGGCAGCATGGATGTTCAGTGGGTCGAGCTTCAGGGCCTCGTCACCGGCGTTCAGAGCAACAGACTCTCCGTACTCCTGGCTGAAGGTCGTCAGGAAATCAGCACGCCACAGTGGGGCGAATCAGAATTGAAGGCGTTTGACAAAGCCGTCGTGCGCATTCGCGGCGCATTGTTCGCGGAATGGAATGCAGAAACCCGCGAAGTCCGCAGCGGAAGCATTACCATGCACAACGCATCCATTACGGTGGAGAAGCCAGCTCCTGAGGACCCGTTCGATGCCCCGGAGAAAACGCCGCGCGGTCTGTTCCATTTTGACGCCAAGGCCACGCCGTTTCAGCGGGTCAAAGTCCGTGGCCAAGTGACCTATGTGGATTCAAAACGTGTCTTTATTGAACAAGGCTCAGGCCTCCAGATTCTTCCCACTGCCAACGTGAAACTATGCGTCGGCGACTGGGTCGAAGCGGTCGGTTACCCGGAAATTTCCGGCGCCAGTCCGTTGTTACGGGAAGCGCTCCTGCGCAAAACCAGTAGTGGTGTTCTGCCAGAAGCACCGCTCATTTCCGATTCGCAACTCGCCAATGAGAGACCGGCGTCGCTGCGAATTCGTGTTGTGGGAAATCTGGTGGGCCAACACCGGGAGGAAGGAACGCCGGTTCTGCAAATCCAGACCCGCACACAACTGTTCCTTGCGCGCGTCGCCAACGCCGAGTCCATGCGTCCGTTGCGCCTGGGCAGCAAACTGTCGCTTACTGGCATTTGCGTTTCGGATGCACGCACCGACGCATCACAAAGCAGCACTTCGCACTTCGAACTGCTCCTGGCTGCGCCTACCGACATTGTCGTTATATCCAAGCCCTCGTGGTGGACGCTTCAACGTCTGCTGTTGGTTGTGGCGGTTTTGTTGGGCACGCTGGCACTGGCCGCTGCGTGGATCACGCAACTGCGGCGACAGGTCGCCCAACGCACGCTTCAACTTCAGCGCGAAATCCGCGAGCGCGAGCGTGCCGAGCGCCAGCATGCCCTCGAAGTGGAACGCGCCCGCATCGCGCGTGATCTGCACGACGACTTGGGTTCCGGCCTTACAGAGATCAACGTTCTTGCCAGCACCGGCGAGCGTGCCGGGTCGCGAGACTGCGCACAGCCGGCACTTTTCAAAGAGATTGCCGACAAAGCGCGCGGCCTTATAGCGGCTTTGGATGTGATCGTCTGGGCGGTTGATCCCGAGGACAATTCGCTGCAATCGCTGGCAGATTATCTCAGCAGTTACACTCGCGAGTACCTGGCCAAAACGTCCATTGCCTGCCGTTTCAAAATTCCTGTCACCCTCCCCGATGCCGCGCTGGACGGACGAACTCGGCACGAGGTGCTGATGGTGGTGAAGGAAACACTCAACAACATTGTCCGCCACGCTGACGCAACCGAAGTCGAATTCCATATGAGCCTCGCCAATGGCGCGCTGGAGATCACTATCACCGACAACGGAAAAGGATTTGACACGACCACCGAGGTCGGCGGACACGGCTTGAAGAACTGTTCGGCCCGGCTGATGAAAATCGGCGGTAGTTGCCGTGTCGAATCACAGGCGGGCGTTGGCACAACCGTCCACATACAGCTTCCCATGCCGTTCCCCGCCACGCCCCAGAGCAAGCGGGCAAATACGACGTTTGGCTGATTTATCACCTAAATGATGTCGAGTATGCTTCCCATTGTGCGAATTAAGACTGTGCAGAACTTGTTCGCTCCTGAAGTATGTCGGCAGATTTGTTAGCGAGTATGAAGCCGGATTTGAGCCTGGTGACCAAAGTCGCCATTGTCGAAGACAACGCCACGTACCGCCGGTATTTGGCGGAGCTGATCGAGGCGACACCGGACCACACATGTGTGTGCGCATGTGCCTCGGCGGAGGAAGCCCTGGCTGAAATTCCCAAGAACCGACCTGACGTGGTGTTAATGGACATTCACTTGCCCGGCGAGTCAGGCATTGCCTGCACGGCGCGGCTTCGTGAACAAATGCCGGAACTGCAGGTCATCATGCTGACCGTCTATAAGGACATCAAAATGATTTTCCAGGCGCTCAAGGCAGGCGCTTGTGGCTACGTGTTGAAACGGGCAGACGAAAGGGAAATTCTGGCTGCCATTGCCGAAGTGCGCGCGGGTGGCGCTCCGATGACGAGTGAAATTGCGCGCATGGTCGTGCGTTCATTCATGGAACCACCACTGACGTCGCTCCCCGAAACGGAACAGCTTTCTCCACGCGAAATGGAAATTCTCGCACTTCTGGCCGAAGGATTGTCGAACAAGGAAATCGGTGCCCGATTACATATCAGCTCTGCGACAGTGCGGACTCATCTCATGCACATTTACGAAAAGCTTCACGTCCGATGCCGCACTGAAGCCGCCGCGAAATACCTACGCGCAACTCCTCCCGCCGCTTGGCATGGAGCGCCAAAAACGTAGGTTGCAACCGTGCCTCTGGCGGTTGTGACAGAAACGATACTCTTGCGAAAGTGCGTTCAATTTGCCACGAATCACCACCGCACCCCAGCCATCTAACCGCTTAAGCGTAAGATACGGTATCGGTGATGGGGTATGCATCCTCTGCCGACCAGGCGGCAATGTCCCCTGTCGGCGGCACCGGCCGTGAGCAATTGTTTCGAGCCATTCAGTATTTCACGCCTCCGGCCTTGCCAGAGTAACTGTTTAGCGTAGGAGAAGCTGGTCGGGGCGAGTGTGGGTGTCAGGCGCAACCCCAGCCAAATGAGCGACGGGCCGTAGCCGCCCTCCTTACGTCAGCGGCTACAATGGCTATGAAATATGCGGGCTAAAACTACCGTTCGGACCTCGTTCATCTCCCAGATCACCTTGCCAATCGGTAAAAGACCGCGGGAGTGCCTGGCGCGATGGGCAGTGTCACTTGCCACTGGCTGCCGATGATCTGCGGCGCGGGCGAGGTCACGTTCACCCAATTACCTTCCACAAGATTCGTGCACGATTGCAGCGTGAAACCAGCAGATGCAAGCGGCCAGCTCAGGATCAGACCGGACGAATCGCCCGCGACGCTGATGGGCGGGCTGTCGGTGCTCAGTACCTGGCCAGAACCAAGGGCGTAGGTGGCGGCAATCTCACTTCGAGAAAGCGCTACGCTGTAGATGCGGAACTCGTCCAGCTGGCCGTCCAGATACGCATCGGCTGCGTATTGGGAGCGGCCCAGGTAGTTGTTGGTGGTGCTGCCCAGGCTGGCGGGCCTGAGCGTCATGGCGTTGTTTGTGCCCACTGGCACGCCATTCAGGTAGAGGATGCCCGTGTTGCCGTTGAGCGTCACCGCAACGTGATGCCAGACGCCGGTCGTCAGAGCGGACGTACCGTTGATGCGCTGTTCGCTGCCGGCGCCGCCGGTCGTGATCGCAAACCGCAGTGTGCCGCCCGTGCCACTCTGCGGTGTAAGGAACATGTTTGTGGTGGTGTTGTTGCCGAAGTCGAAGATCCGCGTCCAGTTGGCCGCTGAATTGAGCCGCACCCAAGCTTCGATGGTGAAGTTGGTCAGGGCGCTGACGATGCCCGGGGGTAAGTTAACGTATTGCGAGGAAGCTGAAGCCAGACTCAGTTGCCCACCCGCCAGCGTGCCGCCGTTGAAGACCGTGCCGTTCCAAGCGGGGCCGCCGACTGAGTCGGCCACAACAACGCCGCCGGTTTCGCTAAAGCTGTAGCGATGGACCAGTGGGCCGAGTAAGGGCGAGAGAGTGGTGGCGTTGGCTTGGGTGCTGTTGGCGCTTTCCCCAGCGCCGTTAATGGCAGTGACCACGTAGTAATATGTCGTACTTGCAGGCAGGCCGCTGTCGCTGAACGCTGTCCCAGTCACGCCTGCGGCAATCAGGGTGTATGGACCGCCGCTGACCGTGGCACGCCGCACATTGTAACTCGTTGCCCCCGACACCGTAGCCCACGACAGAACGATCTGGCTGGAAGAAACCGCCGTCGCCACAAGCCAAGTTGGAGCTGCCGGCGGCGAATAAGGCTGCGAGATGGTACATTCGAGCACGGGGCGGAGGTTGGTAGACGCAGATTCTTTCGAGTGGAAGCCGATGAAGATATTTACCGGACTCGGCTGCGATATTTTAAGGGACAGGGTGCCGTCGCCTCCAGCCTCGCTTTTTACGACGCCGGTCACGTCAATCACCCTTTGCTGACCGACGACATAGCCGGCCAGGTTTGTGATAATCAATCCTGAGCCCGTGGGTTGATTATTCCAGGTTATCTGTTCTGTCCAACTGTCGTTCGTCATGAACTCGTAGGCCAGTGTCGCGTTGCCGTCAACCTGATATGGCGTCAGCTTCAGCTTCGCGCTTTGCGCGTCGGCGAGGCCGCTCACGTTGAACTTCAGAAATGTGTTGCGATTGAATCCCGAACCAATGTTGCCGTCGTTTTTGACATGCAACTGGTCGCTGGTCCCGAAAGCGCTGTTTGCGTAACCGCCGTCACGCACGTAGGTATCCATCACCGGCTCAATTGTTACAGCGCTTGGAGTTGAAACGCTGACCACGGAACTGTTTGAGCCTTCGCCGTACGCGTTCACGCCTGAGACGGTGTAGTAATAGGTTTTTCCTGCAAACAGACCGGTGTTGCGGAAGGTTGTTCCGGTCACACCCATGGCCACGGTGATGAACGGCCCACCACTGGAGAGCGAACGTTTTACATTGTAACTGTTCGCGCCAGGCGAGGCCGTCCACGACAGGTCAACCTTGTCGAATGATACTGCTACTGCACTCAGGCCGATGGGTGGCGGCGGAGGGTTGATGGTCAGAGTTGTGGCGGACACTTCGGTGCTGTTTGCGCTTTCGCCGTGGGAATTCACGGCGCTGACGACGTAATAGTGTGTGGTCAGTTCGTCCAGCCCGGTATGGCTAAAGCTGGCATTGGTAACACCAATGGCGATGGTTGTGTATGGCCCACCGCGTGTTGAAGCATGTTTTACATTGTAACTGGCAGCACCGGGTGCAGCCGCCCATGTAAGATTGATCTGTGAGGTAGAGACCGGGATTGCTAAAAGCAGTTGCGGGACAAACGGGACCATGCCCGCCGACCAGCCGGTGCCCCCGATGACTTCCATGCTGTCAATATTGGGCAGACCGGCGCTGGAAGCGGCCCGCAGCATCACACCGCAGTTCCCCGCAGGAACTTGCGCATAAACCGTGACATGGTCCCAATTGGTCCACGCGCCCGTGGGCGGGAACTGAATGTTGGACGCCACATTGGTGCCGTTGACGAACAAATCAGCGGTCCGGGCATTGGTGCCGGCGTAGCGGAACGTGAATGATTTCGTCACCGACGAGTCAAAGATCACGCTCCAGTAAATGCTGGCCCCGTTTGTGTCGGTCGTGTTGGCGTAGCCGGGGCCGGTGTAGCCCTGATGGGAGTTGTCCACAGTGCCGTCCACACGGAGAAACTCCGGACTGTTCTCCTGGATGACAAACCCGTCGCCATAGGCAGTGGGTACCACAACAATGTTGTCGAAATAGATGAAGCCGGCCCCTGTGGCAGTGGCCCTGAACTCGATGGTATTCAAACCGGCGTTCAGGGTGATGTTTTGTTGGTTGATGGCCCAGTCGCTCAACGATGGTGTCCGGGCGAAGGTAGGCGTGCCCACTTTTGTCCCGTTCACATAAAGGTCAATCGTGTTCACGCTTGTGTTGGTGACCGAATATCTGGTCAGCAGCCTATAACCGCCGCTTTTCAGAACACTAACTGTCTTCCTGACAGCAGCCGAGGAACTGGTCCCGAACCGCAAATATCCCTGCCCTGTGTAGTTTCGGACGTTCCCTGAGTAACCGCTGGAAGTGATGCCTGATATGTTTCTGTAATCGAAACATTCCGCTTCATACTGACGCGGGCCAGGGAAAGGCATCGGCGGGTTTGGCGGGGTAATCGTGGCTGTTGTGTAATCGGTCAGACGTCCGGTGTTCGTTCCCGCACAATATACGGTAATGTCGAGCGGGCCATTGTGTGTGATACTTAGCGTAAACACACTGTTGGTCCAGAACTTGGTTACTGTGCTGGCCGCATGATGCCCACGGTCAGACCACAAGTAGCTCGGCTCGGCTGAAGAGCCATGGATGGAAATTGTGTCGGTTCTCATGCCGAGATTGATCGAATTGTCATAGTTGTTGAGATAGAACGTCACACGGTTTGAGTATTCCTTCATGACCCCTGAGGTGTACTGTGCCAGAGTCAGGTCGACCCGCTCGGCAGTGTTGTATTTAAATGGAATCGAGCCGCTGGCCGTCTGCCCGGTCTTGTAGGGATTGTAAATTACCCACCCGTTTTCATGCCGCCCGGCATAAATGTCGCCGGTGTATTCCTGTGGAAACACGCTGTTAAACTCGTTTATTTTTGCCGCTATGGTTGGCCAGCGACTGGAATAGGCCGAGCGATTGACCTTGAACTGAAATGAATTGGCCAGGGTGTCACCCAATTGATAGACAGTCGGAATGGTCGGATAACGCCCTGTCTTTTTGAAGAAGCTCTTGTTGTATTGATAATTGCCATCGCCATCCATACGATAAAGCCCCTCAAATAGCGTTTCGGGCGAGCTGTAAATGGTGTCGGCACTGCCGGAATTGACATCATTTATGATGACGAATTTTGTGCGGTTGATAACTTCCTGACGGCTGGGAATGCGGACAGTGCCATCCAAAAGCTTGCGGAAAATATCAACGCTGACGTTGGTGTACTGCGGATAGGCTTCCCATCGTCGGGTGTAGTAACCGTTGGATGTTAACGCCGCGCTGATTTCCCGAAAACACTGCTGCCAGATCAACTCCGGCCCGTCAACCACGGTTTGGCCGGTCAGCATGATGTGCTCAAGGTGCGCTGCTCCGCCCGTCACCAGGGTGAAGTTTTGATTTGTTCCGGTGGCATCCGTCCACCCGGTTGAATCGTACCTGATCCCATATTGCCCGCTGTAGCCGGAGAGATATGCACCAAGGCAGATACTCTCCATGTCAAAAAGATAGCTCTGCTGCGTGTATTTCTCGCACAGGATGTAGTTTTGCGTGTAATTCCGGCAGGCCACCGCAAAGGCCGGATTGCGTTTCAGCATGGCAATCGGATTGATGTTGGGACTCCACTGATTCCCACACCAACTAACCACCAAATACCCGCCGTATTTGGCACAGAGCGGCAACAGATTGGCAAAGTGCGCAATCCGGTCCGTCCACTTTGCTGATAGCGGATCGGTTGTGCTATCATAACCCCAAAACTGCTCGCAGTAATTGAACCCGATGCAGTTAGGATAATCCCTGAAAAACTCCTCATAGACCGACAAATCAAAATCGGAGAAATGGCTGAATCCGCCACTGGATGGCTGAACCATTGCCCACATCCGGTTTTCGGCGCAGACCCGCAGCCACGATTTGGCAATCTCGTAACCATACTCGGCAACCTGAAATCTGGGTGGCGTGTTTGTATCGTGACTGATGGACAACGAGATGTTCATCACCACATATGGGCGGATGTCCACCGGAACCAAATCAATGATCTTCTGGGGATCGGCGTAGTTCCAGGTATCAATGTGAATCAGCCACATGGGCTGACTCGGCGAGATGGGCCGCCGCAGAGCCGCCTCCGAGATGTCGGCGTGACCAGTCACTCCGAGCACGGAGGTGACCGCCGCTAACAGACCTGCCAATCGCTTCCGATTCACGGCGTTCATAAACCCTGAAGAGCCTTCACCGTCTTCTGCCTGCCGCTGTAATCAACGGTCGTTGTGTTGTTGATCTTCCTGAGACCAGCACTTCGGCGTGGTGCACGCTGGAAATTCGGCACAATAAATTTAGCCTGAAAAATGATAATAAAAATACGACGTACGTCGTATTGTTTCTGGAGTGATTCACGGATAGAATTGTCAGGATCAAGATTCGGAAAAAACACTTGGAAATAGAAACCGGCCGGATGAGTAGTAGCAGCGTTCACGCTAGTGTACCTGGTCGTTGCTTTGGTAGCGGCTCAGACCGACGGCAGTGTCAGAAGGGCTTTACCAATGCATCCGACCCAATGTCAGAGGCCGCTGGCTGAAAAACAAGAAATCTTAAGAACCGATTGAAATACAACCAATAACTCAAACACAAACTGTGCTGCCGGCATTTTCTGCTCGCAGGACACAGCATAAGACAGAAACCATGAAAGCCAGACCTACACTATTCATCGCCGCAAAAAACATGCGATTAGCTCGCGCAAATGAAGCGAAAAAAACGCGATGCAATTCTGGCCCGGAGCGCTTTGCGGGTCAAACTGCGAGCGTGCACCGCTTACCTCACTAACAGCCAGCATCTTGTGTGTGCAACTCGCATAAACACCTAGGTATTTATACCTGTTGTCAAACAGCTTGCGGAAATAGAAAATATGGTTACATGGCTTGGGGCACAAGGTAACCAAACTCAAATGGAGACGGCAAGTTGGTAAACAAAAAACCAAAACTAAGAAACAACGTGAAAAATCAGCTAACAAAAGCACTGCTCTAGGCGCGAAACCCTCAACAACTAGCGATGATCTGCTAATTGACAAAACCACACAACACCACACGACATATGAAACCAACATTCCAAGTTGTAAAACCAATTATTGGCTTGTGTTGCATCATTGTAACCACGGCATTGTTTGGCCAAACCACGCGAATCTGGGATGGCGGCCCATACGGAACTAATACCGATCTTGCCACTGCTGCAAACTGGGTTGGCGATACCTTGCCGGCATTGGGCGACACGTGCCTGTGGGATGGCACCGTTCCCGGGAACATAATTGTAACTTACAATTCGGGATTCAGCGGCGGAGCCGGTACTGCGGGACTTACCTTTGAAATTGCGCCGACACAAACTGGTTCTTGGGCGCTTTTGCCCGCTCCCACGCTAACAGGCGCATCAGCGTTCTTAGCCATAGACTCCATTTATATTCGCGAGGGGGCCGGGCCTGTGACGATCGGTGGGAACGAAAGCGCCAGATGGTTAATCATAATAAGGCGCCCGAGTGGCGGCACGCGGTACTTATTAAACGATTCAACGAACCCAGCTACTATCACGCCATATGTTGAATGGCGCGCAGGCGGCGCGGCAGACTATGAGCATTACTTTACTGGTAGAGGAGATTGGATTGTAAACAATCTGTTGATTGACAATAACAAGCCGGATCACAACGGCAGTATCATTGTTACCGGGCCCGGCGCCGTCTATTGGAATCCGATTATAGCTGTACCATACAGCGAATTTTTGGGGACGATAAATGTATGGCCCGAGGGGAAATTGGTCCTCCGCAATTATCATCCGAGACTTGAAATCGGTGGTAACTATAGTTCACAACGAGGCATTACAATTGATGGGACATTCATTTTTGATGCACCTGGAGTATCTCAAATCCTTTCCAGTCTGAGGCCTATCTCCGGGGTGGGCGCGCTTGTTGTGAGCAACGGTACGCTCCGGCTACAGGCGCAGAGTACCTTCGCAGGCAGTTTATTGCTAAATGGTGGCACAATAGTTGCAGAGGCTGCGGAAAATGAGGGTGTCTCCGGCCCGTTTGGTGTAGGGAGCACGATTTACTTTAGTGGGGGCACTTTACAGTATAGCGCGGCCAATACGTTCGATTATTCTTCGCGCTTTAGCACGGCAGCAGGGCAACAGTACCGGATTCATACTGGCGGCCAACTGGTGTCGTTTGCCACCGGTTTGAGCAGCACCGGCGGCTCGCTCACAAAACTTGGGCCGGGCACTCTCACACTTTCGGGCACAAGCACTTACACCGGAGCAACAGCCGTCGAAGGCGGGAAACTTGTATTCGCTGGGGCGAAGGCCGGCACAGGCAACATCACTGTGGCCGACGGCGCGATTCTTGGTGTAACTGCCACCGGCACGCAAGTCACCCCGGCCGCGCTAATTTTGGGGACGAGCACAGGTTGCACATTGGAATTCAACAATGTCAACAGCACTACCACGCCTATCATTGCCGCGGGCACAATTGCATCTGCGGGCACGGTTACGGTAAACATCAACAGCGGTACTTTTACAGTAGGACAAAGCTATCCGTTGCTCACGTGGTCAAGCGGTTCGGCTCCGACATTTGTTTTGGGCACGCTGAGTGGTGCAGTGGGCAACCTTTCAGTCGTGGGCAATACACTTTACCTGAATATCACCGGGTATGCCCTCATTTGGACTGGTGGGGTCAATGGTAATTGGGACTTTACAACTCTGAACTGGCGTGTGGGCGGCGTCTCTGCAACATTTGCAAATGGCAGCGCGGCCTTATTTGACGACACGGCAACTGGCAGCACTGACATCATAATCAACGGCGTAGTGCAGCCCTCGAGCACCACAGTTAACAACGTAACCAAGGCTTACAGCATCACATCGAGCGTTGGTAATTACATTGGCGGCAGCGGCGGCTTGACCAAGAGTGGCAGCGGCACGCTCACACTGTCGGGCGGCGTCAACAGCTACACCGGCCCAACCGCGGTCAACGGCGGCATTTTGAGCGTTGGTACGCTGGCCAACGGTGGAGCAGCCAGCGACATCGGTGCCTCCAGCAGCAGCACGGAAAGTCTCGTCCTCAACGGCGGGACATTGTTGTACACCGGTGGTGGGGTGGCGACCGACCGCTTGTTTACGCTCGGCACGGGAGGGGGTACAATAACCGCTTCCGGCACCGGTGCCTTGGTCTTCAACAACACTGGCTCGGTAGGCGTAGTTGGTGCAGCCGGGTTGACATTGTCTGGCGAAAATGCGGGTGACAATACGCTTGCTGCAGTACTTGGCGGCGCAATATCATTGACGAAGACCGGCCCTGGCAAGTGGGTTTTGACCGGGAACAACACGTATTCCGGGAGCACAACAATTGGCGCAGGCACGCTACAGATTGGCAACGGCGGGACCAGCGGCTTGCTCGGCACTGGGAATGTGGTTAACAATGGCACGCTCATTTACAATCGGGCTGGCACGTTTACAAACGTCGGCGCCATTAGCGGAACCGGCTCAGTAATCAAAGACGGCCCAGGTACACTTATTCTTCCGGGCGACAACAGTTACCAGGGCGGCACGATCATCAGCAACGGAGTGCTGCAGGTTGGCAACGGCGGTGCGACAGGGAAGCTTTACGGCACAGGGCCAATAGCCAATTACGGCACCTTCATCTACAACAGCACCGGCACACTTATCCTTAGCGGAGGCGGTGTCATAAGTGGAACCGGAAATGTGATTGTGCGTTCCGGCATGCTGATGGCTGTTGCGGCAAATACGTTCACAGGTTGGCTGCTTATCGAGCCCGGGGCCATCTTCCAACCGACAATAGACAACGCAGGCG
>FMJZ01016994.1_pt1 | contig 14759 bp, 13 predicted proteins | sample 1987881 | NCBI WGS metagenome assembly FMJZ01 (sample SAMEA4378227, study PRJEB15110) | soil metagenome | biome: soil; feature: Field; material: Soil | place: India | collected 2015-03-11 | depth 0 m | reverse complement strand
CCCACGCAGGGAGATCGCAACGACCTTCTCCAGAGAGACATCGCAGACGAAGAAGGGGGAGAGAAAAATCCAGCCGATGAGCATGACCCAAAACATCAAGGTTGTTGGCGAATACCGCTGCAACAGCGGGCGGGAAAGGATAGAAAACATAGCCCAGGTCAATGCGCTGATAAGAGCAAGAAGATCACCGGACTGACCCAAGCGTCCCTCCAGAAGCAAGGGGATATTCCCTTTGCTGATGATCAGCAATACACCTAGCGTTGCCAGAACGATGCCGCTGCCCTGTATCCATCCCAGACGTTCCTTGAGTGTCAGCCATCCTAGAAAAGCCATAAAAACGGGCGTGGTCGCTACGATCCATGCGGTTGTAGAAGCCTGTGTGGTGCTCAGACCAATGGTCTGTGATCCTTGATGGAGTGTCACGCCGATCAGACCGATCCAGGCAAAGCGCGCCAGTTCCCGCGGCGCCGGCAGGGAAAACCGACGTTGCAAAATGACAACGATTCCCAACAGGGATACGCCCATCGCGAAGCGCAACCAAAGGACGACCGCGGGAGGAGTCTCGCGAAGAGCGATCTTGGTGGCAATGAACGATGCTCCCCAGACGAGGACGGCTGCCAGAACTTCCAGATGCGGTAAGAAACGATTCTTGGACATAGAAGTCTAGTCTTCGTGCTTAACGAAAAGGCTTGCACAAGGGAGTTTCGTCCTGAGAAAGGAGACAACGAGCCATACCCGGGCTCACGGGCAAGAGTACGCGAGGAATTGCGATTGGTGCAAATGTTGCATTCCTTTGTGCAGATGGTTCACTCAAGCCTGTCGCTCAAGGCACAACACCTGCCTCCACGCGGAGGATATTATCTTACTTTTGCCAACCTGCGCCGGTGTTACTTGTCTGAGCATTGCCTGTCACGTGGGTAATGCTCTGCGCGAAGTGCTGGTGGAAGCTCGCCGGAGTGGATGGGATTGCTGTGTGCGCCAAACGCCATATTCCACCAACAACGGCGTCCTGTCCTATCGAAGAATAAAAACAAGTACCGCTTCGCTGTGGATCGGACTGCGACACCCTTATTGCCCTATCAAGACGAGAACAGGAGATTCCTGTACGGTGCGCCCTCACCGGTCTTCTTGCTCACGCCACCATCGTTGCTCCTTATGCCAAGACCTGTCTTCCGCTCTCGGAACACTGGCCGGACCACCAAAGCGTTTCCGACTATCCTGCGCCGCCTAGCGTTCGTGGCCGGTCGCGCTGTCAAGCGTCGTTGGGAAATTTCCCATTGGATCCAATATCAACCGCATGATATGTTTTCATGCGCGAGGGATTCTTCAGTGCAGCATCTTACAGAGGAAGGGTAGAACGACTTGGCGTGTAGGGGAAGCCAAGCCGCCGTCTCCCGGGACGGCGGCTTGTTCTTGGAGTCGCACGAGGAAGAGATGGTTACTGTTGCGCTTTGCCCTGCGCGGCGACCGCCGCGGCTGCTCGCGCTACAGCCTCCGGGTCGCCAAGATAGTAATGTGTGACGGGGCGCAGATCGGCGTCGAGTTCGTAAACAAGGGGGATGCCGGTCGGAATATTCAGTTCGACGATTTCCTGGTCGGAGAGGTTATCCAGATACTTGACCATGGCTCGCAAACTGTTGCCGTGCGCCGAGATCAAGATGCGTTGCCCGCTCCGGATGGTTGGCGCAATGGTGCTATGCCAGTAGGGCAACACACGTTCCAGCGTGTTTTTCAAGGACTCGGTGCAGGGAAGTTCCTCGGGCTTCAAACCGGCGTAACGGCGATCGAAACGTGGATGGCGCGGATCGTCCAGTTCGAGCGCGGGCGGCGGTACGTCGTAGCTGCGTCGCCAGACTTTTACTTGCTCTTCGCCGAACTTTGCCGCCATCTCCGCTTTGTTTAATCCCTGCAGGGCTCCATAATGCCGTTCGTTCAACTGCCAGGCGTTAACGACCGGTATCCATTCTAATTCTAGTTCCTGTAAGATGATCCACAGGGTCTGAATGGCGCGCTTGAGCACAGAAGTGTAGGCGATGTCAAACGTATAGCCGCCCTCGCGCAACAGCCGGCCAGCGGCATGCGCCTCGGCAATGCCTTGCTCGGTGAGACCGATGTCCGTCCAGCCGGTGAAACGATTCTCGAGGTTCCACACGCTCTGTCCATGGCGGACCAGTACGAGTTTGTATTCGGCTCCCATAAGGTTCTTCGCTCCGCGTAAGAGAGGTTGGATTGGGACGGCCTTTATTTTACCTGAAATGGGATGGATTGTGATGAAAAACCGCCAGGACGGTCAGCGCCTGGCGGTTTCGAGTACGAAGCAAATGGGCTTAGCGAATGGCGGCTTCGGTATCAGGATCGAACATATGGAAGCGATCCATGTTGAAAGCCACCTGCACCTGATCGCCGATGCGGAACGAGGTGCGTGGGTCCACGCGGGCGATGAAGGAATCGGGGCCGGAGACCAGGTAAAGGAAGATTTCGTTGCCCATCAATTCGGTCACGTCCACCTTAGTCGGGACAAGCGCGGCGTTGATGCCGGGTGGCGCGAACTGAGGATTGTGTATATCCTCGGGCCGGATGCCCAGAATGACCGCCTTGTCGAGGTATGCCTGGCAGGCCTTGGCGCGCTCCTGCGGAATGGGCACGTAGAAGGTGCCGGTGTCGAAGACCAGTTTTCCGTCTGCCTTACGCAGATGACCTTTGAAGAAGTTCATGGCCGGCGAACCGATGAAGCCCGCCACAAACATGTTGTTGGGATAATCGTAAAGCACTTGCGGTGTGTCTAGTTGCTGTAACACACCCTTGTTGATGACGGCAATCCGCGAGGCCATGGTCATGGCCTCCATCTGATCGTGGGTCACGTAGATGAAGGTTGACTTCAGGCGGTTGTGGAGTTTGGTGAGTTCCGCACGCATCGCGATGCGCAACTTGGCATCCAGGTTGGAAAGAGGCTCATCCAGCAGGAAGACTTTCGGCTCGCGGACGATGGCGCGACCGAGCGCCACGCGCTGACGCTGACCGCCGGAGAGTTGGCGCGGCTTACGATCCAGTAGGTCTTGAATGCCCAAAATCTCCGCCGCTTCTTGCACGCGGCGCTTAATTTCCGCCTTCGGAACCTTACGCAGTTTGAGGCCAAAGGCCATGTTATCGTACACCGACATGTGGGGGTACAGAGCGTAAGATTGGAAGACCATCGCGATATCGCGATCTTTCGGGGGGACATCATTGACGACGCGATCGCCAATCATAATTGTCCCACGAGTGACTTCTTCGAGGCCGGCCAACAGGCGCAGGGCTGTGGTTTTCCCGCAGCCCGAGGGGCCTACAAAGACTACGAATTCGCCGTCGTCTACGTACAACGAAAGGTCGTTGACCGCAACGACATCGCCGAATTCTTTGGTAACATGTTCGTACGTAACACTAGCCATTTGGACCTCCGTTTCTTGAGAATATAGTGTGTGTATTATAACTTTAATCCGGGAGGTCGGCAAGCATTTTTGCGCGCTTTGTCGGAAGCGTTTTGACAACCATTGTCGGAAAAGGACAAGGGCGGAGGCGCAACACCCCCGCCCGGCGCGTTCAAGTTCTCTCCCCAGGCACTGTTGGAGACGCGAGGAACCGTTATGGTGTGAAGGAAATCGTCTTGCTGGCGCAAATGCCGCCTAGGCCATCCTCGGTGCATAGGGTGACCGTCACGGTGAAATTTTCGCCAGCCGGTGAGTGGTCAAAGGGGCCTGCCAAGACGGTACCACTCTCGCCGGGGGTCAAGTCGAGTTGCGCCGCCGGTAGAGCGCAACCGGAGAGCTCGCGGAAGATGTTAGCCTGCCAAGTTTTGGTCACAGAATGGACCAAATCTTTCGCGACCGTGCGATACGATTGCAAGGTCAGGCTACCTGTATTGTTGACGGTGAATTCCAGAGCATAGTTTGGAGCGCAGAACTCGAACGCGGAGTAGGCAACTGTGAAATCAGGAGCAGGCGTTGGCGTGGGCGGCGGCGTATAGATAGGCAAGCCGGCGACATTGCCGCTGACCGTGGCGTATTGACCCCAAATCCAGCAGAAGGAAGCTGGGTTGTGGGGATTGCGAATATACCAGTAGGCGCCGGTGGGGTCGCGTGCGACGACTTCGGCGCTCTTGCCAACGCTCAGTGCTCCAACCATGTCATAGACCTTGCCCGGCCCGGTGCGGCAGTTCGTATCCACCGAGACGCTGACCATAGGTACTTCTGGGGTAAACGTGGCTGTGGGCGTCGGCGTCAGGCTTGGGGTTTCCGTCCAGGCGGGGGGTTCTGTTGGTGTGATGGAAGGCGTGGGCGAGGGGGCAGCTTGCGTAGCGGCAGCTTGTATGGCTGTCAGAGTCGCCGCGGCCGAGTAGGCGACGATGGTTTGCACTGCCTGAGTCTGAGCCAACGCGGTCGCAACGGTATCCCCGGCAGGAACATTGGTGGCAGATAGGCTAGCCGGCAGGCTACAGGCCAGCGATAACCCTAGAACCAGTAGGATTAGGTTTTGACGAAAACGATCACGGCACATGATGCCTCCTTTGACCTTTCGAAAACTATTCGGGCGCGATCTCCGGGGCCTCTCGTATGACTTCTACATTGTAGGTTACTCTGGAAGGAAAAGCAATCCCCAAAGAGGACTACCGGCGGGAAGGGCTGGCCTGTGTTTTTGTGCTATGATTAAAACGGTGATGCCATGATGCGTGTGCTCATAGCAGGCGGTAGTGGGTTTCTCGGACGCGCCCTCAGCCAGTCTCTAGTGGGCGATGGACATGAAGTCTGGGTGTTGACGCGCCGGCAGCAAACAGCGCGGGGCGCGCCGGAAGGCGTCAGGATGTTGCTTTGGGATGGTTGTTCGTGTGGCGAATGGGCGAAGGCGGTTAGCGAGGTGGACGCCGTGGTGAATCTAAGTGGAGAAAGCGTCGGTCGCTGGCCCTGGAACGCGCGACGAAAGAAACGCCTGCGCGACTCACGCGTCCTGCCTGGCCTGGTGCTGGCGGAGGCCATCCGTCGCGTTCGCTGGCGACCGGCTGTTTTCTTGCAGGCTTCAGGGGTCAATCACTATGGCGCGCGTGGCGACCCTGCAACCGAATCCACGCCGCCTGGCGAGGATTTTCTGGCTCGCTTGACGTGCGACTGGGAGGCCTCCACGCAAGCGGTGGAAGAGCTTGGCTTGCGGCGAGTGGTTGTTCGCCTGGCGGTCGTGCTTGCGGCTTCTGAGGGCATGTTGCCGCGCATTGCCTTGCCGGTGCATTTGTGCCTCGGCGGGCCAATAGGGAGCGGACAACAGACAATGCCGTGGATTCACGTGGCGGATGCTGTCGGTGCGATGCGCTTCTTACTCGAGCACCCTGCGGCGCGCGGGCCGTTCAACCTCGTTGCTCCGCACTCGGTCAACAACGCCGAATTTCTTTGTACACTGGCTCGCGTTCTGCATCGGCCGTTTTGGCTGCCTGTGCCGTCCCTGCCGTTGCGTCTGGCCCTGGGAGAGATGAGCGTCTTGTTGCTAGAAGGCCGACCTGTGCAGCCGCAACGCTTGTTGGAATTGGGCTACTGTTTCCGCTTTGCGCGTCTCGAGGATGCTCTGCAAAACATCTACCTGCCCCCTCGCCACGTGCCGAGGAGACGCCCCTGAGAACGGGCGACAGCGTATGTATCGGCGCCAATGCTATCCGCTTTATTGACCGCATTCGGAAGACCACCGAGAGGATTGTTCCAGACTTGGATAAGGCGAGGGGGGAGGAGACCATGCTCTCTAGGTTGCACGTTTGACCGTTCTTGGGAATAGTTTGGAAAATTGGCCCGGAAACGGCTTCTTTCTTTCGCTTCGGCGCCAGGGGAAGTGGCGTTTCCCCGTTTTCGGAACGATCCCATCCCCCGATTTCCTTGACTTCTGTGTTCATCCGTGATAATCTTACCCTAGAGTGCGCCAGGCTTGTCGAAGTTTGGCGGGCCGGGCGCAAAAATTTTTATGCAAGGAGAAAGGCAATCTATGTCAGAAGAACGTTACATCGGAATCGTCAAATGGTTCAATGCAACCAAGGGCTATGGCTTCATTGGCCGTGAGAGTGGCGAAGATGTATTCGTCCACTTCTCGGCGATCCAGATGGATGGCTACAAGCGCCTGGAACAGAACCAGAAAGTGGAATTCTCCATCGAGCAGGGACCCAAAGGCCTGCAGGCGGCCAATGTGGTCCCCTTGGAGTGACATCGTGACCTGACGAGAATCGGGCCTCCAGCGAGGCCCGATTTTTGATTCTACAAAGACCGATTCTGGATATGCGCGCCAAAGTCGTAGGACAACGCCCCACAGAGCCATATCCGCCGATAACGCTTATGTGCACATGGATTATACTTTCCTCTAGCGGCTTCGGCGAAGCCGTTGTAAAATGACGTCTGCCAAGTCCCTTACTCTGGAGAATCGCAATGCAAGAATTGAGCGAACGCATTCTGCGCGACGGTAAACACCTCGGCAATGGTATTCTGAAGGTGGACGGCTTCATCAACCATCAGGTAGACGCGGCTCTGATGGACCTCTGTGGTCGGGAATTGGCGCGACGTTTCGCTTCCGTCAACGCGACGAAGGTGCTGACGGCAGAAATCTCCGGCATTGCGCCGGCGCTGATGACCGCTCATTATCTGAACCTGCCTGTCGTGTACGCGCGCAAGACCAAGCCGGTTACCATGCCCGATCGCGTCTTTTTGACCCTGGCTCCTTCCCACACGAAGGGTCAGATGGTTGAGTTGATTATCTCGCCAGAGTATCTGGCAGGCGGCGAACGCGTCTTGATTATTGATGATTTCCTGGCAACCGGCGCCACTATCATGGGGCTGGCGCGCCTAGCGCAGACGGCCGGCGCGCGCATTGTCGGCATCGGAACGCTCATCGAGAAGGTGTTTGAGGGCGGGAGAAAGGTTCTTGAGCCGCTCGGCGTTCCCATCGAGGCGCTGGTGCGCATTCGGGAGATGAAGGGAGACGAAATCATTTTCGGGTAGAAGGATGCACGATTCGATCGCTATTCTTGACTTTGGTTCTCAATATGCCCAACTCATCGCGCGACGGGTGCGTGAGGCGCATGTCTATTGCGAACTATTTCCTTGGGATGCGCCGGTCAGCGACGTACTAGCGTTGAAGCCCAAGGGATTTATCCTCTCCGGCGGACCGGCTTCGGTGTATGCGGAAGGCGCGCCGACTCTGCCTCGCTATGTTCTGGAAGCAGGGCGCCCTATTCTAGGCATTTGCTACGGCATGCAGTTGCTGACCCATGCCCTGGGAGGTAAGGTCAGCCCGTCGGCGGAACGGGAGTATGGGCCGGCGGTCGTTGAGGTCTTGCTTCCCGGTCCTTTGTTGCCTTTCTCCTCGTTCGCCGTCTGGATGTCACACGGGGACCGTGTGACGCAATTGCCACCCGGTTTTACTGCTATTGCGCGTTCGCCGAACAGCCCCTGCGCAGTAATGGCCGATGAAGAACGTCGTTACTATGGCCTTCAGTTCCATCCCGAAGTACAGCATACGCCCCTCGGCGCGGAGATTCTCCGTCGCTTCGTGATTGACATTTGCCGCTGTGCGCCGACGTGGACGCCCAACTCGATCATTGAGACGAGCGTGGCGCGCGTGCGCGAACAGCTGGGGGCGGAGCGCGCGCTGGCGGCAGTCAGCGGCGGCGTGGATTCGACAGTCGCAGCAGCGCTAGTGCATCGCGCTGTCGGCGATCAACTGACGGCGATCTTCGTGGATACCGGCCTGCTGCGTCAGGGAGAGGCCGAACAGGTAGTGCGCGCCTTTCGCGAGCAGATGGGCGCAGAATTGATCGCGGTGGATGCGTCGGCGGAGTTCTTTGCGGCGTTGCGCGGGGTGACTGACCCTGAGAGGAAACGCAAGATCGTCGGCGAGAAATTCATCCGCATTTTTGAACGAGAGGCGCGCAAGGTAGGTCGGCCCCGTTTTTTGGTGCAAGGCACGATTTATCCGGATGTGGTCGAATCGGCGGCGCCGGATCGTAGCAAGGCGGCGCGCATTAAGTCGCATCACAACGTGGGCGGCTTGCCGGCGGATATGAACTTGACGCTCGTGGAGCCGCTGCGCTATCTTTTCAAGGACGAAGTACGCGCGGTGGGCGAGGCATTGGGTCTGCCGGAGAGCATGGTTTGGCGTCAACCGTTTCCCGGGCCCGGGCTGAGCGTGCGCGTGCTGGGAGAGGTGACGCCGGAACGCGTTGCCCGTCTGCGTGCCGCCGATGCTATCTTCACCGCCGAGTTGACCGCCGCAGGATGGCTTGGCAAAGACGGTGGCACTAGTCAGGCGTTCGCGGTGCTTTTGCCCGTGCATTCGGTCGGCGTGATGGGCGATGCACGCACCTATCAGGAAACTTGCGTCCTGCGCGCCGTGGTCACGGATGATTTCATGACAGCGGATTGGGCGCGCCTGCCGTACGATTTGTTGGCGCACGTGGCGAATCGCATTGTCAACGAAGTGCCCGGCATCAACCGCGTAACGTACGACATCACCACAAAACCACCTGCGACGATCGAGTGGGAGTGAGCATGGGCGTCTTTGCCGTGAGCGCCTTTCTTTCCGCATTTCTACTCTTCCAGATACAACCCTTGATTGGGCATTATATTTTGCCCTGGTTTGGTGGTACGAACTCGGTCTGGTCAGCAGTCATGCTGTTCTTCCAGGTTGTTCTTACCGGTGGGTACGCCTATGCGTACTGGTTGATTGGGCGAGTGACCGTAAACAAACAAGGATGGCTGCACAGCGTTTTACTGGGCGTTGCGTTGACTCTGATGCTGGTTTGGGGGGGTGTTTGGCCGTCGCCGGTCACGCCTGGTGTGTCTTGGAAACCGTCCGGCGTGGCATGGCCTGTCCTGCGCATTTTCCTGATTTTGCTTGTCTCGGTCGGTTTGCCCTATTTCACTCTGGCCAGCAACAGTCCGATCATGCAGGCCTGGTTTGCGCGCGTTTACCCCGGCCGTTCCCCTTACTGGTTGTATGCTCTCTCCAATGCCGGGTCGCTGCTTGGCTTGCTTTCCTATCCGCTGCTTGTGGAGCCAATGCTTGTCCTGCGTTGGCAGGGTTGGCTGTGGGCGACGGGATACGTTCTCTTTGCCGCTTTGACGGGGTATACGGCCTGGCGCACGCGGCAGATGGCCGTTGCACAGCAGGTTGTGCCTACAGCGGAGGCAAAGTGGGCATCTACCCTGCTTCTTCCGGCGTCACGTCAGGTTTTGTGGTTGACATTGAGCGCAGTTGCCGCAATCCTCTTGCTCGCAGTAACCAGCCGCCTTACCCAAGAGATTGCCCCCATTCCTTTGCTTTGGGTTCTTCCCCTGGCCGTTTATTTGCTCTCGTTTGTGATGGCCTTCGCCGGCGAGCGTTGGTACAGCCGTCCGTGGTTCTCTTTGTTGTTGGCGGCGACGTCGGGAGGAATCGTCCTCCTGGTTTTCGAACCGACGATTCCTATCCCTTTACAGATCGGCATGCACCTACTCTTTTTGTTCGCTGTTTGTATGGTGGCGCATGGTGAGTTATACCGTTTACGCCCCGAACCAAGACACTTGACTCGCTTCTATTTGCTGGTCTCGCTGGGAGGGGCGCTGGGCGGCCTATGGGTGAATTTCCTTGCGCCGGTGATCTTTAGCGATTATTGGGAGTTCTACGTCGGCTGGGCGGCTGCTTGTTTGCTCCTGGCGATTCTTACGTTCGTCCGGCGCACCGAATTACGCCCCCGCTGGCGTTTCTGGCACGATGCTTCGATGGGCAGCCTAGCCGTTGCTGTGACAATTTTCGCTGCGTATGCGGTTTTTCAACCTGCCCGCGCGGACATCTGGCGGGAACGTAACTTTTACGGCATTCTGCGAGTGCAGGAAAAGAAACAGCAAGGGCTGGTTCTGCTGGCGCATGGTGCCACGGTGCATGGCATTCAACTGATGGACCCCGGCCGGCGCGGCGAGCCTTGCGGTTACTACTGGTCAGAAAGCGGAATCGGCCTAGCTTTGACCTCCCATCCACGTTATGGACGAGGAATGCGCGTGGGGGTTCTTGGCCTGGGCATCGGCGGTTTGGCGGCCTACGGACAACCCGGCGATGTTTACCGTTTCTATGAAATCAATCCTCTGGTAGTAGAACTGGCGAACGGGGAAGGCGGCTTTTTTTCCTTTTTGGAGGATAGCCGGGAAAGGGGTGTACAAGTAGAGATCGTACTGGGCGACGCGCGCCTTTCGTTGGAGCAGGAATGGCAACACATAGGGAGCCAAGCATACGATGTGCTGGTAGTAGATGCATTCAACAGCGATTCCATACCTGTTCACCTGCTTACCCGTGAGGCGGTCGCGCTCTACCTGCAACACCTCGTGCCAGACGGTATTCTGGCGATTCACATCAGCCACCGCTATCTGGATTTCACGCCGGTTGTCTGGCAGGCGGCCCGTCAGTTTGGCCTGGAGGTAGGCGTTATAGCCACGCCGGCCCCCTCTCATCGGTCCGATGCGTTGCCGTCTGTTTGGGCATTGTTGACCCGGGATGAGTTGTTGTTGGCTTCCCCGACTCTGGCGGAACGTGTGGACCGGTTGGAGGATTACACCACGGACATTCGCCCCTGGAGCGACGATTATAGCAATGTGTTCCAGTTGTTAAAGTGAGCTATCCGGCCTCTCGGGGGAAAGTGTACGTTAATGGGCGCTGGGCCGGTTGCATTCTGTACCGTGAGTCGTGTGCCGACCAGGGTGTGTTGACGCGGCGTATCGTCGCCGTTCAGGCGCGCCGGCAAACGCTCGGCGGCGATCTTTACCCATGGCCTGGTGGTAGACGTGTACGGTAGTCAGCGAGGGGATGAGCATAGAGGCAAGGTGAATGTCATCGAAACTGGCTACGGAAATAGCGGTTGGGACGCGCATGCTCGGGTTATTTAGGACAATCAAGATGACGTGCGCGTAGTGATCGCCTGTGCAGAAGATGGCAATCGGCGCATCGGCGCCTTGCAGGCGGGGGCACATCCGACTGGTGGGAGAGATTGCCGATCCCTCGAATCCGCCTACCGGCTGTGATTTCCATCTGCGCTGCCGCTATGCTCGGGAACGTTGTCGCATGGAGTCGCCAACCTGGGCAACATCGAAAAGGGTCACATGGTCGCTTGCCGCTTCGCCGAACAATTGGAACCCACAGGGGCGGGGCTGGTAGACTGAAACAAAAGCCCCCCTGACTCTTGGCGAACGCACCTGCCCGATTCGTGACACCACGGCGTGGCGATGACCGCAGCCAGCAACGAACACGAGACTGTAGTATAGACGGCGAGTTTCCCATGAGTTAGGGAGAGACGGGTCGCCGCAAAGGCTCTTTTTGACGCCCGGGTGGGAAGAAATCCGCAGGTTGACTTGCGAAGCCCGACCTTTGATGGGGAATTCAGACGCGCCCATTGTTTATGTATGTTACAATGTTACAACTGCCCTTCCAATCCCCCTTCAAATTGTCCTTGACGTATTCTCATCTTCTGTGTTAGAATAGCCCTTCGTTGCCGAGAAGGGCTGCTGCATCGCGCTGCCCACTTTAAGTGGTTTGTACGGGTGAGGCCATCGGGCACGTTCGGATGGCCTCACTTATTGAAAGATACAGTTTGTCCGGAGGCAAAGTGCCAACGATTAATCAATTGATTCGCAAAGGCCGCCAGTCCAAAAAGGCAAAGAGCAAGGCGCCGGCGTTGTTGTATATTTACAACTCATACAAGCAACGTCGTATTCGCCTGCCAAAGGGCGCGCCGCAGAAGCGCGGCGTCTGTACGGTCGTACGCACTACTACGCCGAAGAAGCCGAATTCGGCTTTGCGTAAGATTGCCCGTGTACGCTTGACCAACCAAATGGAAGTAACCGCTTACATTCCCGGTGAGGGCCATCAATTGCAGGAGCACTCGGTGGTTTTGGTGCGCGGCGGGCGCGTAAAGGACCTGCCCGGGGTGCGTTATCACGTTGTGCGCGGCACGCTGGATACGACCGGCGTCGAGAAACGCCGGCAGGGTCGCTCGAAGTACGGCGCCAAGCGTCCGAAGAGCTAACCCTAGAGTTCGCCAGATGGAGTCCGATCATGCGTCGAACAAAGCCTGAGAGAAGGGAGATTCCTCCCGACATCAAATATCACAACGTCTTGGTCCAGACGATGATTCAGCACATGCTGCGGCGGGGCAAGAAAAGCCTTGCCACACGGCTGATGTACGATGCGCTGGAGATTATCCGCGAGCGCGCCGGCGGCAAGGATCCGATTGAGGTCTTCGAAACGGCGGTCAAGAACGTGGCGCCGGTGATGGAAGTGCGTCCGCGTCGTGTGGGGGGCGCGACGTATCAGGTTCCCATGGAAGTGCCGCCGGCGCGACGAATCACCTTGGCGATGCGTTGGTTGTTGACCGCCGCGCGCGCCCGTGGCGGCAGGTCGTTTCCGGAGAAACTGGCCGGCGAATTGCTCGATGCTTACAAGAACGAAGGCGCGGCGATTCGCAAGCGCGAAGAAACGCATAAGATGGCAGAGGCCAATCGCGCCTTCTCCCATTACCGTATTTAGAGTTGTTTTGCACCTTAAAAGGTTGATGTATGGCGCGCGCGTTCCCGCTCGAACGGTATCGGAATATCGGCATTATTGCCCATATTGATGCCGGTAAAACCACTACTACCGAGCGCATTCTCTTTTATGCGGGAAAGACCTATCGCCTGGGTTCGGTGGATGAGGGAACCGCAGTTACCGATTGGATGGAGCAGGAGCGGGAGCGCGGTATCACCATCGTCTCAGCCGCAGTGACGGCAGAGTGGAAAGGGTATCAGATTAACATCATTGATACTCCCGGCCATATTGACTTCACGGCGGAAGTGCAACGTTGCCTGCGCGTCCTCGATGGCGGCGTGGTCGTTTTCGACGCCGTACAGGGCGTGGAGCCGCAGAGCGAGACGGTCTGGCGTCAGGCGGATCGCTACCGCGTCCCGCGTATTTGCTTCGCGAACAAGATGGATCGCGTTGGCGCCTCCTATGAACGGACGATTGAAACCATTCGTCAACGCTTGGGCACCAATCCGATTGCGATGCAGTTGCCCATCGGGTCAGAGGTAGAGTTCTGCGGTGTGGTAGACTTGCTGACGGAGAAAGCGATTTATTGGGATGACGAACTGGGCCGTCAACCGCGCGAGGCCGAAGTGCCTGCCGACCTGAGGGCCGAGGTGGGGGCCATGCGTCGCCTGATGGTGGAGCGAATCGCCGAGACGGATGACGAGCTGACCGTCAAGTACCTGGAAGGGGCCGAGATCGGCGTTGAGGAATTGAAGGTTGCCTTAAGGCGAGCGGTCATTGCAGGCAAAGCGACGCCGGTCTTTTGCGGTAGTTCGCTGCGCAACAAGGGCGTGCAGCCGCTGCTGGATGCCATTGTGGAGTATCTACCTTCTCCGCTCGACATCCCCTCTGTGCGCGGCACAGACCCACGCAGTGGCCAGGAGGTTTCGCTCCCTGCCCAGGACGATGCGCCGTTGAGCGCGCTGGTCTTTAAAATCGTTGCCGATCCATATGTGGGACGCCTGGCCTATTTTCGCATCTACTCGGGCATGTTGACGCAGGGGCAGATGGTCATGAATTCGACGAAGGGCCGGCGGGAGCGTATTGGCCGCTTGCTGCGTATGTACGCCGATCATCGCGAAGACATTACGGAGGTGCGCGCCGGCGACATCGCAGCGGTGCTGGGCTTCAAGGATACGTTTACCGGAGATACCCTGTGTGAGGAACGCCAGCCAATCATCCTGGAGAGCATTACTTTCCCGGAGCCGGTTATCTCGGTTGCGATTGAGCCGAAAACCGCTGCCGACCAGGATAGGATGGCGGATGCCCTGCGCAAACTCTCGGAGGAAGATCCGACCTTCCGCGTCCGTATGGACGAAAACACGGGTCAGACCATCATCTCTGGCATGGGTGAGTTGCACCTGGAGGTGTTGGTGGACCGGATGATGCGCGAGTTCCGCGTCCAGGCTAACGTGGGTAGGCCGAAAGTGGCTTACCGGGAGTCGATCACTCGCGCGGTGCCCGAGGTTAACTACCGCTACGTCAAGCAGACAGGCGGGCGTGGCCAGTACGGGCATGTTGTCATCTCGCTGGAGCCGGGCGAACGTGGCAGCGGCATAGTCTTCGAGGATAAAATCGTTGGCGGCGTCATCCCGCGCGAGTTTATCCCGGCTGTCGAGAAAGGCATTCGTGAGGCCGCTGAAAGCGGTGTGTTGGCCGGTTATCCTGTGACAGATGTGAAGGTTGTCCTATTCGATGGTTCCTTCCACGAAGTCGACTCGAACGAGATGGCGTTCAAAATAGCGGCCACATTCGCCTTTCGTGAAGGCTTTCAGCAGGGCGCGCCGGTGTTGCTCGAACCTATCATGAAGATCGAGGTGGTCGTGCCGGAAGAATTCGTGGGTGATGTGATCGGCGGCCTCCATGCACGCCGCGCCGAGATTTGCGGCATGGAGATGCGGCCGGGAAATGCTCAGGCAATCGACGCCATCGTGCCGTTGGGTGAGATGTTCGGGTACGCTACTGAACTGCGCTCGGCCACTCAGGGACGGGGCGTCTTTACGATGGAATTCGACCACTATGCTCCGGTGCCGGAGTCGGTGGCAAAACAAATTATCTCGTAACGCGGGATTCTTCCGCGCCAGAAGCGACCAGAAGTCGCTCCATTAATTTGTAACTTTTGTAAGGAGAAGCATACCATGGCGAAGCAGAAATTTGAGCGGACGAAGCCGCAT
>FMJZ01018017.1_pt1 | contig 14777 bp, 14 predicted proteins | sample 1987881 | NCBI WGS metagenome assembly FMJZ01 (sample SAMEA4378227, study PRJEB15110) | soil metagenome | biome: soil; feature: Field; material: Soil | place: India | collected 2015-03-11 | depth 0 m | reverse complement strand
TTAGAGAGTTACAATCTTAAATTTTTGAACACTAATTTGATACTATGTAATTGAATACACATTTTGTGAAATCAAATACATATTTTACATCTCTTTCATTTTCATAAAACCTTTATGAATAAGAATCTCTAACCTCAAGATTTAATGGCATGTTTGTTGCACAGAGAATAAATAACAGCTCTTTATACCTAAAAGCGCCAAATGCTCTATTTTACTCAGACTTTAACTTTAGAGCAAACAGAAGATGGGGAGATCGAATATGAAAAACTACTTAACACCTTCAGAGGGAGTACAGATGAAACTTAAAGGACAAAAAGGCCTTTCCTTAGTTGAGTTATTAGTAGCGATTTCATTGATAGCTATTTTAGCATCAATTGCAATACCTGCTTTGCTTAAGTATCAAAGAGACTATACATTCATAGACTATGCCTCACAGATGAAATATCTTGTGAAGCAGGCAAAAATCTATGCTATGGAGAGGACTACAAATGTCGGGGTGTGTGTGCAAGGCAATATGCTTACTATTAGAAATATTGGTACAAGTAGGGGTGCAGGGATTTGCACTGGAACTGTATTGAGAACCATGACTGTGACCGATAGCTATGTTACTTTAACAGGTTCAGGGGCTTCCTTTGACCCGAGGGGGCTCGCAATTCAGTTAGGCAATGTTTGTGTAGCTTACGGCGGGAGATATGAAAGAGTTGTCGTTAGCAGGGTTGGCATAAGAACGGAGAGAGGAAATGGAGGATGCTAATGGAAAAAAATCCTAAATTTCACAAAAAAATCAACAAAAACGAAGGCTTCACCCTAATAGAGGTTTTGATTTCCATTCTTATCTTAATTATTGGTGTCCTGTCTTTTATCACTTTGCAGAGTAGATTTGCCACTACCACTGCAGACCGTGCAATAAGAAATGCTCTTGTTGATGCCTCAGCAAGTGCGCTAAAGTATTGCGAAAGCACATTATCAAATCCCCCTTCTACATATTCTTACGGTGGAGTGACAGTTTACGTATCAATAAATGGAAATTGTATCATATCAGAAAACTCATGTAACGATCTTACAGCTACCGCGACTGCTCAAGGACAAAGCTTTTCCCTTACAACAAAGGTATGTAATTTTAGGTAGTAGGAGGTTGAACTATGAAAATAAATAATAATAAAGGATTTTCCCTTGTAGAATTACTGGTTGTGGTAGCAATATTGGGAATAGTCTTAGGAGCTATTTTAGTTACCTACATAAGCTCTCAAAAAGTCTTTTTTGATGTAAAAAGCCTTTCAGACCCTATTGAGACAAAAACCCCTTCAATTGAACTGATAGCTAGATACTTTGATAGATGGAGTGTAGGAGTTATATCAAGAACACACAGAAGCACTTGCAGTGTATGCCCATACCATCCAAATAGTATGGCAATATCTTCTTCAAACGATTGTTCTGAGGTAACTTTTTACGGGAATTTACATGGATTTGGATTTGTAGTGAATTCAACTTCTCCAACTGCTCAATTAATAAGCTGTAGACTTGATTCCTCACAAAACAAAAACTGTTATACATTGTGGAGAGATAATACTCCTATTAATGATTACGATTCATCAAATAATCCGATAATCTTAGGTTTGTCAAGTTTATCCCCAAATAACGCTGATTGTTCAACTGGAATTACTTCCTCTACAAATCAAAATGCTACAATGCATTTTGACATGTCTCCTTACTCTGGCAGTAATTTAAAGAGAGTAAAACCAGGAGATGTTATTCATAGAGCAGCTCACAAAATCAAACTTTACTGCAACTCTAACAGCAGTGATGGTAACAGAAAATGGCTTTATGCAGATTTAGAAGATTTTTATGGTGGCTGCAATGAAAGAGAAACTGCTACACCGATTGCACCTGTAGATTCTTTCTCAGTAGAAGCTCTACCCCCAGGATGTAATGCTTCCACTGGCAGTTGTTCAGCTATAAGGGTAACGGTTGTTTTCAGAAGTCAATCTCCAGACTCTAAAGGAGAATTTAAAACTTATACAGTGACAAGAGTTTTTGGGAGGTAAAAATGATAAAGTTAAAGAGCTTTAAAAATCAGGAAGGAATCGCTTTACCAGTAGTTTTGATGGTAATGCTTCTGCTTTTAGCTCTAAGTGCTGCTGCAATGGTTATGTCACACTTAGGGTATACTTCACTTACCTCGGATATTCGCTATCAGCGTGCTGAAAAAGCAGCTGATGCAGGTTTAAATGATGTTATATCAAGAGTTCTTCCTGGAGCACAATGCCCTGCAAGTACTGGCTCTCCAGTAAATGGAACAGTAGGAAATGCCTCTTATAGTGCCTTTAGCATCAATGATGCTAATTATACAAGCTGTTTAGTTTATTCTACAGGCACCTTTGGTAATGCTAAGGTGATTAAAGTAGCAGTTGTCCCAAGAGCTGGTACTGATTGGGGGGGGTTGAGAATACTGGGCGGAAGAATTAATTTAAGTGGTTCATCTGCTATAGCAGGTTGTGATGATGATGAGAATACCTATAGCGATAGATGCGGAGTGGTTTCTGGTGTAATATATTCTGGGAGCCTATCTTACCAGCAAGCAGATGTATCAAGCCCCTTGATTAATTGCACTGGTGAAGGTCCTCTGAAAGGGTTTGAAGGTAATCCTCCTTTACAGCAGGTGCCATCGCCAACTCAGAATGAGTTATTAGCAAAGTATTTTAATGTAACAGATCAAAATAATAATGACGATGCATGGGATGAATTAATGGAAAGGATTGAAATCCAAAAAAACATAGAGTTCTATCCTAATTTGCCAACTACACCAGTGGTAAATCCTACAGGGCAAGTAGGATGTGACTATGTAGGTGGTGCATCATGCAGTACAACATCAGTAACTACAATAAATTGCGGTGGCACTGTGATTAATCTTAATACTTGTGATGCGGTATATGTTACTGGAGCACTAACTATTGGACATAAAATCACAAACAAAGAGATAAGAGTAGCAAATACTGTTGCTATTAATGAAACTGCTACTAATCTTAATATAAAATCCAATAACACTGTTACAATTAGCCAAGCAATATCAAACTCTCTAATTCAGGCAAATTTAGTAGCAGTGAATCAGAATGTATCTAATTCTACAATTATTTCTGCAAGAAATATTAATTTTAGTACTTCTAAAAAATTTAATATCTCAAATTCTAAATTAATAAGCGGTGGTTCAATAAATGTTGGTGGTACCGGAAATCAGAAATATAGTGGGATCATTGAAAACTCAGATTTTTTTGCTAATCTTTTAAATTTTAATCTATCAACCCAATCTGAGATAAGGGGGGGTATTTTTTATGCAAATGGTGGAGTGACTATTGATACTCAAGGCGCTTTAAATTTCGGAACAGTAACAAACCCAGTTCTGTTATTGAGTGAAGGGACTTCAGCCATAAGCATGCCTGGTAATTTTACATTTAATGGATTCATTTATACATACGCAACCCAAGTTAATATAACTGGAGCAGTAGAACTCCAAGGCATGATCGTCAATGCATCTTCTAATGCAACAATAAACAATACAGGAAATGGAACTATACAGTTTCAAAAGCAAGTTCTGGATAACCTATATAAAAATCTTAAAACTGCTTTCGGCGGAACCCCTTTATTAAGAGAAGCTCAATGTGGAGCTGGGAATAAGAGAGATTATATAGGAAATACCAAAGTTACTATTTATTAAGATTACTTTGAATTAAACACATTCTTAGATTATGGAAATAGGGACTAAAAAATAGGGACAGCGACCATTTAATTTTGATTCTGAGATTAGAATTTAAAATAGTCTCCACATCCCATATTTTGATAATACTGAAAGATGGGCTTAAAAAGTTTGTCATTGCGAGCGGAGTGAAGTAATCTCGTCTTTTAATCAATGAGATTGCCACGGGCTTCGCCCTCGCAATGACATGTTTTTGAACAATTCTATCGTCTTAAGACTACTTCTAATACAGCCCCTCCCCCTATTAAAGGAGATATGATATCGTTCACGGACTTTCCCTTAGCTTGATGGCTAAATCGTAGTTTTATTTCTGGATTATCTTCCCATTTTTAAGGTGATAAAACTCTGTGACAGCTTCTCTCAAAAAAGTCAAATCATGACTTGCAATCACATATGTATCAAAGTAGCTTTTTAGATATATCAAAAGTCTATTAGTTGTCTCTTCATCCAATCCAGCTGTAGGTTCATCAAGTAGTAGACACTCAGGTTTCATTGCTATAAGAGTGGCAAAGGAGACCAGTTTCTTTTCACCCCCTGAAAGTTTATAGGTAATTTGTTTTCTAAGATCAGATATACCCAGACTCTTGCAAGTCTCTTCAACTATTGACTTGACCTCCTCCTTTGATTTGCCAAGATTAAAAGGACCGAAGGCAATATCTTCTTCTACAGTAGGGCAAAAAAGCTGATCATCTGCATCTTGAAACATCAGGCTAATTCTCTGTCTAACCTCAAAAAAGTCTTTTTCAAGAACTCTTTTTTTATTGAAAACATAAATTTCTCCTCTATCAGGCTTTAAAAGTCCAGCAATTAAATGAAAAAATGTTGTCTTTCCTGAACCGTTTGAACCGATCAGCCCTATTTTATCTCCCCTTTTTAGAGAAAAGTTCAGCCCATCAAATATTTGTTTTCCACCAGGATAACTAAAAGATAGATTTTTAATGACGATAATTTGATTATCATCCATGCTCAAAAAATTGTAAAAAATAATAATAATTTATAATACCAAAAAGAGATCAGAATCTCCGATTTCAAACTTAATTAGATATTCATATAAACAGGTAAGATACAAAGGTGAGAAGATCACTTAACTCATCCACCTCAAATTTATTTAGAGTATGTTAGGATGCACTAAGTCTTAAATAGGAGAGATACTCTCTTATAACCGCCTCTTTGTCATTAAGTCAAAAAAAGATGAGATCAAATTAAAAAAGATACCGCCAATAAGAGCGCTGATAGCTACAAATATAGTTATAACTATAATTGCACCGATTATAACTATTAAATCATTCTGTTTATAATTTGCTTTAAGTAGCAAGTTTAAATCATTTGCCACTGCTTGAAACCACCCACCATTGCCAATTGTCCCTCCCATTATAAGATCCATACTTAATGCAATAGATATTCCCACTCCTCCACCTATAAAAGCTCCGATCTTAAATGACTTTTTCATCACCTATGTATCTATTTTATACTTTTTAAATTTCCGATAAAGAGTGACTATATCGATTCCTAAAGCCTTGGCTGTCTCCTCTTTATTTTTATTATGGGCGAGATAGGCATTCAGAATAAGTTGTCTTTCATAATCATCAAGGCATATTCTCAATGGATAACTTTCTTTCCTTAAATCATCAGTTTTAAGTTTATTAGGAAGATCACCGACAGTTATTGTATCACTATTACATAAGATAACAGCTCGCTCTATAACATTCTTAAGTTCCCTTACATTTCCGGGCCATGAATAGCCTACTAAAAGATTAAGAGCTCTTGGCTCTATATCTACAATCTTTTTACCATGCTGAGCGGACAATTTCTTTACGAACAATCTTGTAAGAAGTTCGATGTCATCCTTTCTCTCCCTTAAAGGAGGCACTCGAATCTCTATAACATTTAGTCTCCAATATAAATCCTCTCTAAACTTTCCCTCTGCTACCTTTTTATCGAGATCGATGTTAGTAGCTGATATAATCCTCACATCGACAACATGAGGCTTTATATCTCCTAAAGGATAAACCTCACCTGTTTCGAGCACTTTTAAAAGCTTTACTTGCAAATTAAGTGGCATCTCTCCGATCTCATCAAAAAAGAAAGTGCCCTGATGTGCTAAGGGTAGAAGACCCAATTTATCTGACACCGCTCCGGTAAAAGCTCCCCTTTTATAACCGAAAAGTTCGGACTCGAGTAGCCCTTCAGGTATGGCCGAACAATTTATGCTTATAAAGGGCTTATCGCGCCGAGGACTATTATAATGAATTAGTTCAGCAATCACACCTTTGCCAGTACCGCTTTCGCCAAGAATCAAGATATTACTCTTTGTAGGGGAGACTTTCTTAATAACTTTAAGGATATTTTGCATTTCGGCTGAATTTGCTATGAAATCGCCAAAAGATGTGCATTGCTGACTTATCTGCTGTTTATAGGCAATGTTTTCTCTGAAAAGTTTCCTCTGCTCAATATTCTTTTTAACAGTTATGATTATCTCTTCATTATAAAAAGGCTTTATAATATAATCACTTGCTCCGCTTTTCATAGCTTCCACTGCTGACTCAATAGATCCAAATGCAGTTATAATAATCACATTAGTATCAGGACTTATCTCTTTAGTCTTTTTAAGGACCTCTATACCATCAACCTTGCCCATCTTTAAATCGGTGATAACAACATCAAAATCTTCCTTAGAGATTAAACCAAGGGCTTCCTCACCAGAGTAAACGCTCTTTACTTCATAATCCTGCCTTTGCAAGATAAACTCTAAAGCCTTGCAAATATCAGGTTCATCATCAACGATTAATATCTTTGACTTGGTTTGCATCTTATAAAAAGCCTCTATTTCTTAATGAGAATTTTCATATTCTTTAACTTTTACCGTCTAATGGTAATGATACTTTAAATAGGCTACCTTTTCCTAATTCGCTATCCACTGTAATTGAACCCTTCATTTTCTTGATGATGTTGTAACTAACTGCAAGTCCTAAACCTGTGCCCTTCTCTTTAGTAGTAAAGAAGGGATCGAAGATCTTGAAAAGATTCTCCCGTGGTATACCAACTCCTGTATCTTTAAATTCAACAACTATGTTACCATCTTCTGTATAACTGCGAATGTATAGCTTACCACCTTCTGGCATTGCATCTATAGCATTTAAAATCAGATTAATGAATACCTGAGAAAGCTGATTTGTGTCAGTAGTAATTTCCGGCAAATCCTTAGCTAACTCCCTAATTATTTCAACACGTCGAGCACTCTTATCATATTGAACTAAATTCAAGGATATCTCAATAACATCATTTACACTACAGGTTTGCAATTCACCTGAGGGCATCTTTGAAAAACCTGAAAGCTGTTTAAGTATATCTGATATCCTTTTTATATGAAAGAGTATAGTCTCAATACCTTTCTTCTTAAAATCATCATCCTCTATCTCCTTTAATATTTGCACATAAGAAAAAATGGATGTTAGAGGATTACCAATTTCATGAGCTATGCCTGTTGCCAATCGACCTATTGAAGCAAGTTTTTCTGAGTTAACTATCTGTTCTTCCATCTTCTTGATCTCAGTTATGTCTTGTATTAACCTTATATAGCGATAAATCTCTCCTCTCTCATTTCTTATTGGGGCTGTAATCATTTGAAAATACCTATCAGTACTATGAGCTATTATTGTTGTTTCTATGTTATCTTTAGCATAGGTACTTGAGATATCACAGTCAGTCCATAATTCTTCACAATGCTTACCCGTAACCTCCATATTAAATATCTCTTTTATCTTTTCATTTGCCCATAAAATTTTGCCTTTTTTATCAATAAGTATGATCCCCCCACCTATAGCATTTAAAATTGTCTTCAATTTCTCTCTTTCACGAACAATCGCTGATGTCTTTTTCTCAACCTCTCTCTCTAAATCTTCAGCATATCTCCGCATATTTTCTTCTTTAATCTGAAGTTCCCTTGCTTGAATGATTTTACGATTATAAATAAAGAGTGTAATAGCAACAAGTACGGTAGCTGACAATATAGAAAGAGTGAGATAGGAGTATAGTTTCATACTTTCGTCAGTTATATGCAAGATATCAGTAAAATTTGCAGACAAAAAAATACTCCATGATAATGTGTCAATATTTACTTTTGAATAGGCTATAACCCGATCATCCCCCAATGGAGAAATAGCCTTACCACTATTTTCATCTCTTTCTTTTAATACTTTCTGTTCAAATTCAAAGCTATGGTGACATTTAAAACATGTCTCATCAGCAGTAAAAATATTTCTACCGACCATATCGGGCTGAACAGGGTGATATAGGAGTGCCCCATTTCCTGTCAGAATCCAGGCATTTCCTCTTTTGGCATGTTGAATCTTATTGATGAATTGGTTTGCTAAATCTATGGCACTTTTTGATAGAAAGATTATCCTCCGAGAGTCTTCACCACGAATAAGAGAAAAGATATTCTCCTTAGCTTCTATAATAATAGCATTATCAGGAGTGAGGAACTTAGCACTCTTTAGAATTAGATCAATTGAATCATCTAATTTCACTTTACTATCAGAAAAATAAAGGACTTTACCCTTATAGCCCTCATACTCTAATATGCCTACGTCTACCCCTTTGGAATCTTTAAGTCCTTTTACATAATTTGTGAAACGCTGAAATTCCATCCTATCATTAAAATCAGTCTTTGCCGCAAGACTCGAGATTAAGATGGTCTCTCGTTTAAGCCCTAAAAAATATTCCTTTACGGCATCACCTATTGTATCTGTTAGGTTCAATTGTAAGTTGTTGAAATCATTGACAATATCTGTCTGGAGGGTTTGCAAGAAAAAGATATTTAAAGTAATAACTACTACAGAGATTAGCAAAAGAGGGATAATAAAGAGTAAATAATCCTTCATAGATTATTGTAACATTTTAATAGTACAACTTTTTCACGTTAGCTTTTCATTTGTATATTTTCCCTATGACTCTAAAAATGAAGTCAAACTCTATATTAATAAACCTTAAGATTTCTCGCCGTAAGGAAATCATAGGATCTCTTAATAAGAAATAGTGAAAGCTATTCGGGAATTTGTTTATAAAGATATATTGAACATAAAGCAAAGATAATAGGCATAATCCACGGAGAGAGTATAGGATTAACTGTACCTGCATATCCTAAGGAGAGAAAAAAAGTATGACCGAAAAAATAACCAGAACTAATAAACAAACCCAAACCAGTAGCTATAAAACCACTACGCAAAGAAGGTTTGGCAATGTTTGAATAAAGCAATGCAACTAATCTATTGTCAACACCCAATGGTAAAGACATTCCCAAAATCAACATAAATAAATTTATTAATGGAAATGAGAACCTTGAACTTATGTCGACTAAAAGCTTATTATTTTTAAAACCAGCAGAATTTAATCTATTCTGAAATTCAATAAGTTCGATAATTGTCATTTCCTCTGGCTTCCAGAGTTCTTTTTTAAGAATCTTCGGTGATTCCAGCTGGTCTGTTGACATCTCAGATATAAAAAGGGACTTACCTTCAGATACCTTAAATACATTCACATTTTTTAATCTCCAGAGATTACCGTCCCACTCAGCAGATTCCGCATAAATATTCTCTATTAGCCCTCTTTCATTGTATCTATAAATATTAACTCCATATGATAAATCCTTTTCATCAATATAAAGGGAAATTCGCACCACAGAGCCATCTTTACCTCTCATATAAAGAGTCCCTTGCTTAAAAAATAAAGTAGACCCCGTCTTCGTCAATTGCTTTTTAATGGAATCAATTTCTTTAGAAAGAACAGGGATTACCATCTCATTTAGAAAAAAACCAAAGAGTGAGAGGAGAATACCAATCATTAGAAAGGGCTTTAAAATCCTTTTAATTCTAATCCCCGTAATCTTTATGGTCACTATCTCCCATCTTCTAACTGCCTGAGAAAAAACAAAAAGGCTACTTATTAAGACAGCCATTTGCATGATATAACCGAAGTATTTTGGAAAATTATATATCGTATATTTAAAGAGCAGGGAAAAAGAAGGATTAGCTGAAAAATCGTCAATTTTATCAATAAGTCCAATAACACTTAAAATAAGAGCAATGCCCGTACTTAAAACAGCAAAAACTTTGAAAAAATCTTTTATATAAAGCTTTTGAACGATAAACATTAGAATTATCTTCTATTTACTCTATAAAAGAGCAAGGTAGAAGTTACTGTCAATACAAAAAATGATAGCCATGAACCCACAAAATATGTTATCTGTCCACTTTTTGCAAGGTTTTCACCATATAGTAAAAGTGTATAATAGATTGTAAAGATAGCTAAACCAATTGCTACCCCCCCTACCCTTCCTGATTTTCCTGAAAGCAGAGAGAGAGGGGGGGCTAAGAAAATAATAACAAGGCAAAGAGCAGGAAGAGATAGTCTTCTATAAAACTCAGGGATGTATTTACTCTTCTGTTCAGGTTCAAGCTTTGAAAGATTCAGCAATTCCCACGGTGTCATCTCACTCCTTCTTTTACCATAAGCCAGAGTTGTAGGGGTTAGAGAAAATTGATATCTACCAAAACTTATCTCAGTCAAAGCTTTCTTTTTTGAGACATAAATATGCCCATTTATTAGATTAAAATTAATGCTTTCTCCATCTGTTCCCACAACTCCCTCCTGGGCTACTATCACCCTTTGCTCATCTTTTTGTCTTTCATCTAAAATGAACAAGCCCTTTAGAAGGTTTTCAGAAGGTTTCTCTTTTATTAAAATGACAATGTCTTTAAAAGCAGTATTGAAAATACCTTCTTCAATCGTTAAAGCAGTCCTCTTCGTGAGAATCTCTGAGACTTTTTGTCTTAAAAGGGTACTACTCTTTGGCCCAAAATAGAAGCTCATCATAATACTTAGAATAAAACAGCAAATCCCAAAATATATCACCGGTTTAGAAATCTGCAAAAAAGACAAACCAGAATTTCGTAATATAATCAATTCGTTGTCGGAGTACATCCTACCATAAGTTATAAGCACCGAAAGGAGTAAAGACATGGGAATAGTAACTATAAGTATCTCAGGCTGTAAAAAAAAGATGATCTTAGCGATATCTAAAAAGGAAGTACCGACACCTGCAAGTATTCGAGTCATTCTTATGAGCTTCTCTACCATCAGAGCGAAATTCAAGAAGAGAAGTGCGAACAGAAAGGTTAATAAAAGTTCCCTTAATACTTTTTTGTAGACTAACAACATGGATATATTAAGTTATCCTATTAACAACAAAAAGTTCAAAGAAGGTTTCAAAAGAAAGGTATCTATCAGATCAAGAAGGCTTACAAATAAGATTTACTTAACTGGTTTCTAAATTAAAGGAGCGAAGGAAAAGGGATTTTTGGATTCTTTCATTTTCTACTGGCAAATTGGGACAATAAATAATTATTGAAAAAAAAATTACAATAGGGTGTATAATTTAATGAAGTTAAAAAATGAAAGAAATACTAAATAAACAAGAAATAGATAGAATTCTTTCGAGAATCGCTCATGAGATAATCGAAAGGAATAAAGGGACTGAAAACCTTTATCTCGTCGGCATTCAAAGAGGCGGTGTTCACCTAGCCCGCAGACTTGCTCAAAAAATTCAAGAGGTTGAGAAAGTCAAGATCGAAGTAGGTTCTCTCGATATCTCTATGTATAGAGATGATATAGGCCTTAGAAAAGACCATCCTGTGGTTAGGAAAACGGAACTGCAAAATAATATATCGGGGAAAAAAGTTGTTCTGGTAGATGATGTTCTCTTTACAGGTCGCTCTATAAGGGCCGCTATGGATGCTTTGATGGATTATGGAAGACCTGCACAGATTCAATTAGCGGTATTAATAGACAGAGGTCATAGGGAATTGCCTATAAGGGCAGATTATATCGGCAAAAGTATACCTACTTCAAGGAAAGAAAATATTGAGGTGGAACTAATTGAAGAGGGCGGGGAAGACAGAGTGGTTCTTTACAAAACTGACGATTCATAAGTGAAATGAAAAAAAATCATCTTTTAGGAACTAAGGAACTATCAAGAAAAGAAATAGAACTTTTTATCGAGACAGCAAAAGGATTCAAAGACGTTCTCAAGAGAGATATTAAAAAGGTTCCAGCTTTAAGAGGAAAAACGGTCGTTAATCTTTTTTTTGAGCCATCAACACGGACAAGGACATCCTTTGAAATTGCCGAAAAACGGCTCAGCATGGATGTTCTAAATTTCTCAGTCCCTACCAGTAGTGTTGTCAAAGGAGAAAGTCTTTATGACACCATCAAAACTATAGAGTCCTATGGTGTAGATTTTATAGTTGTGAGACATTCATCGAGTGGTGTCCCTAAATTCATGGCAGATCACATTAATGCTTCTATCATTAATGCCGGAGATGGTATAAATGAGCATCCTACACAGGCATTACTTGACGCATTCAGTATACTTGAAAAGAAGGGCACTCTTGATGGCCTTAATATCGTTATTGTTGGCGACATATTGCATAGTAGAGTAGCAAAATCCAACATTTATTTATTATCCAAATTCAATAATAAGATTAAATTAGTTGGCCCTTCCACATTGGTACCTGAGTTCAAAGAATTTAATGTAGAGATATTTAATGATTTGGATAAGGGGTTGGTTGATGCAGATGTAATCATGATGCTACGTATTCAACTTGAAAGACAAGGCAAAGGGTTCTTCCCTTCTATCGAAGAGTATTTTAAATTCTGGGGACTCGATATGAGAAGACTTAGTTTAGCAAAAAAAGATGCAATCGTTATGCACCCTGGGCCTATGAATAGAGGCGTAGAGATTGCCTCTGAGGTAGCAGACTGCACCCAATCAATAATACTTGAGCAAGTTACAAATGGACTGGCTGTCAGAATGGCGGTAATGTATTTATTAAGTGGTATATAGATACAGTTATTTGTTTAAAACTTTGCTGTCTCCGCTTCTCTGATTCCATAGCAAGCAGAAGAAAAACTTACATCTGTAAAAGTTTTTTTCACTAATCCTGTGGTAGATTAAGACCAGAATCTCAATCAAGGTTTCTCTCTTTGAAGTTCAATAAGTTTAGCATATTTAAAAAAAGAACCACTTGCTTTCAATAAAGCTAAAACTAAACCATCTAAACCATCAAGAAATCCTCTTTTAAGAATATAAATTTTAATAAACATGGAGATGGCATGAACAACCGGGCTTAATACACTGGCTCTTTCACCTGCGAGATAGAGTTCTTTTGCAGAAATTGAGGAATATTTGTTCATAGTCTCAAGCATTTCTGCATAATCTAAGAAGCCATAATGTTCAATATGGGCGTCAATCTTCCTGATAGCCCCCTCTGTTATCCATCTTTCATGGATTTCTCCTCTAAAGGAGCCCTTGCTTTTATTTATTAGTCGAACTTGCCAATCAGGCCAATTGTCACCATATTTAAGCCATCTACCTTTTATGTGATTTTTTCTTTTAAACTTGTAAGCTGACGCACGTGGTTCTTTTATGATTTCTAATATCACCTCTCTGGTTTTTGGTGGGATTCTCTCATCAGCATCTATTACAAGAACCCATTCATTACTGCATTTCTGGATAGCACTGTTTTTCTGATTACCGTAACCTTTCCAATCTTCAATGAAGACCTTACAGCCAAAATCTTTTGCAATCTCAACTGTTCTATCCTTGCTTCCCGAATCTACTACAATAATTTCATCAGCAAAGGAGACGCTTTTTAGGCAATCGGGGAGTCTCTTTTCTTCGTCTTTTGTGATTATAGCAACAGATATTTTTGTCTTATTCTTCATTATCAGCTAATCTCATACCCATAAAGAGAGCAAAGAGTATGCCTGTTGTATGGGAGAGAATCTGAGTATCAGTTAAACTCCCTATCAGTAGTAAAAGCCCGAATATAAGAGTTGAGTAACCGGTGAAGCCTTTTCGATACTTCCAGCCTTTCTTCAGAAAAACGAAGAAGAGCCATAGAATTGAAATAATTCCCAAAATGCCAAAGCTAGTAGCCATATAGAAAAAACTATTGTGAGGCTGGTCAATACCGACTGATATGAAAGTAGGGTCATAATTATTAATAACAGCCTTTTGAAACCCGCCTGTGCCGACTCCTATTAGTGGATTGTCTAAAAAAACCTTAATTGATTTGTCCCACATATGCAATCTTAAGCCAATAGATGTGTCTTTATGTCCTTGATTATACAAATTGATTTCTTTTGAGACAAGATTTAATCTCTGTTGAACTGTAGGAGATAACAGAAATAGCCCTACCACTAAAAAAGATAACACGATGCTCCTGAAAAAATGTTTTTTGCCCATTAGATTATAGAGGAAGACAGGGCAAAGAGCTACAAAGGCAAGATATCCACTTCTTCCTGGAATTATTGCAAGGTTGAAAATATAAGCGAATATCAAAATAAGTAATATAGTCTTTATCCATTTCTTGGTAGTTTCTGATAGGTAAAATGAGAGCATTAAGACCCCTAAAACGAGCATAAGGGAATAGGTTATATATGAACCCTCACCGCCTAGACCTGTAGCAAGTCCTTTTTTAATGAAAGGTATTAACTCTAAATACTGAGCAATTGCAATAGAAACGTTTAATGTTAACCCAGCAAGAAATGCCCACAGAAAGTATACTGTTTTATGGGATGGAATCGATGCTATTAGAAAAGCAAAAAGCCAATAATAGGTTTTTTGCGCAAATGTGAGACCCTTTGCTACATCGGTTGTCCATATAAGTCCTAACCAGTGCAAAAAAATAAAAACAAAGACAGGCAGAGTCCACTCTTGTTTGTACCATAATTTAAAATCTTTTATAAAAATACCTGAACCAAGCCATATTAATATTACTAATATGCCTATGATGACGGATGGTGATGTGCCAATGGACTGTGAAAAAAATAAGAGACACAAACTACCAAAAAGGAGAGTTTGAGGGATTTGTGACTTATCATAATTGATCATTTTATAGAAACATTTTAAGAATATGGTATTATGTTAAAATATGCTGTCTTTGTCAAATATTAGGAGCAAAAG
>FMJZ01013164.1_pt1 | contig 14805 bp, 15 predicted proteins | sample 1987881 | NCBI WGS metagenome assembly FMJZ01 (sample SAMEA4378227, study PRJEB15110) | soil metagenome | biome: soil; feature: Field; material: Soil | place: India | collected 2015-03-11 | depth 0 m | reverse complement strand
AACTCCTCCCTTTTCTAAAGGGAGGTTGGGAGGGATTTTCTTTTTGTCATTATGAGCAAGCCGTAAGGCGAGCGTGGCAATCTTTAAGATTGCTTTCTCTTCTCTGCGGCTGTCGCTCGCAATGACGCTTTCTTATGGCTGCGAAATGAAGAATATCCTAATGTGTTGACAGCATTTGCACTTTAAATTAAACTAATTTAAATTGTCAACCATTTAACTAAGGAGGTTTACAATTATGACTGCGAGAAGGATAGCTTATATTTCAGTTTTTGCCGCCTTGACCGCAGTTGGAGCTATGGTTTCCATACCACTTCCTTTTTCTTCAATTCCCTTCACTTTGCAAGTTCTTTTTGTTTTATTGTCTGGCCTGGTTTTAGGTCCGGTTGATGGAGCTCTTTCCCAGATAGTTTATCTCTTGATGGGGGCAGTTGGTTTGCCAGTATTTGCTGGTTTTTCCGGCGGTCTGGGAATAATATTAGGCAAGAGCGGCGGCTATTTAGTTGGTTTTGTTTTTGCTTCTTTTTTTGTAGGGTTGTTGGGAAAAACAACTAACTTTGTAAGGCTTTATTTAGTTTCCGTTTTAGGTCTTTTACTAATTTATCTTTTTGGGGCTCTCCAGTTAAGCCTGGTGATGGCTTTGGGATTTAAAAAAGCTGTAATTGTTGGAGTTTTACCTTTCATTCCCTTCGATTTAGTTAAAGCAGCTATGGCTGTTTTTGTCGCTCTCAGACTGAGAGGAACAGGCGTAATCAAGACCCAGAAATAGCTGGAAACTAAGTTTTAGTTTTTGTTTAACCTTATCGAATTTAACAACAAGCGTTGCTTCTTGATAAAGAAAAATGAAATAATAAAGTATGTTATTGGCAATTGACGTTGGCAATACTCAAACTACTCTTGGAATTTTTGACGGTGATAACCTCGCTCATACCTGGCGTTATTCAACCAATAAGGATGAAACTGGCGATGAACTGGCTGTAACCATCCAAGGACTACTTTCCCTGGCCAGTTTAAGTTTTTCTTTAATTGATGGGCTGGTGGTTTCCTCGGTGGTTCCTAATTGCACACAAGCCTTAATTGAGCTGGCGAAAAACCATCTAACATTTGAACCTTTAATAGTCAAACCAGGTGTCAAAACTGGGCTTTCTATTATTTATGAGAACCCTCTGGAAGTTGGGGCTGACCGCATTGCTAATGCAGTAGGAGCTAAAGAGCTTTTTGGAGCTCCGGCTATTGTTGTTGACTTTGGCACGGCAACTACTTTTGATGTTTTGTCGCCGGCTGGTGAGTATCTGGGTGGAGCAATTGCTCCTGGTGTTGAAGTTGCGGCTGAAGCTCTTTTTACCCGGGCTGCTCGTCTTTCGCAAATTGAACTGACCGCACCTCCAAAAGTGGTTGGACGCAACACCCAACATAGCTTGCAATCCGGTATTTTGCATGGTTTTGCTGCTTTGGTGGACGGCATGGTAAAAAAAATTCAGCAAGAAAACGGGTTTGAAAGTAAAGTTATTGGCACGGGTGGATTAGTATTTCTAATGAAGCCACTTTGCCAGACTATTCAGTGGGTAGAACCTGATTTGACCTTGTGGGGTTTAAAGTTTATTTGGTCGAAGAACGCCTAAAGTTAAATCGAGTTTCTGTTTTGTTCTTGTTGAGTTCTTTTTTTGAGTAAGCGGGAAAGCAGTTTTAGTCTAAAGATGCGATTATTCATCTTGACCAGGAAGTCATCTAAAAACTTACGGTTTTCGGTATTTGATGCTAAAAAATAAACTTCACCCTCATCAGTTTTTCTGCTGGTTAAAAAAGAAATTTTAGAGAGATATTTCAACTCTTTTTGAACTTCTTCGTCTTTCCTACCCAGTCGACGGGCAATTCCTTCAGAAGTATCAAAGGCACCAGGGTTGCGGGCGAAAAAAACTATAATATCCCAGGCTATAAAAGAAACGATATACTTGTTAAGGAGTTCATCCATTTTATTGTTGTTGAAAACCAACGCTAACCTTCCCCAATTAATGTTGTTTTATTATAGGAAAAGATTTCTGGAAATTCAAGCAATAAAAATCTGATTGTTTTTTAGCTTAACAAGTGGTTTAATTTGTATACAAGAGTGTGCACAAATGGAAATTATTAGAGTTGGCAACAAAGTTATAAGCAAGGAAAAAATTAATAACCTGATAGGCAAGATTCTTCAACTTCGTGCCAGCGGCTCAACTCAAGCTGATGTGGCCAATAGTTTGGGTGTTGAACGTTCTTTTATTTCTCATCTTGAAGGTTTAGGCGAAGTTCGTTCAGGGAAAAGAGTTGCTTTAGTTGGTTTTCCAGTTGCCAATAAAAAGGAAATCGAAGAACTAGCTCTAAAAAAAGGCATTGAGTTTGTCTATCTTTTAAGCCAGGAAGAGAGAAAATCTTTCGAGAGAAAGAAAACTTCAGCTGAAGTCTTTAACGAGTTGTTAGATGTGCTTTCCTACTTAGTCAACTTTGATGTTGTTATTTTTCTTGGTTCAGATAAAAGGATTGCTCAGTTTGAACAAATTTTAGGGCGAAGGATAATCGGCTACCAGCTTGGTAAATCTCCGATTCAGAAAAGTGTGGCTGTTGACTTAGATGTCCTTGAAGTTTTGTTTGAAAAGGCAGTTAAGACGAAAAGGTGGGAGGTGTGGCGTGAAAAAGGTCGTCAGCGTAAGCTTAGGCTCTTCAAAAAGAGATCATAAGGTTAAAGTTAAATTACTGGGGGAAGAGTTTGAAATTTCTCGAGTTGGGACCGATGGTAATTTCGAAAAGGCAATTGAGCTTTTAAAGAACTATGATGGCAAGGTAGCAGCAATTGGCCTTGGAGGTATCGACATCTATCTTTATGGAGCTAAACGCAGGTATGTTATTCGGGACTCTCTTAGACTATTGGAGGTGGTAGAAAAAACTCCAGTTGTTGACGGAAGCGGTTTGAAGAATACTCTCGAAAGAAAAACAATAGAGTATTTAATTGATAAGGGTTTTCAATTGCGAGGGAAGAAAGTCCTGATGGTAAGTGCAGTTGATCGTTTTGGAATGGCTGAAAGCCTTTTTCGAGCTGGTTGTGAAATTACCTACGGAGATTTAATTTTTGGACTAAATTTACCTTTCCCCATTCGCTCATTTCAAACTTTTCAGGTTTTAACCACCGTTCTTTTGCCTATTGTTACTAAAATGCCTTTTCAAGTTCTCTATCCGACCGGAGAAAAACAGGAAAAGGAACCTGACTCTCGCTATGCAAAGTATTATCAAGAAGCTGATATTATTGCCGGGGATTTTTTATTTATTCGGAAGTATATGCCTCCAGAGCTCAATGGCAAATGGATAATTACCAACACAGTAACAGCTAAAGATATTGAAGATTTGAGAGGACGGGGGGTTGAGTATCTGATCACTACTACTCCACGGTTTGAAGGAAGGTCTTTTGGCACTAATGTGATGGAAGCATTATTTATAGCAATCTTAGGCAAGAAAGTAGAAGAAGTTGAAGAAAGGGACTATTTAGAATTAATCGAGAAGTTAAATTTTGAACCCACTATTGATAAGCTGAATTAAAATGGGAGTTTTTGGTTTTTTAGTTCACCCCTTAAACCTTAACGATGTAGTTAAAAAGTACCGCTTGGCTGAGAAGCTTTCGCCTCGGGTTGTAGCCTCAGCTTTGCGTCGACGCCCACCTTTTGTTTTAACTGAAGCTAAAGGTATAGTTTCGGTAACGGGAGCAAGAGCTCGAGGTTATTTTGTGGCTGTGCCTTTACTGCCATTTCATTTTTTTGAACTTCCAGAGGAAAAAGTTTTGAAAAAGATTGCTCGGGCTTGTCGAGTTGCTCAGAAAGAAGGTGCAAAAATTATTGGCTTGGGAGCTTTTACTGCTTTGCCAGGCGAAGGTGGTAAAAAACTTCTCTCAATGGTTGATATTCCAGTGACAACCGGCAATAGCTATACGGTAGCAACAGCGGTTGATGGCACTTTGGAAGCTGCCCGGCTTATGGAGATAAACCTTTCAAACTCAACTCTGGTGGTGCTGGGAGCAACAGGTTCTATTGGGCGTGCTTGTTCTCTAATTCTTGCTTCTTATTTTTCCCGAATAATTTTAATTGGTCGGCGCCAGGACTATTTGTTGAGGGTTAAAGAAGAAGTTGAGCAAAAGGGGGGCAAGAATGTTTTTACTACCTCAGAGCTGGAAGCTGTTAAGGAAGGTGAGGTTGTAATAGCAGTTAGCAGTGCTTCAGAGGCTTTAATTGAACCAGCCTGGCTAAAAAGTGGGGCAGTGGTTTGCGATGTAGCTCGCCCGCGTGATGTTTCAGAAAGAGTAACTCAGGCAAGAAATGATGTACTGGTTATTGATGGAGGGGTGGTTAAGGTTCCGGGTGAGTTAAAAATGGATTTTAATCTTGGCTTGCCAAAAGGAATAGTTCTTGCTTGTATGGCAGAAACAATGATTTTGGCTCTGGAAGAAAGATACGAATCATTTACAATAGGTAAAGAAATAACGGTTGAACAAGTAGAAGAGATTAAACTTTTAGCAGAAAAACATGGCTTTTCCCTGGCTGGCTTGAGAAGTTTTGAAAAACTCTTGCCTATGGAAAAAATTGAAGAAATAAAACACCAAGCCCGCTTCGCCCGAGCTCCTAGCTAATTGTTTTCTTTCCTAGGTTTGACGCTCTTATTTTCAAAGGTTAGAATAGTATAAATTTCTGGAGGTCAAAAATTATGCTTAAAGTTGTTTTACCAAAAGGAAGTCTGGAGGAACCAACGCTTAAACTCTTTCAGCAAGCTGACCTTGAGGTCAAAAAAGTTCCTCGTTCTTATAAGCTGCGGGTTGACGATCCGAGAATTTCTGAAGTAAGGCTTCTTCGGCCTCAAGAAATTCCTCGCTTGGTAGAAGAAGGCTATTTTGATTTAGGTATAACAGGTTACGATTGCATAATGGAAACAGGCGCCCAGGTAGAGATTCTCGAAGACTTACCGTATAGCAAAGTGACTTCTGAGCCAGTGCGTTTGGTTTTAGCGGTCTTTGAGGAAACGGACTATCATAAACCAGAAGACCTTCCTTCTGGCGCTCGCATCGCCACCGAGTTTCCAAACATAACTAAGGATTTTTTTAATAATTTGGGAATGAATGTTAAGGTTTATTACTCCTACGGGGCAACGGAAGCTAAGGTTCCTGATATTGTTGATGCAGTTGTTGATTTGACAGAAACCGGAGAAACCTTGAGAAAAAATCGCTTGAGGATAATCGGAACTTTACTTGAGTCTTCAACCAAGTTAATAGCTAATAAGAATTCTTATTTACAGCCTGAAAAGAAAAAAGCAATTGATGAAATAAAACTTCTACTTCTGGGGGTGATTGAAGCTAGAGGCAGAGTTCTCATTTCTTTAAATGTTAAAGCTGATAGGCTTGAAAAGGTGGTTAATATTTTACCAGCTATGAAGAGACCGACCGTTTCTGAGCTTTACAAATCTGATTATTATGAAGTGGTAACAGTTGTAGATAAAAGCATGGTGAATGTTTTGATTCCCAGGTTAAAGGAAGCAGGAGCTGAAGATATTTTGGAAATACCTATTTCAAAAATTGTCAAGTAGTTAAGATTTCAAAAACTTTAAAGTTTTTCTGGAGGATTTAAAATGGAAAATAGCAACAGGGAAGAAAATTATTTAACTTTGGAAGGCTACCAAGCTTTGCTTTCCGAGCTGGAAGAGTTAGAGAAGGTAAGGCGGAAAGAGGTGGCTCGGAGAATTAAAGAGGCCGTTGGTTTTGGCGATCTTTCTGAGAATTCAGAGTACACGGATGCTAAAGAAGAGCAAGCTTTTATTGAGGGTAGGATTGCTGAAATAAAAGCCGCGATTTCCAGAGTTAAAATCATTGACAGCGCTTCAGGAGCAAGTGATGAAGTTGCTCTTGGAAGAGAAGTTGAGCTGGAGAAATTAGATACCAGAGAGAAATGTTCTTTTCGGATTGTTGGCTCGGAAGAATCTGACCCGTCCAGAGGTAAGATTTCTTTTAAGTCACCGGTTGGCAAGGCTTTGTTAGGCAGGAAAGTTGGTGAGGAGGTTTTAGTTAACACCCCAGCGGGAGAGGTCAGATATCGGATTTTAGCAATTAAGGTGGTTGATTGAAAAAAGCTGAGGAAAAGCTGACGCGACTGGAAAAGTTAGAGAAGTTAAGAGAACAAGGCGAGGCAGTTTTTTCAACTTCCTTTACTCGGAATACGCTGGTAAGAGAAATCAGAGAAAAGTATTCTCATCTTGATTCGGGCGAAAAAGTTGAAGAGAAATTTTCACTGGCCGGTAGAGTAATGGGGATGAGGGACCATGGGAAGATTGCTTTTGCCGATTTAAAAGACGGCAGCGGCAAAATTCAGCTTTATCTTTCTCCCCAAACTCTGGGAGAGAAGTACCAGTATTTTCTGGACTATGTTGACTTGGGTGATATTATCGGTCTCGAAGGGGAAGTGTTAAAAACGAGGAGAGGCGAGCTTTCTATTGTGGTGAATGATTTCAAGATTTTAGCTAAATCCCTTCTTCCCTGGCCGGAAAAATGGCATGGATTGCGCGATGTTGAGGCACGTTATCGCCAGCGTTACTTAGATTTAGTAGTTAATCCTAAAGCTCGCCAGATTTTTGAGTTAAGAACCAGAATAATCAAATTAATCAGGGAATTTCTTGATGAGCGCGAATTTCAGGAGGTAGAAACCCCCATTCTTCAACCGCTACCCGGCGGGGCTTTAGCTAAACCTTTTTCAACTTATCATAAGGCTTTGGGTGTTGAGCTTTATTTGCGGATTGCTCCGGAACTTTATTTAAAAAGATTAATAATTGGGGGCTTGGAAAAGGTTTATGAGCTTAACCGAAGTTTTAGGAACGAAGGAATATCTATCAAGCATAATCCCGAATTTACTATGCTTGAAGTTTATCAAGCTTATGCTGATTATCGAGATATGATGGAACTGGTTAAGGAAATGCTTAAGTATGTCGTAGAAAAAGCACGGCGTAGTTTAGAAATAAACTATCAGGGGCAGAAGATAGATTTTACTTCTTTTTCGGAAATCAGCTATCTTGAGGCTTTAAAAGAATTTGCCGGAATCGAAGTTGGTTTTGATCAAGAGTGGTCTGAGCTTAAAAAGCTTGCTGAGAAAGAAGGAATTGAAGTTAAAAAGTATTGGGGCAAGGGAAAGATAATTGCTGAGCTGTTTGAGAAATTAGTGGAACCAAAACTAATTCAGCCCACTTTTGTTCTTGATTATCCACGGGAAATTTCTCCTTTAGCTCGACGGCATCCTGAAAATCCTGATTTAACTGAGAGGTTTGAACTTATTGTAGCCGGAAAAGAGCTGGCCAATGCTTTTTCTGAGCTTAATGACCCCTTAGAACAAAAGGAACGTTTTGAAGAGCAAGCCAAACTTAAGCAAGAAGGAGAAGAAGAAATTCAACTTTATGATCGCGATTTTCTTCAAGCTTTAGAGTATGGAATGCCACCAACCGGAGGGCTGGGTTTAGGGATTGATAGACTGGTTATGCTTCTAAGTGATGTTTACTCCATCCGGGAGGTCTTGCTTTTTCCTCAACTTCGCCCGGAAGAATAGTTTTCCAAATTACCACTTCAAATCAGCATTGTTTGACAAAGCTCCTAAATCAGAGAGAAAATATATTATTAGAAATTATTTTATTATTTGAAATTATTTTGAGGTTGTAGAAAATGAGTGAAAACTATTCAGAAAGGTTTACCGAGCGGGCCAGGAGAGCTATTGTCAACGCTCAAGAAGAGGCTCGGCTTTTAAATCATAGCTATGTTGGTACTGAGCACCTGCTTTTAGGTATTTTGCGTGTTGAGGGTTGCCTGGCTGTCCAGGTACTGGGGGACCTTGGTATCGAAACGGAAGAAGTCAGACAAAAAATTGAGGATCTTATAGGGCGAGGTGATTCGCTTCCTACCGGAAACATTCCTTTTTCTCACCGGGCTAAGCGGGTTCTTGAGTTGGCTTTTCGCGAAGCCTTACAGCTTGGCCATAACTATGTTGGCACTGAACATCTCCTTTTAGGCCTGGTTCGAGAAGGGGAAAGCGTTGCCGCTCATGTTTTGTTTGAGCTTGGTGTTGACCTTGAAAATTTAAGAAATAAAGTTATCCGAGCCCTTAGTGGTTATGTTGGTTCACCTTCTCTTGAGCCTGAGCCGCAAACCCGCCAAGCCAAAGGTTCGCCACTCGAAGAATATGGGCGGAACCTTGTTAGATTGGCTCGGGAAGGCAAGCTTGATCCGGTTATTGGAAGAGAAAGAGAAATTGAAAGAGTAATGCAGATTTTAACCCGGCGGACCAAGAATAATCCGGTTTTGATTGGGGAACCAGGTGTTGGTAAGACAGCCATTGTTGAAGGGCTGGCTCAGCGAATAGCCAAACGGGAAGCGCCGGAAATTCTTAACGATAAAGAAATATATACTCTTGACTTAGGCGCACTGGTTGCCGGTTCTAAATATCGAGGTGAGTTTGAAGAAAGACTTAAAAGAGTGATGAAGGAAATAAAAAAGAAAGGCAATGTGGTTTTGTTTGTTGACGAAATTCATACTTTAGTTGGAGCCGGAGCGGCTGAAGGCGCAATTGATGCCGCCAGCATATTAAAGCCGGCTTTAGCTCGAGGCGAGATTCAAACAATTGGCGCTACCACTTTGGATGAATATCGAAAACACTTTGAAAGAGATGCGGCTCTAGAGCGTAGATTTCAGCCGGTGATGGTTGAAGAACCGAGCATCGCAGAAAGTATCGAAATTTTAAAAGGTCTTCGCAGTCATTATGAGTCACATCACCGGGTTGTTATTACTGACGAGGCAATAGTGGCCGCTGCGAACTTAAGCCATCGCTATATAAACGACCGTTATTTACCTGACAAAGCTATAGATTTAATAGATGAAGCGGCTTCTCGAGTGAGAATAAAAGCAACTCAATTACCACCTGAGATTAAGGAGATTGACGAAAAAATTAAGCAGTTGAAGACAGAAAAAGAGGAAGCGATTAAGTCTCAAGATTTTGAAAAAGCGGCTGCCATTAGAGATAAGGAAAGAAAACTTTACTTGGAACGGAAAAAGAAAGAAGCAATTTGGAAGAAAGCTCAGGAATCTTTCTTTCCCAAGATTGGAGAAGAAGAAGTAGCTGAGATTACTTCTCTCTGGACTGGAATACCGGTTTTCAGCTTGACCGAGGAGGAATCTCAAAAACTTATCAAGATGGAAGAGGGACTTCATCGGAGAATTGTTGGTCAGAATGAGGCAGTAAAAGCTTTATCTAAGGCTATTCGTCGAGCTCGAGCTGGCTTAAAAGATCCTAAACGCCCAACCGGCTCTTTCATGTTTCTCGGACCCTCTGGCGTAGGAAAAACGGAAACTGCCAAAGCTTTAGCTGAGTATTTATTTGGTGACGAAAAGTCACTGGTTCAGTTAGATATGTCAGAATATATGGAGAAATTTTCAGTTTCCCGTCTGGTTGGTTCACCTCCAGGATATGTTGGCTATGAAGAGGGTGGACAGCTGACTGAAGCGGTTCGAAGAAGACCTTTCTCGGTTGTTTTGTTTGATGAGATAGAAAAAGCCCATCGCGATGTTTTCAATATTCTTCTTCAAATTATGGAAGACGGGCGCTTAACTGATTCTCAGGGGCGAACGGTCGATTTTAAAAATACTATTATTATCTTGACTTCTAACCTGGGAACTCGAGACATTCAGAAAGGTGTAAGCCTAGGATTTGCTACCACTGAGCCTTCCGGTAGGCTTTCTTATGAAAAGATGAAAACCAGGCTTTTAGAGGAAACCAAAAAAGCATTTCCTCCGGAGTTTCTTAATCGCTTAGATGACATAATTGTCTTTCACGAGCTGAGCGAGACGGAAATTCTATCAATTATCGAGATGCTTTTTTCGGGGCTTAAGGAGAGAATGGCTGATAAAGGGTTAAAACTTGAACTTTCCAAGGAAGCCAAGAAGTTTTTAATTAAAGAAGGATTTGACCCATCTTTGGGAGCTCGACCTTTGAGGAGAGCTTTACAAAAATTAGTTGAAGACCCGCTATCAGAGGCTTTGCTGGCTGAAAACTTTAAACCGGGCCAAACAGTGGTAGTAGATGCTTCCGATAAAGAAATATTTTTCTGGGTGAGGGAAAGCAAAAAAGAAAAAGTTACCACTTCGGTTGAGAGAGAAGAATGAAGTCTTCCCCCATCTTCCAGTGTCAGGCTTGCGGTTATCAAGCCTCAGGCTGGCTTGGAAGGTGCCCAAACTGTGGCGAGTGGGATAGTTTTAAGGAAAAAAAAGAAAAGTCAGAAAAGATCAATCTCGATTTACCTGAACCAAAAACTTTATCCCAGATTGATTTTCAAGAAGAACCCCGCTTTAGTTCCGGTTTTTTAGAGTTTGACCGAGTTCTTGGCGGGGGCGTGGTTAAAGGTTCGGTGGTGCTAGTAGGCGGAGAGCCAGGCATTGGTAAGTCAACTCTTTTGCTTCAAGTAGCCTCTAACTTAGCTAAAAAGAATAAAAAGGTTTTCTATGTTTCTGGAGAGGAATCACCACCACAGGTAGCAATGCGGGCTAAAAGGTTGAGCAGTTTTCTTCCTGAAGTATATCTTTTATGCGAAACCGATGCCCGGATTGCTCTTGAAACCATCAACGATAACCAGCCTGAGGTGGTAATTATTGATTCAATTCAGTCTTTTTACTTTCCAGAGATTTCCTCGCTCCCTGGAAGCCCAAACCAGTTACGGGAAACTGCCTCAAAGATAGTAGAAATTGCCAAAAAACAAGGGATAACTTTTTTTTTGATTGGCCAAGTAACTAAGGAAGGACAACTAGCCGGGCCTAAAATTATTGAGCATCTGGTAGATACAGTGCTTTACTTTGAAAGCAGTATTTCAGATCTTCACCGGGTAATCAGAGCGGTGAAAAATCGCTTTGGCTCAACCGATGAAGTTGGGATTTTCGAGATGGGAGCCAGTGGCTTGCAAGAAGTAAAAAATCCAACTTCCCACTTTATTTCTCAAAGTTTGGAAAGGAAAGGGGTGGCTATTGCTCCGGTAATGGAGGGCTCAAGGCCTTTCTTGCTAGAATTTCAGGCTTTGACTAATAGAACATACTTTCCCAATCCTCGGAGACTTTCGTTAGGCGTAGATTTAAACCGTTTGTTGTTGATTTTGGCAATTTTAGAAAAATATGCCTCTCTTCGCTTGTTTGAATATGATGTTTACTTGAGCACCGCTGGAGGTCTTCGCTTAAGCGATCCTGCAGCTGACCTTGCAGTTTTGGTTAGTGTGTTTAGTTCTTTACAGGATATAACTTTGCCGGAAGGAATTGTTTTTTTGGGCGAGGTTGGTTTGGGAGGAGACTTAAGGCCTGCTCCTTTCATTAATTTAAGACTTAAGGAAGCAGCGAAATTAGGCTTTAAATCAGTTATTATGCCAAAATATGATAAAATTGAGGCTGCAAAATCATTAAAAATGATTTTTAAAAAGAATATTAAGGAGGTTTTAGAGTTTCTTTCAAAAAATGGTTAATCGGGGCAAAGCAGCAAATGAGGAAATTTTTCGGGGAGTTTTCGAACTCTTAGCTCCCGGAACAGATTTAAGAGAAGCAGTTGAGCAAATCTTAAGCGGGCGGACAGGAGCTTTGATAATTATAGGCGACTTACCTGAAGTGTTGAAAATTTCTGACGGTGGAATAAAAGTTGACTGTCCTTTAACAGCTGCCCGGTTGACTGAATTAACTAAGATGGATGGGGCAATTTTAGTCGATGAAAAAAAAGACCGCATTTTAATGGCTAATGTCCACCTCAACCCAAGCTCGAAAATAAAGACCTCTGAAACAGGAATGAGACATAGAACGGCTGAAAGAGTTTCTCGCCAGACCAATGCTTTAGCTATTGCTATTTCGCAGCGTCGAAGCATTGTCTCTCTTTACTTAAAGGGTTATAAGTATGTTTTGCCTCAAGTTGAGGTTTTGTTGGGTAAAGCCAACCAAGCTCTTCAAACCCTTGAAAGATATCGGGAGCGATTTGACAAAATGAGTTCAAACTTAACCCAACTGGAGTTTGCAGATGTTGCAACTCTGGCTGATGTGGTTAGCTCTATTCAGCGAGGAGAAATGGCAGCTCGGATAGCTCGAGAAGTTGAAAGATACGTTGCTGAGCTGGGAGTTGAAGGTAGACTAATTAAGATGCAGCTTGAGGAGTTAGTCTCAGGCTTGGAAGAGGAAAGGTTGATGTTAATTAAGGATTATGTCAAGAACGAAAAGAATTCAGAAAGAGTTTTGAAAGCTTTAGCCAATTTTTCTCTGGAAGAACTTTTAGACCCGACTCGAGTTGCTCAAGCTTTAGGTTATGATGGTGACCTGGAAAAAATGGAAGAAACTTTGCGGCCGCGGGGCTATCGAGTTTTAAGAAAGATTCCTCGCCTACCGCTTGGAGTTGTGAATAAAATTGTTGAAAAGTTTAAAATCTTACAAGAGATTTCTAAAGCAACCACCGATGAACTCGATGATGTTGAAGGGGTAGGCGAGATAAGGGCTAGGGCAATACAACAGGGGTTGGAACGCATGAGAGAAGGGGCAAACACAGCTTCTTTCTTTTTGGATAAAGGAATCTAGCATGTATAGAGAGCTTATCAGGCTGATAGTAATTTTTTTTCTCGTTTTATTATGTTACTTAATTTACTCTTTTTTCTCTCCGTTTTTTGAAAAACTCTACTCTCCAGATATTTCATACATTCTCTTTGTCCTTCTTTTTTTAGGCATTGGCTATCTTTTAGGTGGATATGTTGGTTATCATGCTGATCGAACGGCTAATTTGCTTGAACAGTCTTTAGAAAAAGTTCCCGCTATTGATTTTATTGTTATCATTTTTGGCTTAATGGTTGGCTTGTTAGTAGCCGCTTTAATTTCGCTTCCTCTTTTTGTTTCTCCTTTTTCCTTTTCCTATCCTTTGATTTTCTTAATTTTCTTTTTCTTTGGTGCGGGAGGTGTTTTTATAAGCTGGAGAAAGCGAGTTGAGTTCAAGAGTTTTGTTGGCGATACCAAGCAGGATGTTAATGAAACCAAAGTGAAGATCCTTGATACCAGCGCGGTGGTTGACGGACGAGTGGCTGACTTAAGAGAGCTGGGTATTTTAGAGGGTGAACTGGTTTTACCCTCTTTCGTTTTAAAGGAGATTCATAGCTTGGCTGACTCTTTTGATGATTTAAAGCGAGCTCGGGGGCGAAGAGCTCTGGAAGTTCTGGAAAGACTCAAGCTTCAAGGTGGGTTAATAATTGAGGGCAAGGATTACCCTCATATTGAAAGTGTTGATGACAAACTGATTAATCTGGCTGCTGAAATTAGCGGAACCATAGTCACTACCGATTATGGATTGAGTAAAGTAGCTTCAGTGGCTGGGAGGCTGGTTTTGAACCTCAATGAAGTGGCTGTTGCTTTGAAACAGGTTTATCTACCAGGCGAGAAAGTAAAAATAAAGGTAGTGAAAGAGGGTAAAGAAAGAGGTCAAGGGGCTGGCTATCTTGAGGATGGCACTCTGGTAGTAGTTGAAGATGGGAAGCGCTTTATTGGCAAGGAAGTTGAGGTTATAGTTACCGGCCTAATTCAAACCTCTTCCGGTAAAATAGTTTTTACTAAGCTTGCTGAGGGGAGTAAATGGTTGGAGCAGTAATACCGGCGGCTGGTCAGGGTCAGAGAATGGGGAAGAAGAAACAGTTTTTGCCTTTATTAGGCAAACCTCTTCTTTTCTGGACTTTAAAAGCTTTTGAAAAATGTGCAGCGGTTGATTGCCTGGTTTTAGTGGTAAATGTCGAGGAGATGAGTAAAGCGGTTGAAATGATTCAGAAGGAAAATTTAAAAAAAGTGGTGACAGTTGTTGAGGGAGGACGGCGAAGGCAAGATTCAGTGGTAAAAGGGTTTGAAGCTTTACCTGAAGCAGTGGAGGTAGTGGTAATACACGATGGAGCTCGACCTCTAATTAAGCCAGATATAATTACTCGATCAGTTAAAGATTTAAGTTTTTTTGATGGCTTGGTGGTAGCGGTTCCAGCTGTTGATACTTTGAAAGAAGTTAGTCAGGGCTTGGTTATGAGAACCTTAGAGCGGCGGTTTATCTGGCAGGCGCAGACGCCTCAGGTCTTCAAGAAAAGAGTTCTAACTAGAGTCTTCCGAGTTGTAGAAAGGGAGAATCTTGAGTTTACTGATGAAGCCACAGCGGTTGAAACCTTAGGTTATAAAGTAGGAGTGATGCTGGGAGATTATACAAACTTTAAAATCACTACTCCTCTCGATTTATTTTTAGCGGAAGCGGTCTTAAGGGAAAGATGCGAGTCGGAATAGGCTTTGATGTCCACCCTTTTTTTCCGGGAAGGAAGCTTTTTCTAGCTGGGGTGGAAATTCCTTATGCTTTAGGGTTAGGAGGGCACTCAGATGCTGATGTAGCTTTGCATGCCTTGATGGATGCTTTACTGGGAGCAGCTGCCCTTCCAGAAATTGGCTATTTTTTTCCTGATAAAGATGAGAAATGGAAAAATGCTTCTTCAATTGAACTTTTGAAAAAGGTTGTCAGTACAGTATTTTCAACGGGTTTTCAAATAGTTAATGTTGATTTAGTGATTATTGCAGAGGAGCCTATACTGGCTCCTTATCGGGATAGAATGAAAGAAAACATTGCTCAGGTTCTGGGATTGGAACCCGGGCGGATTGGAGTTAAAGCTACTTCTACGGAAAAACTTGGGTTTGTTGGTCGAAAAGAAGGAATAGCAGCTCAGGCGGTAGTTTTGCTGCAGGAGAAAAATGAAGGTTAG
>FMJZ01032863.1_pt1 | contig 14809 bp, 17 predicted proteins | sample 1987881 | NCBI WGS metagenome assembly FMJZ01 (sample SAMEA4378227, study PRJEB15110) | soil metagenome | biome: soil; feature: Field; material: Soil | place: India | collected 2015-03-11 | depth 0 m | reverse complement strand
GAGCAAAAGAACAGTTTAAATATTCTCAATTACACTTTAATATGGATGTTTCCATAATAATCGTCATTGGAATACTAAGGATCTACTGATTAATTGTATTAGCTCAGTTTATCAAAGTATCAAGAAGTTTTCTTTTGAAATATGGATTGCAGATAACTGCAGTTTCGATGATAGCGTAAGGGTTGCTAAGGAATTATTCCCAGAACTAAAAATAATAGAAAATCAATATATTCAGGTTTTGCGAAAGCGTGTAATCAAGCATTAAGAAAAATAACGACTAATTATGTCATTTTATTGAACACCGATTGTATTTTATGTAATGGAGCAGTTGATAGTGTAATTAACTTTATGAATGAAAATGAAAAAGTTGGAGTCTATGGTGGACACCTTTTAAATTTAGATAGCAGTAAACAGAATTCTATAGCTAATACCCCAACTCTTATAACTGAGCTTTTTAATAAGTCTATTTTGAGAGGGCTCTTTCCAAAAAAATACTTAGGTAAAATGAGACAGGATTGCTGCACTAAAATTTTTTCTTTTTACTTTGAAGTGACAGATTAGTGCCTTAATATAAAGAAAAATGGCTAGCTTATTTTCTTCCCTTCTTCTGCAAAAGTATATCATCTGCAGGGACAGGCAGCTAAAAAATTGCATATTAATTCGAGGATAGAGTACTAGAGATCAAGACATAGATTATATTCTTTAAAACATTACAGAAGCACGGTTTTAATAATCTTATTAATGATGGGGCTACTATTGAAAGTTTCCATGGGACTACTCTTAAACTTCTTTTGCTGTGTCTTAACAGCCTTTCATTATAATAGAGCTGTTGAAAAAGCAAACGCTACTTTATGATTTTGCTCTGGCATTGCTTAGGGTGCTCACAAGAATATGGCTTAAGAAAAGTTTCCAAAAACCCTCAAGAAAGAACTGAAAAAGGTTAAAGTTTTTTAGAAAATCTTTCAACAATTCTTTTTATTATCTCAGACGTAGATATTCCATCAAAAAATGAAAGACTCAAAACCATGGGCACTAAATCAGAACCTATAATATTCTCTCTTTTCCAATCTCCGCCTTTCACCAAGATATCTGGCTTTATTTTTTTAATCAACTCATAAGGAGTTTCCTCATTAAAAATGACTACATAATCGACCATCTCTAAGGATGAGAGTATCTCGGCTCTTTCTGTTTCAGGTATAATCGGTCTAAAAGGCTTTAAAGAGGCTATTGATTTATCAGAATTTAAGCCAACAATCAATATATCCCCTAATTTTTTAGCCTCCTTAAGATATCTCACATGTCCTACATGTAAAATGTCGAAACAACCGTTAGTAAAGACAATTTTTCTGCCCTGTGATTTAAAGGCTGAGATTTCCCTTTCTAATTCTTGTTCTGAGATAACCTGTCCCATAGATAGAGAACAATTCTATATAAGTAGAAATCAAAAATTTTATTCCCTGCTTAGAGTTGATAATAGCTCTTTTGCTTGCTGAATAACAACTTTATCGCTATTATAACTAGCCTTTTCTATTGCCTCATCAATATCAAACCATTTTGCATCATCAACTTCCCACCCATGTTTGTTTAAATCGCCCTTTAGATACTTCACTAAAAAATATAAAACGGTCTTTTTGCATTTCACATTATCCCTTTTTACATAAAACCAGTAAGATTTTTCGTCTATGAAACTTATTATCTCGGTATAAAGTCCTGTTTCTTCCAGTATCTCTCTAATAGCCGCATCTTCAGCTTTCTCACCTTTGTCTATTAATCCCTTAGGCAAAGTCCAAACAGTCTTGTTTTTTACTGCTATCAGAACGATCTCTATTCTGTCGTCGATCTTCCTGTAAATGACCCCGCCAGCAGATTTAAGATATTGTATTGTGGCAGGTTTTACCTTATTTTTATTAAAAATTTTCATACTATTCTGAGCTTTATTTTAGACTTTTATATTAGATTTATTTTAACCCACAAAATATGATACCCTGCAATTAATAGCAGGGTACCCTATTAATATAAAAATTCAAAGTTCATAGAGCTCTAAAGAGCTCTTAAAGCTTGTAAGGTTATTTGGTCACAATAATCCTGTGACCTGTAATCTGTAGTAAAATGACAACTAATATTACTATAACTAATAATGCGATTATAACGCCAAGTCCATCGCCTCCGACCTTCATCTCATCGAGTTGTTTTGCAAGCCAGTGTATCTGATGATCATCAAGTTGAGATAAACGATTATTAATCTCATCGGCTGAAAAGCCTAAATCCTCAAGTCTTTTTTTGATAGCTTTGGACTCTAATGCTTTCTGAATAGTTGAGAGATCTTTTGCTCTGTCCTGAGTTGAGATGGACGTCAACTCAGATGGAGAAAAACCGGCATCTGCTCTGGGAACAATAGATATCAAAATCATTGCAAACACAAGATACCATGTCAAAGGTTTCATAAAAAGAGTCATCCACCTTTCACCTCCTTTTGCATATATGTTTAAAAAAAAAGCCTTTATCAAAAGCTCAAAAAATTCCATTCTTTAGTGTTTTCTACAAACTTTCTAGTCTTAGCAACCTATGATTTCACTGGACTCAAAATTTATTTCCCTATTGAATAATACTCCACCTCATCTTTTTCTGTAAATACCTAAATTCTTTTACTCACCCCCCTCATAAATTTCTTACGAGGTCAATCTTATCAGTTTTATTTTAAAAGAAGTACTCTTTTATATAAAATATTTAAAAGCCTCTTAAGACTGCTATGTTCTTTTGTAGTTTCTCAAATTTGTTTAAAATTATACAATAATCATGAAAAAAGTTTTAATGCACATTTGCTGTGCTAACTGTGCCATTTATCCTTACCTATTTCTCAAAAGCAGCGGGTTAGATATAGAATGTTTCTGGTTCAACCCTAATATACATCCTTACATTGAATACAAAAGGAGATTAGATTCTCTCAAAAAGCTTCAGAACATCTGGAACCTCCAAATTCAATACAACGACTATTATGGGTTGATAGAATTCCTTAAAAATACTATACATAACGAGAATAACCGATGTGAATATTGTTACAAAGTGAGATTGGAGGAAACAGCAAAAAAAGCTATAGAGCTCTCAATCGATACTTTTACAACTTCTCTACTTGTAAGTCCTTTCCAAAAATTTGATATGATAATAGATATTGGTAAAGAAATAGAGAATAAGTTTTCAGTTATTTTTTATTATGAAGACTTAAGAAAAGGCTTTATCAAAGGGCGGCAGATTTCAAAGGAATTGGGATTATATCAGCAAAGATATTGTGGTTGCATCTATTCTGAAATGGAGAAATTTAAACGATGAGCAAGAAGTTATAATGGTTTAGGTTATGAATGGCTTAGAGGATTTTGGTAAAATTCTAATCATCGGCGGGTTAGTAATAATTGCCATTGGAGCTTTACTTTTGCTCTCTGGTAAGATAACTTGGTTAGGACGTCTACCAGGAGATATTTTAATACAGAAAAAGAACTTTACATTTTACTTCCCTTTAGCAACGAGTATACTCTTAAGTATTGTGCTAAGTATAATCCTATGGCTATTCCTTAGGAAATGAGTAATTCAATTGATAAAATTTTCAGACTCAAAATATTATCTACAGTCCTTTTTCTATCACTAACAATAATAATTTCATTCTCCTCAAGCTATGCAGAAGAGACCATCCGAGTTCTAATTGTTGAACCAGCAAATCCTCTTCTACCTGATGATAATGAAAAACTTCAAAAAATAGGTACCCAAAAAGGTGAAACAATCCTCTATGGGAAAAAATACTCCGGTTTGTTAGAAGTCTGGAAAGGTACAAAGGGATTATATGTTATAAATGAGCTCCCCCTTGAAGATTATTTAAAAGGAGTTGTTGCAGGTGAAGTAGGAGCTAATTGGGAGTTTGAAGCTCTTAAGGCACAAGCTGTTGCCTCAAGGACTTATGCTATATATCAAAAAAGAAAAAACTCTAAGAGCTCATTGTATCATCTGACATCCTCCGTTTTACACCAAGTTTATAGTGGAGATACTATCAAAGAAAATATTTTAAAGGCTGTGAATTCCACAAAGGGTGAGATCCTAACATATGAAGGCGCTCCAATCTTAGCTCTTTATCATTCCACAAGCGCAGATATGACAGAGGAATCCTCAGAGGTTTTTGGCAGAAGCTTTCCTTACCTAAAACCGGTGCCAACAAATTCTGAGCTTTCTCCCTTTTATGTATGGGAAAGACGTTTATCAGCTGGCGATATCCAAAAAGCCTTAAAAATCAGTGAAATCAAAGAGATACAGCCATACTCCAATACAGTTACAGGTAGGGTGAAAGATTTAAAGATTCTAACGATTGATGGTGAAATCCTTTATACTGCAAAAGATTTAAGGAGAAATATCGGATGGGACAGGTTACCAAGCACTCATATTACAGCTATCCTTAAAGAGGGTGATTATTTTATCTTTCAGGGGAAGGGGTATGGGCATGGAGTAGGAATGTGCCAATGGTCTGCTCAGCAGATGGCAAAAGAGGGTAAAAATTACAGAGAGATACTCTCAAAATTTTATCCTGGGGCTCTTTTAGAATCTAATAAATAATGCTATTAAATGATTTTATTTTCGACCTGCCAAAAAATCTCATAGCATCAAGACCTATAAAACAAAGAGATCACTCCAAGCTTCTTATACTCCATAGAGATGGAAAGATAGACCATAGACTTTTTTATGAGATTATCGAGTATCTTGACGCTGGCGATTTACTAATTTTGAATAATACTAAAGTTTTCCCTGCTAAAATCTTTTGCAGAAAACCTTCCGGCGGTCATTTAGATATTCTTCTGGTAAAAGATATCAATAAAGATAATACATGGGAAGTAATCTATAGTGGAAAGTATGAAGGAGAAATTTTACTTTCTGATAACAAAAGAGGCATCCTATGGATTGAATACAATAGAGAAGCTGGAGAGAAAAAGAAATTCCTTAAATTTCTTGATGTTCAATCTTCTGAAATTAACGATTTGATCTGGAATTATGGTTTAATGCCCTTACCAAAATATATAGGGAGACCACCTGATAAAGAGGATTTATCTACCTATCAAACTGTCTATGCTAAGGAAATAGGTTCCATAGCAGCTCCAACTGCAGGTTTACACTTTACGGAGTCATTATTAAAAAATATCGAGAACAAGGGGATTTTAATAAGATCAGTAACTTTGCACGTTGGCGTCGGCACTTTTAAACCGGTCAAAACACAAAAAATAGAAGAGCATAAAATGGATGCCGAATTTTTTGAGATTGAGACATCTCTTCTTGAGGAGATCAATAACACAAAAAATAGAGGTAACAAGGTTGTAGCTGTAGGAACTACCTCAACTCGCGCAATTGAGGGATATCTGAGCGGAGATTATACTGAATTACAAAGAATTTCAAAAAACAAAGAGAGCAAAATATGTGGCTACACTAATATTTTTATTTATCCTGGCTATAAATTTAGAGGGATTGACAGCCTTATTACTAATTTTCACTTGCCACGTTCAACTCCTCTTCTTCTTGTTTGTGCTCTTGCTGGTAAAGAAAAGACATTTAAAGCCTATGAAGAGGCAATAGCCAGAAATTATAGATTTTTCTCTTATGGTGATGCTATGCTTATTTTATAGGGCAATTATTAAAATAAAAAATTTTGTTCTTTACAAATATAAACTTCTTTAAGCTTTAGAACAATAAAGAGATTCAGAGTGATGCAAGTCCTTAAATCTGAAAGATGTAGTATTTCAGAAAATTCTTTAAATTTTGAAGATATATTTAAAAGACATTTGGAGGTCATACGAAAACAGTAGAACTTGAGCTTGATGAATCCAGGGAGTATCCCTTTGTACACGGTGGCCTCGATAAGACATTTAAAATAATCGAGGATCTGATTGAAGTCGCAATTAACGTCAGAGGCAACAAACTGATAATCCGAGGCGAAAGTGAAAGTGTTGACAGGGCTACTCATTTAATTCAAGAGATAAGGGCTGTTAATAAAGATGGTTATATTTTAAGACCCGAAGACATAGCCTCCGCAGTTAAATCCCTTTCTGAAGGCAAAGATGTCTCTGTAAGAAGTCTTTTTTCAAGCAGTATCCCAGTCTCTTCAAGAAAAAGGTTTGTAATCCCAAAGACCGAAAATCAGAGATTATATGTTGAAGCCATTCAGAACTATGATATTGTATTTGGGATAGGTCCAGCCGGTACAGGTAAAACCTATTTAGCAATGGCGATGGCAATAAATGCTTTTTTGAATAAACAAGTATCAAGAATTGTTTTGGTTAGGCCTGCAGTTGAGGCAGGCGAAAAACTCGGTTTTCTCCCTGGAGATATCGCCGAAAAGGTTAGTCCCTATCTTAGACCTTTATATGACGCTCTTTTTGATATGATGGAGATAGATAAGGCAACCAAGTTAATAGAGAGAGGCAACATAGAGATAGCTCCTCTTGCTTTCATGAGAGGAAGGACTCTAAATGATTCCTTTATAATTCTGGATGAAGCTCAAAATACCACTACTGAACAAATGAAGATGTATTTAACAAGACTTGGATTTAGTTCAAAAACTGTGATAACCGGAGACATTACCCAAATTGACCTTCCCACAGGGAAAAAATCTGGACTTGTAGAAGCCATTAAAGTCTTAAAAGATATACAGGATATAAAGATTATCTATTTCTCTGAGCAAGATGTGGTAAGACACAAACTTGTTCAGGAGATTGTAAGGGCATATGAGAGATATGAAAAACGGACATCCGAAGAGTAGCCTTTCAAAAATTAGAAATATTCGTGAATTTCTAAAATTTCATTTACAAACTAATAAAGGTGAAATTGAGAGAATTATATTAATAGTTTTTTTTAGTTTTATTTTATCCCTTCTTATTCAGGATGTTTTCACCATCGAACGCTTTATAGGTAGTTTTCTTCTCCTCTCTATAATACTCTTTATATTTTATAAGGATGTAAAACGATATAAACCTGCCTATTCAAAGGATCTTAAAATGCTCCTTTTATTAGGCACTCTTATGTCAATTACGATTATTTTTAGTCGATTTTTTACTTATATTAATGAAGCAATCCTAACAGGTCTTAAATTTACACCTGGAGATAGCTATATTTATGGGGCACCCATTCCGATGGGAGCGATGCTTGTTACTTTAGTATTCGACTTTCATACTGCTATTATCTTCTCTTTTATAATAAGCCTAATTGCAGGAATCTGGTTAAATGAACCATTTTTTTTAGTATACTCCTTTATTGGTAGTTTAACAGCGGCATTTTGCGCTATAAAGTGCAAGAAAAAGTCTTCCTTAGTGAAAGGTGGACTCTATGTAAGTATAGTCAATATTATAACAGTCATAATTATCTTTTTAATAAAGGAAGATTTTCTGTCATCTTTTAATATATCTGCAATTTTTTTTGCTGCTACCTCAGGAATTATAGTTGCTTCAATAGTTTTAACGATCTTACCTTTAATAGAGTATTTGTTCGGTGTTACAACAGATATTAGCCTCGTTGAACTTTTGGACCTTGATCATCCCCTAATGAAAAGCCTAATGATAAATGCTCCAGGGACCTATCACCATAGTGTTATTGTGGCAAGTCTCGCAGGTGCTGCAGCAGAGGCAGTTGGAGCTAATTCTTTATTAGCAAGGGTTAGTGCTCATTATCATGATATTGGCAAGATTAAAATGCCAGAATATTATATCGAGAATCAGACAAGCCCTATAAGTAAGCATGAAAAATTGACTCCCCACATGAGTAGCATGATTATAATGTCCCATGTCAGAGAAGGTGTTGAATTAGCAAAACAATATAAATTACCAGAGTCTGTAATAAATATTTTACAACAACATCACGGCACGAGCAGTATTACTTTCTTTTATCAAAAAGCTAAAGAGCAAGTCTTCGACTCTCCTCCAGATATAGAAGACTATCGTTATCACGGACCAAAGCCTCAAAGTAGAGTAGCCGCCCTCGTTATGATGGCAGATGCCGTTGAGGCAGCCTCCAGATCTCTTATCGATCCCACACCTGCAAGAATATCTGCTCTCGTTGAAAAAATAATCAATAATATCTTTTTAGATGGTCAAATAGATGAATGTGAGCTGACCTTAAAGGACTTATCTGAAATTAAAAAGAGATTCACCTACATTCTAACAATAATATTCCATAAAAGGATTTCTTATCCAGATTTTACAGGCAAAGAGATAACTTCAAAAAAGCGTACCCCATATGCTCCACCAATAACAGATAGGGTCCTTGGTAAGGAACCAACAACTATGTCTTCTAAGAGCAATGGTGATATCGATCTCAAACAGACAGAGACAAATAAAAGTAAACTATCCGAAGATAAAGAGACTTCTAAAGAGGGCTCTTAATTTATCCTTATCTGAAGGTTTGTGTAATAATCGTCTTCTAATGAAGTTATTAAAAGTTAAGAATACCTCTGTAGAACTAAGTGTATTGTTTCTAAGTGATAGGGCTATGAAAAGTTTAAATAAAAAATATCGGGGTATAAATAAAACAACAGATGTTTTGTCTTTTCCCCAATTAACCTCTGATTATAAATCAGAATTTTTTCTGAGAAAAAGAACACCTGTTTTTTTAGGTGATATTGTTATAAATGCTAATTATGCAAAGAGGCAGGCACTCATTAATAAATCATCATTTTACTACGAGGTTTTAAGATTATTGATTCACGGGCTTCTCCATCTTTTAGGCTACGATCATGAAAAAAATAAATACCAGAGAAAAAAAATGTCTTTAGCAGAAAACAAATTGCAAGACCTATTGGGAAAAATTTAAAGCTTGTTCAAAACCCTCTCAATCGCCCTTTGCTTTCTGGAGATCCTGAAAGCATTGCCCTTTTTAATTTTAGTTCTTTCGTAATCAGCAACCTCCCTCTCAGCATCATTAGCGACAATACTATTGCCCCGAGCAGTTTTTTCTAAAACTTCATAAAAGGTTTCTGAGGATATCGGTATGGAATTTACAGACCAGGCATATTTTACAACTTCTCTATCGGAGGAGACCACAATCCACTGTCTTTTAACCTCAGAAATAATACTTTTAATAGCCTCATCTGCTGTCTGCCCAACTTTCGTAAAGATTACCTTTATGTTACTTTTATGAGAGATGCGTTCGATCTTCTCGCCATACTTATGGGCATCAAAAACTACTGTTATATTATAATTCTTATTCTTGTTGTATAATACTAACTTATCTATTAAGTCGTTTCGAGCCTTTTCGATATTTCTATGGAAAATCCCAATCAGATTATATCCATCAATAATTAGATGCATTTTAGTACTCCACAATTCTAAAAGTTAAGAATAAAGGCACGCCCACCTAGAGTAGCTGATTAGAAATTCAAACCCTATCACTCGGTCTAAGACTAATCAGGTTCCACATATCTTCGTCAATTTCATCAATATATTCTGAGATTTGATATATTTTTCCGCAAACCTTACAGAGCAAATGTACCGTAGTTCAAGTAAAGGAAAGCCTTAATTCACCTTCACAAACCCTACATCTCATTGTAAGCTAACTCACTTATTGATGTTACAATAATTGTTTTTTAATATTTTTATAACTATGAAATTTTATAATTTCTTTCATTTCTTTAACTGCCTTGGTAAGACCCACTAAGACTGCTCGTGATATTATACTATGTCCAATATAAAGCGCTCGTATATCAGGGATAGAGGCTATTGATGCAACATTGTAATAGGTCAAACCATGTCCAGCATTTACAAGTAAGCCAATTCTATTGCCCATCTTAGCAGATTCAACAATTCTGAATAATTCCTCTTTCTGTTTAAATCCTTTGGAGTTAGCATATAATCCTGTATGAATTTCTACCATATCAGCACCAAGTTCTTTGGAAATCTCAATATCCACTATTTCAGGATTTACAAAGAGACTCACAGGTATCTGAGAGTCTTTTAACCTTTTAATAACATTTGTTAAGTATTCCCTATTTTCTAAAACATTCAATCCTCCTTCTGTCGTCAGTTCATGCCGTTTTTCAGGGACTATAGTTACCAAATCGGGCTTGATATTTGTAGCTATCTGAATCATCTCTTCTGTGGCTGCCATCTCAAGATTAAGCTCACAGGGAACAAACTCCCTCAATAGCCTAAGATCTCTGTCATTGATATGCCTTCTATCTTCTCTTAAGTGGACTGTAATTCCATCGGCTCCTCCTAAGATTGTAAGGGTAGCAGCCATAACTGGATCAGGTTCAAAGGTTTTTCTTGCCTCCCGTATAGTAGCAACATGATCAATATTTACACCGAGCATCATAAACTTCTCACCATCCAAATTTAAAGTTTTTATTAATTATAACTATAATTACAATGCCTTTAATCAAAAATTGCTAGAGAAATCTAACTTTTTTTACTTCCAACTCAACTTTTGACCCTTAATTTTAGATATACTATAAAACTTGAAAGTCCCACAGGAAACATAAAGTTCCCTTTACAAGTAATCTGTTTACTCCTCTTTTATTTGATATTTTACAGTTACAACCATGTCTTTCCTAAGAGAGTGATAAACAGAACAATACTTCTCATGGGAGAGAGATATGGCTCGTTCTACTTTTTTGGGGTCAATATTTTTGCCAGAAATTATCAAGGTCATCTCGATGGCTTTGTAATATTGAGGTGGAGTTGGATTTCTCTCAGCGACAATGTCTATCTTGAAGCTTGATAGTTCAACATGCATCTTCTGTAAGAACATTACAACATCAATAGCTGTACAACCTGCCAGACTCAAAACAAGAGCATCAGTTGGTTTACATCCCCACTGGAGATTTGCATCGAATTCTATTTCATAACCTCTCTGAGTTCTTCCAATAAAAATAAATTCCCTATCCCATTCAAGAGTAGCCTTTTCAATTATAGGTACTTTTTCTTTGTATCCCTTTAAAGATTCTATAAGTTTCTCCTTTTCATCCATTACTGTAACCTCCTTTTGATTATGCCACTTAATCTTTTATTATTATGCCTCGAACTTCTAAGTTTGTCAGAAAATATTTTAGAAGATTTTAGACGATATACTGGTATTTGTCAAGAATCTATGTTAGAATTTTCCATAGATGGATAAAATTTTTACTGATTTCTTAGTAATTGGTGGAGGTGTAGCAGGTTTACGGGGAGCTATTGAGATGGCTCCTTACGGAGATGTTATTGTTATTACAAAGGATATCCCTACTGAAAGTAGTACAGAATATGCTCAGGGGGGTATAGCTGTAGCCCTAAGCGATGAAGATGAAGTGGGTATTCATTTTCATGATACGATAAAAGCAGGTGATGGTTTGTGCAGAGAAGACGCTGTAAAAGTGCTCGTAGAAGAAGGACCATCAAGGATACTCGAATTGATTGAGTGGGGTGCCGAGTTTGATAAAGAAGGTTCAAAATTGGCTTTTACTCTTGAAGCCGCTCACTCAAGAAGGAGAATATTACATGCCCATGGTGATTCCACAGGTCGTGAGCTTGAAAGGGTTCTAATAAATAAAGTTAAAACCCTTCCTAAGGTAAAGAGATTCCCCTTTTGTACCGCTGTAGACCTTATATTGATTAACGGCCGGTGCACAGGTGCTTATGTTTTGAGGGATTCCAGGCTTTTTGCAATTTATTCTTCAGTCACCCTTCTTGCTACAGGGGGGGCAGGACAATTATTCTCAAGAACTACCAATCCACTTGTAGCTACTGGCGATGGAATGGCTATTGCTTATCGAGCAGGTGCAGTGTTAGAAGATATGGAGTTCATCCAGTTTCACCCAACTGTTCTTTTTTCCCCCTCTGCTCCACAATTCCTTTTGAGTGAAGCAATGCGTGGTGAAGGAGCTTTATTAAAGAACATATTCAAGGAAAGATTTATGCATAAATACCATCCAGATGCTGAATTAGCTCCAAGAGATGTGGTCTCAAGAGCAATTATTTCTGAATTAGTTAGAACAAAGAGCAACCATGTCTATCTCGACTTAACCCATCTGGATTCTGAATTCATAAAGAATAGATTCCCAAGAATATACTCTACCTGCCTTCAGTATGATGTAGACATAACCAAAGATTTAATTCCTGTATCCCCTGCTGCACACTACACTATGGGAGGAGTAAAGACAGATCTTGATGGCAGAACCAGTATAGAAGGGCTTTATGCTGCTGGAGAGGTTGCTAATACAGGTGTTCACGGAGCAAACAGATTAGCAAGTAATAGCCTACTTGAAGGGCTTGTTTATGGTTATAGAGCAGGGGTTTCGGCAGTTAAGTATAAAGAAAAAGCAAGCTTAAATAAGAATGCTCTACATTCCGAAGTTACCTCATTTAACTTTTCTCCTGTGAGCTTTCAAAAACTCGAAGAGATTAGAACATCTCTCAGAAGATTAATGTGGGAGAGAGTTGGGATTATCCGATGTCGTGAATCACTCACAAAGGCTAAAGAAGCATTGCAGAACTGGAAGTTTTTTGAAGATATAGACTTTAATACAAAAAGAGGAATTGAGCTTAAAAATATGGTAACCCTTGCAGATATCGTGATTGAGTCTGCCCTTTTTAGAGAGGAAAGCATCGGCGCTCACTATAGATCTGATTTTCCATCGAAAAGAATAATCCCGCCAAAACACAGTAAAGTAGTAAAAAAAGGATCAATTATGGAGGTGTCATGGAGTTAAGATATGCCAAGATAGTCTGTACAACTGGTCCATCATCAACTGATCCTGCTATTCTCAGAGAACTCATACAAAATGGGATGGATGTTGCAAGACTTAATTTTTCCCATGCAGATCATGAGACCCATCAGAGAACAACAGAAATTATTCGTAAAGAAGCTTCTGCATTGAAAAGAAATGTCGCAATAATGCAAGACCTACAGGGCATTAAAATTAGAATCAGTGAAATCAAAGGTGGCGGTTTTCACTTAGAAACTGGAGAGAAAATTTTAATTCATCCAGGAAATGATATTACCACTCGGGAAATAATGTATATTTCTTATCCAGCACTCCTGGAAGATGTAAAGATTGGTGATCGAATTCTTATTGATGATGGTCTTATACATTTGCAGGTCATTGGTAAAAATAAAGGTGCTCTTGAGGCAATAGCAATAGAAGGCGGTTTCATAAAGTCTAAAAAGGGCGCCAATTTACCCAATTCCAAGACTACCTTGACAGGCTTTACAGAGAAAGATAAGAAAGATCTTGCATTTGGTTTGAAAATAGGTGTTGATTATGTAGCCATATCCTTCGTTAGGAGTGCTAAAGATATAGAACTTATATATGAATGGGCTAAAGAGAAAGGGGTTGAGTTGCCTCCATTAATTGCAAAGATCGAAAAGTCTCAAGCCCTTGAGAATATAGAAGAGATCATGGATATGGTAGAAGGAATAATGGTAGCAAGGGGTGATTTAGGGGTAGAAACTGAGCCTGAGAAGGTTCCCATTATTCAGAAAAATTTGATTTCTCTTGCAAATAGAAAAGGTAAATTAGTTATTACAGCAACCCAGATGTTGGAATCTATGACTAAACACACAAGACCCACAAGAGCAGAGGCTTCAGATGTCGCAAATGCAGTCCTTGACGGAACAGACGCACTAATGTTGTCAGCTGAAACCGCCGCTGGTGCCTATCCCATTGAAGCAGTAAAGATGATGGATAAAATAATCAGATATACGGAAAAAGAGAAAATACCTAACCAACAAATTATTACAAAGTACGAGGGAAGTAATCTATTCCCCGAAGCAGTTGCAGAAGGGGCTTGTGAAGCTGCGAGAGCTATTGGAGCTAAAGCCATCGTTGTTTTTACTCATTCAGGCTTTACTGCGAAACTTATCTCGAAGTTGAGACCGACTGTGCCAATAGTAGCATTCACTCCTGATCCAAAGACTCTTAATAGATTATCACTTTACTGGGGAGTTAGAGGATATCTTATAATGCGGCAGGATGTAGAAGTACTCGATTCAGATCTAATCACAGAGATTGAAAAGACTCTATTAGTCGAGAATGAATTCAGTCGGGGAGATAAAATAGTTTTTGTTGCAAGCTCTCCTTTTCTTGGTAAACCAAACATCATTAGGTTACAACAGCTTTAATTAATGATTTTCTTGCATACAGTGAAAGCCTTATACTTGTATAAATTAGAGAAAAAGGCAAAATTTATATGCTTCTTTAGTAAAGCCTTTTAGGTTGAAGGGATGTCACTTTAACTTAATATTATTCCCAACTTACAACATCTTTATCTTCTCCTTCACCTCCAGGTTTACCATCTGCTCCATAAGAGATTAAGTCATATTCCCCATGCGAACCTGGTGACTGATAGACATAAGGCCTGCCCCAGGGATCTAAGGGTAATCCTTTCTTTAAATATGGACCTTCCCATTTTTCAATGCCAGGATTATTGACTAAAGCGTTAAGTCCCTCCTCAGTGGTAGGGTATCTTCCGACATCGAGTCTAAATTGATCTAAAGCTTGACCTAGTAACTCTATCTGGGCTTTTGCTGCAGCCTGTTTACCCTTTCCCAATTTTGGGAAAAGCCTTGGACCCACTAAGGCTGCCAAAAGCCCTATAATAACCATTACTACTAAAAGCTCTACCAAAGTAAAGCCCTTTTTATTATTGGCTCTTAATATATGTAAATACATCCTACCTCCTCTATTTAATTGTTTGGTATTGTATCAAAGTATTTGAATCACCGTCAAACAGCAACTTTTAGTGATCGGGCGTATTTACTCAAAATAAAATTTCTATATCAATGGATTCTCTTAATTTAATCAATCTTTGTTTTTTGCTCT
>FMJZ01000832.1_pt1 | contig 14840 bp, 9 predicted proteins | sample 1987881 | NCBI WGS metagenome assembly FMJZ01 (sample SAMEA4378227, study PRJEB15110) | soil metagenome | biome: soil; feature: Field; material: Soil | place: India | collected 2015-03-11 | depth 0 m | reverse complement strand
CCGAACTTCCCGACCTGCCGACTTGACAACTTGCCGAACTCCTCGTCCTTCGCCCCTGTCCCTCATCCCATTCATTCAAGTGGTTTATGTCAAACCGATCGGAACCTGAATGTCAAGAAGCCATTTGGCTAACTCGCATGCTCGGTCAACTTTGACCCCGACAGTTTTTGCCGCTTCTTCGTGAAATTCGTCGGCTCGGCTCGTTCCTCTACGGGGCAGGAACAAAAACGGAACTTCTCCAGAAACATGCTTACCTGTGACCGAGTTGGTTCGGTGAGTGCAAATTAGCAACATGCGGGCGTCATCGTATGCTTGAACCCCATCAAGCAACTGGGGCAAGAAAATTTCTGCAAACCTTTGCAGGGAGAAAACTTTCAACTCAGGGTCGTGACGGTGCGATGCTTTGTCCGCTTCTCTGATGTGCACGATGAGCAAATCTGTGTCGGGGAGTAAGTCGTTGACGAAATTGGCGAGCCCTTCGTATCCTTCGCTGAGATTGTCAAGATCAACTGCAGGGGGACGGTGAGGGCGAATTCCTGCGGCGATGCAAAGACCGCGCATCGGAATGTGATCAGTTACTGCGTCGGCGCGAATCATACCTGCGATTAATCGCAAAGACGGAAGTTTGGGCATCATGCCCGGTTCGTAAACCCAAATCAAATTCGCTGGCGGTTTGCCCTCGTCAACTCGTTTTCGGTTGATTTCATGTTTGTCAAGCAATTCAAGGGCATCGTAAATGAGTTGCTTGACGACAGCCTCATTGTCGCCTTTGGGAAGATGAGCCTCTATCGGTTCTCCTTTCAAATCATCTGGCGGCTCACAATGCAATCGGGCAAACCCTTCATGCCACAGCAAAACATGCCTTTGCGCTTTCAATGACACGAACCGCCAACGATTTTCACCTAACCGCTCTTGGAGTAGTTCCATTATTGCCCTTACCTCATCGGGACTCAATTTAACTTCTGTCTCGGAAATTCGTTCACCATCGGTTGAGACAAAGGCGAGGGTGAAAGCAACATCGCGCAGTCCAAGGGGGACATCTGCACCTAACGCTCTGAAAGCGCCACGACCTGTGTAAAAGAGCAGGCTATCGTAGCCGAGCGTTTCCATCGCTGCGACTTCTGGCTGGACAGGCAAACCTTCCATGATAGTTCTCGTCCAACCCACAGTCCCATCTTTTGTCAACTTATGCAAAGATACAAGGTCGGCTGCCTCAAGAGGGGTTTTGCCCCCCCATGCTTCCAAAGGTTCATCTGCAGCGCCGTCCCAAAGCACCATAACCCTCTTCATAATTAGAGCATCACCTTCCACTCTTGAGGACAACTTGTTTCATACCAAGCCTTATTACGAACCAGTGAAAGAACTTCATCCCAAAGACTTCGGCTTTGGCTTGACGAAAGAAAGCATAGCACAATGAGCAACCACGAGGCTTACACATTGTCAGTTTATCACCAGCGATAGTATCGGTAGGGGTCATCTCCGAGTTCTTGGGCTTCAAGATAATCGGGATGGTAGAAGCCCCAAAAATCTTCGCCATTTTCAGGTGCCATTGACAGGGATGGTAGTGCAATCCAATAAACATTGGCTTGGCGTGCCAAGTCGGAGAAATTCAACCGAGCGTTTTCTTCGTCCTTTGTAGCGACGAACCGAAACCGAAATAGTCGCCATTTGGTTGTCAACCTCACGCTTTCCCATAACCCTAACCCAGCGTAATCCCCACCAGCCCGTTGTATGCTGACGGTGATTGGACACGGTCGTCCAGCCTTTGCCCAAAAACTCAGCAAGTAAGTCGCTCCAGCCTTGACAGATATACTTCGCTGGTTAAATTGGACATGCCAGCCAGTATCGCTGGGTTGAACTACTTCAATCCGGACAGCCCTTGCTAAGTCCCTAAGGGGTTCTGGCACTTCGTCAATGACTTCAAATTTCGCTTTAGCGTTTCCATGTTGTTCAGTGCTCCACTCGTTCAGTCCTTGTGAGAAGTCGTTATTCCGAAGCAACTCTTTTTCTTTTGGGACGACGGCTGACTTTATCTTATACCAACCGAACTCCAGACTAAGGTCATCAGTTTCAAATGAAGCGCCTAAATTTACGAGCAACTGGCTTAAAGTCCTTGTCAAGCGCCATGTTGAGAGGCGGAGGTATGTTCGTTCCCTTGCACGGAGCATTTCAGGGGTAAGTGAAACCAAAATGGCTACGCCTCTATCGGTTTTCACTCGCCCGAGCAACCCATTTGCGCTGATTTCTCCTTCCTTCGAAGATACGAAGATGGGTGCTTCAATATCAACCCGCAAACGCAGATCCGACAAAGACAAGCCCACACATTCCTCCCAACTCGGAATTTCAAAGGCTCCGCCGAAGGGCTTGACTTCTGTTCGGAAACCAAAAGGTAAGTCGTTCCCATTGCGCGGAAGGAAGAAAACTCGCCCCCCGCTATTTAAAAATTCCCTTAGAGCTTGTTCGTCCAATTTCGCTTCGTTGCCGACAATTAACAAAGCGGGGGGAGACGGAAGTTGAGTTGTTCTTTGAAATCGGACGCCAAGCAACCTCAGTAACCTTTCACCGTCACCGTTACCGATGTAGAAAGTTTCTATGCGGGGTTTCACTTGAGCCGTCTGAGCGTATTGTAAGATGCGGTTGAGCAAGTCAATTGTGACTGGTTCTTTTTCTGTCCTGCCTTCCAAGTCCAAGGTGCACCAAATTGCCAGTCCTCTGCCATAGTGAAGTTCCATCAATGGTGTGTAAGAGAGGTCAAATTCGCACTCCAAAATGGGTGTCCAACCGCTTCGGTGTGGCTTTTCTATGGCTGCACTCGTGACACTTCCACGGTTTCCCCAATGCCAGCCGAAAGGTGGGTCGCTGTTCGAGTATTCTTCAATCCCTCCCCAAAACTTAGGAACAAGAGTGCCTTCACCACGCCAATCAACAAGATCAAAGTTGTCAAGACCACGAACAATTGGATGGTTCACTTGAGATGGCACAATGAAGATTCGCCTGCTAACATGTCTTGCCATCCGAAATCCCATCGCTTCCCTCAGCCACTCAGGGTCTTGGCTGAAAATGACAACGCGTCCGCCTTGTGCAACGAACTCCTTAACCGAGCCTGGTGGGTGTCCTTGTTCTGAAGCCTTTCGCCCTATGATGAGGACAGCGTTCTTGAAACTTCCGTCCCATTGCGGAACGTCTATTCCCAGTGTTTTCAAGAGTTTTGTCGTCTCGCCTTCAGGGTCAAAAACGAACACCGGGGGCAAAGAAGTTTGTTTGGGTCGTGGATAAACGCGAAAGGCAAATTCGTCTTGATGTTCCGACCTCCCTATCCGAGCCCGAGCGCGGATTGTCCCATTGGCTTTACTTGTGACATCTGGGGTCACAAATTGGAGGGGCAAAAACCTGATCTCAGCAACTTTTAGCATTCCTCTCTGTTGCCCACGAGCGATCGTTCTCCCGTTGAGTTCAACTGTCCAGAAGGCTTCAAAAGGTTGCTCAACTCTTGAGTCGTTAATTAGCGCTATTTGCTTTTGAACCTTTTCACCGCTGAAAAAATGACAGTCCTTACTGGTGAATGTATCCTTCGGCCCGGTAATCCAAGCAAGGGTATCAGCGTTGACTTCAAGCAACGCCTTCCCTCCAGGCAGCAATTCATACCCGCCCTCTGGTTGCAAGTAACGCACTGCCCAGCGAGGCAATTCATCAAAATGAGCGCCTCTCTTGCCCTCTGTCCAACTGATCTTGACTCTTTGGTCAGAAATTGCTCTGTTACGTCTCCACAACTGAGGTTCCATCTCCCACGGCACCATGCCACCTGTTATGCCCCATGTCCTCCAACTGCGCCAGGTGTTCCGAATGAAAAGAGCCTGTATGAATTGGAACGCAGGCAGTTCCATTAACTCTCTTGTGCCATGCCAACTTGAGTATCGTTGCCCACCTTGAAAGGAATTGACAATTCTTCGGCGATATGGAGGCGTTTCAGACAAATAGGCTTCTGCGCCTAAGTAGATAGCACAAAATTCCGTCGCCAAAGGCTCGGTGAAGATGGCGTTACTGAAACCATTTCGCCCGCGCAAGAAAGTGGCGTGGAAGGGTGTCCCAAACTCAATACACATGAATGGGAGGTCTCCGCTCTTGACCCACTCGCTCAGCCACTCTTCACGCTCTTGCAACGGGATCAGGTTGAGATACATGTTGACAGTATGTAAATCGCCAACATCGGCACCATGGTGAGTGAAGATGGGGCGGGTTGGGTCGTGCTTTTTGACAATTTGCAATCCGTCTCTTCCTGCTTGGGCAACATCATCCGTGCGCAACCCTTTCCTTCCAATTAGCAAAGGGTTTTGGTCTTGAGGCATCCCAAATAAGTTTGCGGTTGTCGTCCACATCACGATAGAAGGATGATTGCGGAGTCGTTTCAATTCCTTAAGAACTCCCTCTTCCCACGCCGACCTACGTTTCTCGTCCCAAGAAAGCCGCCAACCTGCATCAAAAAGGAAGGGATGCATTGAAGGCAAGGCGCCTATGATGAGAAACCCTTTGCGGTCTGCTCTCTCCGCCCACAAATGGCGAAAGTCTATTCGGCCTCGTTCATAATTGTCCCACGGCCATTGTTCGCCCGCATTGAAGCCTGCTTTCATTAAGCCCTCCAAAACACCATCAATGTATTCAACGGCTCCCGAATAAATTGTCCACTCATCTGGCAGACAAGCGGGTCGCAACCGAATTTCTTTGCCATTTAGGAAAAAGCGCTTGCCCTCAATCCAAAATTCCCGAAACCCAAAAGTTTGGCTCCACTCATCATTAATACCAGCCCCAATAATTCGCAGGTGAAGAGTGTAAAGGTGCGGTTGTCCCAGATCCCAAAGCCTTGGGTTACTCCATTTCCAAACGAACTTAACAGTTTGCCTTTGCGCAGGTTTAAGTTTTACCTGAGTTCGGAATTGATGCTCTTCTCTGCCTTTCTCGTCAAGCAAGCGGGCAACACAAAGTGCTCTCCCCAACTGAGTGACATTCACAATCTCAACCGAAATCGTGAGTTCTTTCCGCCTTACCGAAGGTTGAACAAACACATCGCTAATGTGGGCGCCTTTGGGATGGCAGCGAAGAAAAACCTCGCCAGTAAGCCCACAAGCCCATTGAGTTCCACGCCTCAAGTTGTGGTTGACAGTTTTCCCTTCTAACATCTCGGCAACTTGCATCTCATTTGAGGTAGCAATGACGAGAATTCTGATAGTGACAATTTTCCCTGGTTGAGCGAATTCAGTGATGTCAACCTCACCGTTTGGCCAGGACACAACCCCGCATTTTTTACCGTCCACAAAAACGAGACCATCTGTGCCAATTCGTTGAAACTCCAAAACAATGTTTTGCCCCTTCCAGTCGCTCGGGATTGGGATGCTTCGTTCATACCAACCCCTTCCAACATTCTCGTTGAACTTATCCCAGATTTCCCCCTCTCCTCGCTTCACAATTCCTGGAACTCCCCAACCAGCAAAGCAACCTGGGACGCTAATAAGCCCCCACACCTTTTCTTCAGGAAGTGGTTCATGTAGAGCGGGACCGACAGCAGGCATGAATTTCCAAATCCCATTGAGGCAAATTTCTGAACGATAAGTTGCTGATGCAGTCAATGCAGGTGTTGCAGTGATTGCGACCGCAAGGCAAACCAACACTGCAACACTCATTGCTGACCCTCCTTTTTCGGTTTATCTGTTCGGCGTGGATAAGTGCAGCCTGTGCAATATTTTGACGAGGAGGTGGTGGTTATGCTGACGGAACAGCGATTAATTGAGTTACTCACTGGCTTCCCAAAAGTTCGTATTGCGCTCGTTGGGGACTTCTTCCTTGACAAGTATCTTGATTGTGACCGAAGCCTCAGCGAAGTTTCCCTTGAGACTGGGCTTGAGGCTTTTCAAGTTATCCGCATCAGATGTTACCCCGGCGCTGCAGGAACTGTCGCTAACAACCTAAAGGCACTTGAGGTTGGCGAGGTCTACGCTGTCGGATTTACAGGCGACGATGGTGAAGGTTACGAACTCAGGTGCGGGTTGCAAAGAATCGGTGTTGACTTGACAAATTTGCAAATTCGCTCAGACCTGATGACCCCAACTTACACTAAACCGATGATGAAAGAACCTGACGGATATTGGCACGAACTCAATAGGCTTGACATCAAAAACCGTCAACCCCTGCCCGAGGATTTGCAGGAGAAAGTCATTGCAAGTGTGAAAGAACTTTTGCCGAAAGTCCACGCTATCGTCATTTCTGATCAAGTTCAGGAGCGCAACTGCGGTGTTATCACTGACAAGGTAAGGGCAACATTATGTGAGTTAGCAGCATCGCATCCTGACAAGGTATTTTACGCCGACTCGCGCGAACGGATAGGCGAGTTCAGTAACTTCGCCATCAAGCCAAACCGATATGAAGCAGCTAAAGCAGTGAATGGGGAATGGCACAGGGGTGTGGGTTTTGAAAAAGCAATTGAATTTGGACGCGAACTTTTTAAGCGAAACCGAAAACCAGTTTTCGTCACGGTCGGAGAACACGGGATTTTGGTCTTTTGTGAATATGGTGCGTGGCATATCCCAGCCGTGCCAGTAACTGGTGAAATTGACATCGTCGGCGCCGGCGATAGTGTGACTGGCGGAATTGTGCCAGCACTTTGCTTAGGCGCTCACCCCGTTGAAGCGGCGACAATCGGAAACATCGTCGCTTCAATCACAATCCAGCAAATTGGCGTAACGGGAACAGCAACTCGCAGTCAAGTTTTGGAGCGGTTTCGTGAAGCAGAAAAGGCGATATCCCCGCGTTTTTTAGGCTCGTAAACAAGTTCTGAAATTTGCGTCAAAATAAGTGAAGCAAAAATCGCGAAGTGGGAGACGATCATGAAGCGTCGTGAGTTACTTCGTCGTCTCGGGTTTAGTTTGACGGCGATTGGGCTTGGTCAAGTTTATGCGGTGCAGAAAACAGCGGCAAAGCCCTCATCCACTGTTGTCGTCGCTGAAAAGGACAGTCCAGCAAATTTAGTTCGGAAAGGGATTAAAGCCTTAGGCGGCATGGGCAATTTTGTCAGGAAGGGCAACAAAGTACTCATCAAACCCAACATCGCATTTGCCCGCCCGCCTGAAGGTGCTGCGAATACCAACCCAGAAGTGGTCGCCGAATTAGTTCGGCTCTGTTTTGAAGCAGGAGCATTGGAGGTCATAGTGCTGGATCACACCCTTGCCCCAGCAAGGACAAGTTACGAAATGAGCGGTATAGCAAAGGCTGCAGAATCCCAAGGGGCGAGGATGGTTTACGTCAGCCCACGAGATTTCGTCCCCGTTGAAATTCCGAAAGGCAAAATTTTAAGCGCCTATGATGTCAAAGTGCTGAGGCAAGTTCTTGACGCCGATGTCTTCATTGATGTCCCCATAGCGAAAACCCACAGCAGTGCTCGGCTGACTTTAGGGATGAAGAACCTGATGGGCATCATACAGGACAGGGGCGCTTGGCACCGAAGTGGCGACTTGCATCAATGCATCGCTGACTTTGTGACCGCCATCAAACCTCACTTGACAGTTATTGATGCCATCAGAATTTTGGCTTCCGGCGGACCGGGAGGACCAGGTCGCGTTGAGCAGAAGGACACAATCATCGCCAGCACCGACATCGTCGCTGCCGATGCCTACGCAACAACTTTGTTCGGGTTGAAACCTGAAGATATCCCACACATTATCAAAGCTGCAGAACTCGGTGTGGGGGTTGCGGATCTGAATCGAGTCAAGATTGTCAAGGTTTAACAGGTGCAAGGTGTTGGATTGATTAGGGAAACGAGTTTGCTCCGTGAATCATCGCTTTGTCACTTCGCATTTCTCTACACAACTCAGCATAGGTGAGGAAAGAGTGAAAGTTGCAGATAAGCGCAAAGCAGTTCACAAACGAACATGGCGCGATTTTTTTACTGCTCGCAACTGGCGCAGGGCAGTGCAAATTTTGGCTTTGGTGCTCTACCTTGTCCTGTTTTTCGCTGCCGTTTACCCGCTTAAAGTTTCAATCCCACCCGACATGTTCTTGCGACTCAGTTTGCTCAACGATCTCTCTGCCATGCTGAGCAGCAGGACAATTATCGTTCAACTTCTCCCTTGGGCTTTAGTTGTCTTCGTTGGGACTTTGCTTTTAGGGCGAGTTTTTTGCGGTTGGATTTGTCCACTCGGCACAATCATTGACATCACCGACAGGTTTTTTGAGAAACGAGTTCGCCGATCGTTGATGAGGGAACGAAGGTGGCGAAATGTCAAGTTTTATCTTCTCGCCTTTATCGCCGTCGCTGCCATTTTCGGTGTGCAAATTGCCTTCCTGTTTGACCCGATTGCCCTTCTAACCCGCACCTTGACACTTGCTTTCTTCCCACCCTTACAACTTGGCTATCAGTTGCTCGGAGCATATCTGCCCTCAATCGGTGATTGGCTCATTCGGCACTTCGGTTGGATTTTCCCTGAAGCGGCAATTCACTTTCGCATGGGCTTAATTTCATTGGCAATTTTTGTCCTCATCATCGCAGCCAACGCATTGAGCTCCAGATTTTGGTGCAGAAACCTTTGCCCGCTCGGGGCGCTTTTGGGCTTGTTGTCAAAGTTTTCACTTCTGCGCAAGCGAATTTCCGATGCATGTGGCCGATGCCGAATTTGCAGCAGCCTCTGCAGAATGCAAGCCATTGACAATAACACAATCCGCACCAACTCCGTTGAGTGCATCCTTTGCATGTCTTGTGTCGCAACTTGCCCAACGAAAGCGATTCGTTACAGTTTGCACTTTGGCAGCAACGCACCTGAGAAATGGGCGAAGGAAATTCCTGAGCGTCAACCCCAACTTGTTCGCAGAAGGCTTGTTTTTGCTGGCTTGGCAGGGTTTGCTTGGGCTGCCATTGCACGCACCAATGCAGGTGCCGAACTTTCCGTCTCGCAACAGCCAATTTCGTCCCCTCACCTTTTGCGACCGCCCGGCGCTTTACCTGAAAACGAGTTTTTGAGCAAATGCATCCGGTGCAGCATGTGTATGAAAGTTTGCCCAACGGGCGGGTTACAACCTGCGATTGCGGAAGCAGGGCTTGAAGGTTTCTGGACGCCAGTCCTTGTCCCACGAATGGGCGAATGTGCCCCAGAATGCACTGCATGCGGTCAAGTCTGCCCCACTCAAGCAATCCAACCTTTCACTGCTGAGGAAAAAGCATGGCTTTACATCGGCACAGCAGTTATTGACATAAGTTTGTGCCTCGTTTGGAGCGCACAGAAACAATGTCTCGTTTGTGACGAAGTTTGCACCTACAGGGCAATTGAATGGAAAATTATTGACGGCGTTGCCTACCCAATTGTCAATGACCAAATTTGCGTCGGATGTGGGCTTTGCGAGGCTCACTGCCCAGTTCAACCTAAAGCAGCAATCAGAGTTTACAGTTTCGGCGATAAGCGCTTATGGAGCCGTGAGAAGCAAAAGAAATGGCGGCAAATAGCGAAGCGAAGAGGCGCAACTTGGGAAGAACTGATGCAGCAAGGTGAAGGGCAATGAAGCAGAAGGGTATTTTGCTATTGGGAGGTCTATTGCTCATGGCAATTTGTCTCGCCAAAGCAATCGGTGAACGCCCAATCCTACCTGATGAAGTTTTGGGCTGGAAATGGGACGGCAGGGAAGAAGTTTACGACCGAGAGACGATTTTCGACTATATTGACGGAACAGGAGAAGTTTACCGAGCCTACAACTTCCGTCAAGTTTTCGTCCTCAGGTATGAAAAGCTAAACCAACCACGCATTACCGTTGACTTGTTTGATATGGGCTTGCCCGAAGACGCCTTCGGTGTCTGGACTTTTGAGCGTGACGGCGAACCTGTAAACATAGGTCAGGATGCTGACTACGCTGCAGGGATGCTGCGTTTTTGGAAAGGGCGATACTTCGTCACCGTTTGGTCTGAAGGCGAAACCCCTGAGTTGAAGGAAGCGATTTTGACTTTGGGACGCAAAATCGCCGAAGCAATCGCTGAAGAAGGACAGCGTCCAGAATTGCTGAACTATTTGCCCCAAAAGGGGCTTGACAAAAATCGCATCATCTTCTTCCGCCACATCCTCATCCTGAACCGTCATTACTTCATCGCCGACAAAGACATTCTGAACTTAAGCCCAAAGGCAGAAGGGGTTTTGGCGACTTACCAAGTCGGGAAGGAACTGATGCCATTGATCCTCCTTCGCTATCCTAACGAAAAGGAAGCAGCAAAGGCAGAAGAAACTTTCAAGCGAGCATACTTGCGAGAGGGTCGCTCAAAAGGTATCGTCCGAACTGAGAACCGAAAGTGGGTTGCGGTCCATCGGCTCGGTCGGATTTTAGCCATCGCCCTTGATGCCCCCACAGAATCACGGGCAAAAGAACTAATCGCACAAGTGTCAAGATTGGTGAGTAACAAGAAGCAATAAGGTCTCAAAAATTGTGTGTTGGATACACGATGTGTTTGCTGTGTTGAATGACGAAGGTGGGAGAAAGGAAAATTCGGCACATTCGGAAGGTGGCTCTTCTAAGCCACCAAAAGAAATTAGGCGCATCGGGAGATGTTCCCTCCAAGAACCGCCGAAAGAAAAATCCGACTGAGCACTGTGTTAAAATTCAAACCGACTTGTTTCCCTCGCGCTGTAAATAACTCTGCAATGAGGTGAGGTGTATTGGAGCGACCGATTGTGGGTATCGTCATGGGTAGTGTCTCTGATTGGGAGACGATGAAGCATGCAGCGGAAACACTCAAGCAGCTTGGCATCCCTTACGAAGTGAAGGTTTTGTCGGCTCACCGGACCCCTGACCAAGCGATGGAGTATGCCGCAACTGCTGAAGAGAGGGGTCTGGAAGTCATCATCGCAGGGGCAGGTGGAGCTGCTCATTTGCCCGGCGTCCTCGCAGCGAAAACTTTGCTCCCTGTTTTGGGAGTGCCGATGCAAACTTCTGCACTGGGTGGGTTAGATTCGCTTTTGTCAATAGTTCAAATGCCTGCAGGTGTCCCCGTCGGGACATTAGCGATTGGGCGTGCTGGTGCAATCAATGGGGCATTGTTCGCCGCAGAAATTTTAGGCAACAAATACCCAGAAATCCGTGAGCGACTTCGCAACTACCGCAAATCCCAAAAAGAAGCAGTCTTGCAAGCGAAGATACCCGAGGAAAGCGGCGAGTAAGTGTCAAGTTTTGTCTTGAGAGTAACAGTCGTTGAAAACCACTGTCAAGAACAAACCCTAATGCTACCGAAATTGCTTGTAACCGTCGCCCCTTGTGGGCGACGGTCTTTTGAAATTTAATAATCGTCAGTCACAAGCACCGACACTACCAAAGATTGACAATTCACTTTGCAACAACTGTCAACCCACCGATTCGCCGAATGCCGACATGCTGATTTGCCGACTTGCTGAATCCCGTCCCGCGACCCTCGTCCCTGTCCCAGTTGATGCCAAAATTTTTATGCGATTGCGCAAAACCGCTCTTTAAACGGAGGTGGCGAAAAAAATGCGTGTCGGCGTCGTGACTTTCACGGATGGGCGCAAACGAGTCGCAGAAATGTTGTGGGAAGATTGCCTTCGCTTCCAACGAAGGTTGGTTGATTGGTTGAAAGGCGAGGGGCATGAAGTGGTTGCTGATGATGTCGTTGTGTGGAATTGGGAGACCGCAAAAAAGCAAGGTGGGAGGATGAAGGAAACTCAATGCGATGCCGTTATCTTCAACTTCTGCGTTTGGTCATATCCCGACTTCACTGTTCAATGCGCTCAACAGTTTGATGCCCCAATTTTGTTCTTAGGCAACATCAACCCTGGCTATCCTGGTTGGGTCGCTTTCTTTGCATCCGCAGGTGCCCTTGACGAAATTGGTCGCCCGTTCGGCAGGGCACTTGGTGACATTGAAGACCCAAAGGTTCAAGAGACTATCCGCGAATTTTTGCGCTGCAACTCACCCGATAAGCGACAAAAGGGTTACGAGGCTGCCAAAAAACTTTTTGGGTTGCGATACGGCGAAATGGATGGTCCGTCAATGGGAATGTACACTGGTCACATTGACCAAAGCCAATGGATGTGGCAATTCGGCATCCATGTCCACCATGTCAGTCAGTTGACAATTGCTGCTCGCATGGAGAAAATTAGCGACGATCGTGTTGAGGCTGGATTGAAGTGGCTTGAAGAACACGCAGGTGCAATTGAGTGGGACTCGCCTTATCTCTCCCCAGGTCTTGATGGAACTTTGGCTCGCCAAATTCGCGTATATCTCGCTGTCAAGGATTTATGCAAAGAAGAAGGGCTTGACTTTTGTGGACTCACCGGGCAGTTGGACTTCACTGAATGGGAAAGGGGAGTAACAATGGATTTGCCTGAAGCGCTGCTCAACGACATCGCCGACTGGGAGGAGAACCCGAAGAAAGTCATCATCACAGCAACGGAATGTGACAGCAATGGAGCGTTGACGATGCAACTCATGCACCTTCTTTCAGGCACTCCAGTTTTATTTGCTGACTTGCGCCACTATCACGCCGACCTTGATGTCTACGACCTTGTCAACTCAGGGCAGCATTCACCTTGGCTCTCAAAATACAGTGACGATTTTCGGGTTAACTGGAAAGAAGTTCACTTGCGACCTGCACCCAAACTTTACTTCCCCTGTGGCGGAGCATCGGTCGCTTTCTTCTCCGACCCTGTTGACAAAGTTACTTTCGGTCGCATCACCCGCTACAAAGGTCGCTATCGAATGCACATTTTCACCGGCAGTTTCGTTCGGTTCGGCAAAGAAAAAGACGAAGAGTTGGCGAAGATGACGACTTGGGAATGGCCGCACGCTTTCGCAAGATTTGATTGTCCGATGGAAGTCATTGCAAAGCAGTTCTCTTGTAACCATATCCATGCTGTCTTGGGAGATTGGGTCGGTGAGTTAGTTGCAGCGTGTGAGTATCTGGACATTGAACCGATTGTTCTATCTTGAAGCCAAAGTTTCTGCCAAGGCACAGGTGCTGTTAGTGGGGCGAATTTTGCTCCTGCCTTTGCACCTATAGCGCAACAAAAAAACTGTGTTACAATTTCTTGTGCCCAAAGGTGGGCGGTTAGCTCAGTGGGAGAGCGCGTCGTTGACGACGACGAGGTCGGAGGTTCAATTCCTCCACCGCCCACCATTTTTCTTTTTGCAGACCGAAATCTTTCCAGATCGCCTGGAAGTTCGCTCCCCAAAACGAAAACGACCGGCGCCTACAAGTGGCGATGTTGCAAACAGTCTTAGTAGCGTCGGGGCTTGTCCCCGACGGTCGTTAAATTACCACTGACAGATGGTCATGAGGCTGATAAAATTGGTCACATAAATTATTCGGAGAAGCAATAGAGGGAGGCGAAAGATGATGCAAGAGCGTAAGGAAAGAAGGCAGTGGTTGGTTTGATCGGAATGGGTGATGGTTGTCGGGGCATTGCTTTTGCCCCTCACGCTGACAATGGGACAACGGATTGATGATGAGATGAGACGAGGGCTTGATGAGAGGGTGCTCCGCCAACGCTTTTCCGCTTTTTCGTCTCACCGTTTTTCCATTTCTCCTTCCCCGTCTCTCCTTTTCCCCGTTTCTCTGTTTCCCAGTCCACTTGTTCCTTCCGCTCACGACAATATAGACAGAATGTGGAATTGATAGGAGTCACGGTAGGACAAATGCATGCTGTTTTTGTTAAAGACAACACCGCATATTGCGCTGGTGTACACGGATTAAGCATTTTTGATGTTTCAGTCCCAAGGCAACCGAGAGTTCTGGCAAATGTTGCCTTGCCAGATTTTTCATGGGGCATTTATAAGGTCAATATGCCTATGTGGCGGATTGGGAAGTAGGTTTGCGAATTATTGATGCCTCCAATCCTTCTTCGCCAAGGGAAGTTGGTTTCTATGATATTCCGGGTTTTGCAAGGGGTGTATATGTTTCATGTCAATATGCCTACATGGCGGTTCCGGCGGCAGGGTTATTTATTCTTCGTTTCCAATTTTGCTTTCTCCTCCAGAAGGAGCAACAGTTTCACCGACGCCTACTTTCAAGTTAAAGGCGACTGACCCTGATGGAAACCAGGTAAAGTTCAGGGTTGAAGCCAAACAAGGTGGCATCACAAAAGTATTTGAGATACCCTTCGTCGCCAGCGGGGCCGAAGCGACTTACACCGTCCCATCTAATCAAGCCCTTATAGACGGACAATGGACATGGAGAGCGAAAGCGATAGACCAAAGAGACGCAGAAAGCAACTGGAGAGAAACGAGAAGTTTCACTGTGCGGCGTCCAACGATAGCGGTTAACCCAACTTCTTTGTCCTTTAAAGTATCTCAAAGGGCAGAACCAATCAGTCAAACCTTCAGGCTCACTAATGAAGGCAACTCCGCCTTCATATGGACAGTGACAAGGAATGAAAATTGGCTTACCCTTAAGCCCACCAGCGGCATTTGGGGGATAGGGCCATCTGTTAACATCACAGTCACCGTCAACCCTTCGGGGCTTTCGCCCCAAACTTACGAGACATTGTGAGCATTAAAGATGGTGACGGTTCCGTCTTGTCCGAAGTTACCGTCGCTTTAGAAGTCCTTCCGCCTTTACAACCGGGTGAGAAATTCACAGCAACTGTGAAGGTAGCGGATGAAAGCGGCAATCCCATTAAGAACGCCGTCGTTCGTGTTTTCAACAGTGAACACAAGCCTATCACGACGAAAGTAACAGATGCCAACGGAGAAGTGGTCATCAGGGATTTGATGCTGGGATATGTCCTGCGGGCTGAAAGAAAGGTAACGACTTTCGTGTTAAATGAAAAAGGGGCAGCAACAGAGAAAACAAGCGTTAGTGCTAATGACTT
>FMJZ01052934.1_pt1 | contig 14841 bp, 14 predicted proteins | sample 1987881 | NCBI WGS metagenome assembly FMJZ01 (sample SAMEA4378227, study PRJEB15110) | soil metagenome | biome: soil; feature: Field; material: Soil | place: India | collected 2015-03-11 | depth 0 m | reverse complement strand
GAGGGGTTTACAGCAAGCCTCACGCCGAGCCGTTTGCCCTCTCCTCGTGGGAGAGGGTCAGGGTGAGGGCTTTGTCGTTCAGCAGTGCCACGATGTTGATATGGGAGCAATGGCTTCAGCGTGCTGACGAGAGCTCGCCATCGCGGTGATACGCTTACCCCTTCAAGCCCGTCAGCACCACGCCGCGGATGATATGCCGCTGGAAGAGCAGGAACATCACCAGCACGGGCAGGGTGGCAATCACCGCCGTCGCCATCACCAGACCGTACTGCATACTGTATCGCCCCAGAAAGATGGTCAGCCCCACCGGCAGGGTGCGCATCTCGATTTCGTTGGTCGCGATGAGGGGTAGCATGAAGTCGTTCCATCCGCCGAGGAACGAGAATATCGCCAGCGTTGCCAGAGCGGGCTTGCCGAGCGGCAGGATGACTCGCCAGTAGATGCCGGCGCGTCCACAGCCGTCTATCAGCGCCGCCTCTTCCAGCTCCTTGGGGATGGTCAGGAAGAACTGCCGGAGCAGAAACACGCCAAACGCCCCCGCCAGCCCCGGCACAATCAGCGCGTAGTAGGTGTTGAACCAGTGAAGCTTCTGCAGAAGCAGGAACACCGGGATAATCGTCACCTGACCGGGGATAATCAGCGTGGAGATGACAATGAAGAACAGCACGTTGCGCCCTGGAAACTGCAGGCGCGAGAAGGCATACGCCGCCATAGAGGTCAGCAGAAGGTAGCATATCGTGCCCGTGCCCGCCACGAACACGCTGTTGAAAAACCAGCGCAGGACAGGCGCTTCCTCCGCGCGTTTGAACAGCTCCTGAAAGTTCTGCAGAGTCGGCTCCTGGGGTATCCAGTGTGGCACGGGCTGGAAGATTTCATGCTCGGGCAGGATGGACATCACCAGCATCCACGCCACCGGCATCAGGAACAGTATCGCCGCAAAGGTCATCAACAGGTAGAGCAAAAAGCGTGCGGGTGAGAATCGCCACCTCATCTCTACTCCTCCTGCCTCGCCGAAAGCAGGCGAAATTGCAACAGCGTGAACACCAGCACAATCGCGAACATGATATACGCCACCGCGCAGGCGTAGCCCATGCGATACAGGCTGAAGCCGGTTTGGTACATGTACAGCACCACCGTCAGCGTGCTGTAGTGCGGGCCGCCGCCCGTCAGGATGTAGCTCTGCCCGAACACCTGCGACGAGCCAATCAGCGACATCACCAGGCAGAACAGCAGGCTGGGGCGCAGGAGAGGCAGTGTAATATGCCAGAACCGTGCCCAGCCCCCCGCGCCGTCGATACGCGCCGCCTCATAGTACTCTTCAGGGATCGCGCGCAAGCCCGCCAGATAGATAAGCATGTTGCCCCCTGCGCCCCACCAGATGCTCATCAGCGCCAGAGAGGGCATCGCGCTCTGGGGGCTGTTCAGCCAGGGCACAGGCTGAAACTCTCCGGGCAGGCGCAGGAACTCCCACACCACCTTCAGGTAGTAGTTGAGCAAGCCGAACTCGGTGCTGTACATCCACCGCCAGATAATCGCCACCACCGCCACCGACAGGATGACCGGCAGGTAGAAGATGGCTTTGTACACATCCTCGCCACGGATGCGGGCGTTCAGCCCCAGCGCCAGCAACAGCGAAACCACGTTGCCCGGTATCACCGTCAGCAGGGCGAAGTAGCCCGTATTCAGCAGAGCGATGCCAAACAGGTCGTCCTTCAGCAGGGCGCGGTAGTTGGCAAGCCCCACGAACGGCTTCTGTTCGCCCAGCACGTGCCAGTTGTGCAGGCTGATGAAAAACCCCCACACCACCGGCACCAGCACAAACGCCACAAACAGCACAATGTACGGCGCGATGAACAGGTAGCCCACCAGCGCCTCATGTCTTCTATGTGGCGGAAGAGATAGCACTTTCATGGTCGGTCCAGCACCTGTTGGATACGTCTTGCCGCTTCGTTCAGAGCGTCCTGAGGGCTTTTGATGCCCAGCAGTGCCGCCTCAATCGCCGCATCGTAGAACGGCATGATTTCGGTGGACTTGTGCGACGCCGGCTCGAACACCACGTAAGGTAGTTGCTGGGCGAAGGCATACTGCACACGCATCTGCCGGAAGCGAGGCTGTTTCAGGATAGATTTGCGCACCGGCACCTGTCCACCCGCCGCCCAGTCCAGACTGTGGTCGGAAAGGTAGCGGATGAACTTCCACACCACAGCCGCCCGCTGGGGAGAGATGTCCTTTGGCATGCAGAGCATGTGCGAGCCGCCCCACACCGCCCGCTTCGGTCCGAAGGAGGGTACGGGCGCGCCCGCAAACTGCAGACCCTTCTGCTCCTCCAAGCTGGACAGCATGTAGATACCCTCAATCGCCATCGCCACGCGCCCCTGCCGAAAGCCCATCCACGAGTCAAAGCCCTCGGGTTTGGGCGCCACGCGATACCGATAGATAATATCGCACATCTGCTGGGTGGCTTCTACGGCTGGAGGCTCGGCTAAGGTGGCACGCTTCAGGTCTGCGCTCAGGATAGAGCCTCCGTGCTGGCTGATGAAGGTAATCCAGTTGGTGCGAAGCCAGGTGAAGGCGAACCCCCACTGGTCGGGGCGTCCGTCACCGTCTGTGTCTTTTGTCAGCCTGCGTGCTGTCTCCAAAAACTCCTGCCAGGTTTGCGGAGGCTTGGGGTTGCCCTGTGCATCCACGATGCCCGCCTCGCGGAACAGCTTCAGGTTGTAGTACAGCCCCTGCGGGTGACAGTCCAGAGGCAGTCCCACCTGCCTGCCCTCGTATTGCCCTGCCTTCCAGATATTGGGCAGAAAGTCGGAAACGTCGAACTGCGGGTCGGAGGCAATCAGGTCGTCGAAGGGGCGAAACACCCCGTAGCGAGCGAACTCGGCGATACGGTTGGCATGGCAGATAAAGACGTCGGGCGCGCCGCCGTAGGCGAGACTGAGTATCAGTTTGTCGTAGTAGGTCGCCCAGGGGATAATCTGCATCTTCACGCGGATGCCCGTCTCCCGTTCGAACTGTTTGACAATCCGCTCCATCGTCGCGCCATCGGGACCGGTAAAGCCGTTCCAGAAGCGGATTTCCGCCTCGGCGTTGTCGGGCAAGCCGCCAGGAGAGGAACACCCCCCAAGCAGTGCCAGCGATACGAGTATCGCCAGCAGGAAGGGCGATTTCACCACGAGCCTACCCATACTCCACTCCGAACAGTGCCAGCGTGTGCAGTTTGGGAGCGGTGAACGTCACGCGGTCGCGTCCCCGTCGGAAACGTATCTCCCTGCCCTCGGGTAAGAGGCGAACGCTCTTGACCTGCTGAGGCAAGCGCAGGTGCAGCCGGATGCCGTTTATCGGTATATTGGGCATCTCCTGCTGGAAGTTGACGAGGCTCAACAGGTAGCGTTTCCTCTCGGGCTGGTGGAACAGGGTAACCTCTACCGGCGCGGGGGCGTTGGCTTCCAGAGTCGGGTTGGGGCACAGCCTGCGCAGGAGCCGCACAAACACCTCGCGCAGGTTCTCCTCCATCTCTATCGGGGTTGAGCAGTAAATCGCCTGTCCCTTGCCAAACCGATGGAATACCACTTCGGGGTTCTCCGTCGCCTCCCACGGCGGGTCGCAGTGGATAGAGGAGAACTGCGTCGGCAGGTCGCCGCGCCATGGCAGGGTGGTCGTCGCCAGTACCTCTGCGTCCGGGTGCGGACGCACCCCAAAGCCGCAGCCGCGCGCCATCGGTGGATACTTGGCGCTCCAGCCGGCGAACTCGGCGGAGGCGAGGTCAGAGGGAGCGATGTAGTGGATATAGTCCGACCAATCCGCTCTTATCAGAGATACGCCGAACACATCCGCCAGGGCGAAGTCCGGCAGCCTCTTGCCTTCATTGGTCACCAGCGAGGTGCCTCCGCTGGCGTAAATCGCTCCTCCCTGTCTGACGTATTCGCGCAGGGCATCCGCCTCACGGGCGGACAGGTGGTGCACGCTGGGCAGGATAATCACCCGGAACCGCTGGAGCTGGTCTATCTGCTTTGCAGTAATCACCGTGTACAGCAGGTGGTTGCGCATCAGGGTGCGTGCCGTCTCCACAGCTGCTGTGGTGTGTGTGTCCTTACCGCTTAGCTGGGTGACGTGGCGTCCGTTGTCGCGCATGTCGAATTTGGATTCCAGCGAGTAGTAGATGGCTATATCCGCCACACGCTCTCCACCCAGCTCATCATAGCAGGGCAACAGACGGTCGAAAATGCGCCCCATCCGCGCGTATACTTCCGGGTTGAGCGTGCCGATGGGGTCTATCCCGTCGATGAAGACGAAGGCTGTACCGTCGGCAATCGCTGCGCTGGCTTTGGCTTCCAGCAGAGAGTCGGGTTTCCTGCCGGTGTGTTCGCTCAGCGCGGTCGCCAGACTGGTTGCGTATCCGCACGGGCGGTTGGGAGTGAGCTCCCCGAGCAGCTTGCGCACGAAGGAACCCTGCACGGCGTCGCCGTAGAAGTCACCCTCCAGAAAGTCGTTCTGTTCCACCAGCGGGTACGACACCCCGACGCCCCACACCGCCGGATACGTGGAGGACTGATGCTGTACGGAGACGTGTGGCTTGATGCGCTTGACGGTGCCGGTGGCGATTTGGGCAAACTCAGCCAGCCATTGCTCGCGCTTGCGCTGGAAAAGTGTCCACCGCTCATCCGTCCAGTCTATGGTGCGGGGCAGGTCACCGCCTACTTCCTCCTCCCAGCGCCGCTGGCAATGCTCGCAGTAACAGATAAAGGGCCAGAAGGTCATGTCAAAGAACACACCGTCGAAATCGTAACGGTGACACATCTCTTCTACCCATGCCCGCACATACTCGCGATAGGGGGAGTTCGGACACACCACCCCGTATCGGCTACCCTTGCCGTGCTCTTCGCCATTCGCGTCCCTGCCGCGCCACTCGGGATGGTTGTCGTACACCCAGCGGTCAAAGATTAGGCTGACGTAAAGCTGCACCGCGATACCGTGCCGACGCAATCGCTCAATGACCTCCGCCGGAAGGTCGCGCCCCTTCAGGTTCTCATGCTGTTTGCCGACCTTTGTCGGGTAATTGAACAGACCGGTGTGCGACTGCACGTAAAGCATCACCGACTGCGCACGCGCCTGCAGTAATGCATCCACGTACCTGTCCGCGTCGAACTGCGAAAGAAAGCGCGGGTCCCAGTCCGGGATGTGCATGTCTATGACTGCGCGCCTCCACGCCTTCTGGTACCACCGTTTGGTCGAACCCGGAGCAGATAGTTGAGCCATCTTATTCCCTCCGCACAACGCCCTTTCGGCAAAAGAACCCTCTTTCTGTTTCGAGGAACAGCACCAGAATCTCTGCTTCCCTGGCACCCATCTTGAGAACACCAACGCCGGGCATGTAGCATTTATGCGTGTCGTTGTATACGGTGCTGGCGGGTCGGCTCCACGTCCTGCCGCCGTCGGTGCTCCAGACGCATTTCACATCCATGTTCAGGCGAGGCGGAGGCGTGCCCGGCCTGTCGGGCGTGCTGCGGTCTTCATCGGTGATAAAAACGCACAGCAGGACGTTATCCCACAGTTTGGTCACCCATGGCGCCAGCGCCATGAAGGTCGTATTGTTCGGCTGATATACCACGCGCCGCTCCTCGTGTGTCCAGCTCCAGGTGCGCCCTCCATCGCGCGACTCCACACAGCGTACCACGCCCGCATGGGGCGGGAAGGTCTGCACGCTTTCCAGCACGCAAAGCAGATGCCCTCTGGATAGCTCCACCACGCTGGGCATTCCGTCCCGTGAGAGGTGCGCTGGGTTGTGTGCTCGGCTGACGGTGACGGGCTGTTCCCACTGTCTTTTCTGCGGGTTCCATGTATGCATCCGCACCCACTGATGCCCCGAAAAGCCTTCCTGCCAGGGGGTGTATTCGTCATCATAGTAGCACTGCAGAACGCCTGCGCGGGTCTCAAACACAAAGGGCGCCCACAAGCCGCGGCTGGGGCCCGCACCCGTCGGCTGAACTTCCAGCACGGTAGAGTGGGGATCCCATGTTTTGCCCCCGTCTTTGCTGATTGCCACCTTCACCGAGTAGTACGGCTTCTGGGCGTATTCGCCCCGATAGCGGTTGTGGCGATAGACGTAAAGCAGTTCCCCGTTGCGACGGCGCAGGAGGTTGCCGTCACCGATATCGGTTGCCGGGTCGGGGTCGGAAACGATGGTCGCCAGCGGTGTCCACGTTCGTCCGCCATCTACGCTGCGCGAACAGAGCACGCGCACACCGCCAGCGGTTCCTTCGGTGCGTGTGGCGAGCACACTGCCATCGGGCAGGACGAGAAACCCTTTCGCCCCTTCCGCACGCCATATCTGTTTATCCCACTGCAGATTCATCTCCATGGCTGAGGCAACGAGTCAGGGTAGTGGGACAGCCACTACCCTGAGAGGTAATTCACCATCGCCGCTGGCGCGCCCTGCCTGTGTTACTTCGTGGGCGCACCGCTAAAGTAGCCCGGCGGAGGCTGAATCCTCTGTATCGTCGGACCGCCGCCAAGATGGCGGTAGTACACGACGGCTATCACCACCAGCACCACCAGAATAGCCGCGATTGCCCACGCGGTGGGGATGCTCTTTTGCGTCATCGATTATCCTCCTGGCCACCACGGGTCAACGTTGCAGTCGTCCTGCACCGACCACTCGCAGGGGTAGGTGCTTCCCCAGATGCGACTGCTCACGTGACCGTCTACCCACAGCACGTTGATCCGGTTGTTGAAAATGCCGTGGATTTCGGGTTTGCCGCCGGACCACTCTTTGCCCACGCCCGTCCATGGCCAGAGCCCGCGCGCGTGCAGGAAGTCGGTAAAGCGTGCGCCCCAGGACTCGCCATAGGTGTGCCCGTTCAGCACGTGAATGGTGTTGGAGGGCAGGACGATTTCAGAGGCGTGGGTGACGCAAATCTGGTTGCCACACCAGTAGGTACGGATGCCCCAGTGACGCAGGGGGTCATCTTTCCATGGGGTGCCGTCCCAGATTTCGGGTTCGATATTGTTCATGATGTACGACACCCGCATGTAGCGGTTCGCGAAGATATTGACGTTCTGCTCGCGGCAAACCCACGGGGTACGATTCGGCTCCGCGTCAAGGTCATACTCGAACACGTAGCCGGGCGACAGGAACAGCTGAGTGTTCTTGACGTAGGGCTGGAGGAGCTTTGGCCAGTAAATCAGACCGCCATTGGGACACCCTGTGCCCGGCGTGCCGATGATGTCCCATGGCGTCATGGTCTCATCGTAATCCTGAGAGTACATGGCAAGCCCCAGCCCGATTTGCTTGAGGTTGCTCATGTCCGATGCCTGTCGCGCTTTAGTGCGTGCCTGAGAGAACACCGGGAACAGAATTGCCGCCAGTATCGCGATAATCGCGATTACCACGAGCAATTCGATAAGCGTGAAAGCCGTCTTCCGCATTGCCAGATTCCTCCTTCCGATTGTATCTGCACCGGGGGTCCCTGGGCATTGCCGGTCGCCCCCGGTAGTGTCCGCCCTTACTCCTGTTCCAGAGTGTCCACAGCCTCGCTTTCCGCCTTCGCCTGAGTGGGTGTGCGTAAAGGCGCATAGTGAAGCCTGAGCAAAAGGTCCTGCTCGTAGTTACCGAACCCTTTTCCAAACAGGTTGAACCCTCCGATGTGTCTGGCGTCGGGCTTGTTGCCGATTCGTACGGTGACCGGATGCTGGGGCACGACCATGATGTCCCGCACGGTCACGTCGGACAGGTACATTCCATCAATATACGAGCCGTCACCGCTGACGGACCACACTTTGAGCACTCCGAACTGCGTGCCGTGGTCGTTCCACCACGGTGGGTTCAGCCGCCCCCGTTTGCCCCCAAAGTCGCCAGGGCAGGTCCATGTGCCCACCTCCACGCCGTTAATCCACAGGGTGATGTCGGATGGATAATCGTTATTGTAGTCCGGCGCTTCGGAGCATATCTCCATCACCACTTCTACCCGGGTAATCTCCACCGAGGTCGGTAGAAAGTTCGGGAACACATACTCCACGAAACCACTGCCCATCCACAACAGCTCGGCTTTTGCCCTATCGGGAAGCAGGAAGGATTGCGGGTCATCCATCAAGCCGATATACCCTTCCCGGCTGGCAAGCCCGCAGGTAGGCGAGGGATTTGCCAGCGTGTACATGCCAATCGCCATGCTGATTTCTTCCACCTGTTCCGCCACGCTTTCGTTTTCCAGCGAGAAGATAAGCTTATCCCAGCGCAGACGACACCGTTTCTGTGCGCCCTGACTGCCCGCCATATACTCGCAGATAACCAGCCCCGCCTGCTCAAGAGCTTGAATGTGTTTGGAGACGGTGGGATAGTTGAGGTTTAACGCACGAGCGATTTCGTTGACGTTCAGGTCTCTCTCCGTTAGCAGACGCAGGATACGCAGGCGCGTTTCAGAGGCGAGTGCCCTGAAAATCTCTTCACAAGCGAACAGACTGCGCTCCAGAATGGTTTGAGCCATTTCTTTCACCTAAGTGATATATATTTCCAATTCTGGAAATAATAATACCACGATGGAAATCAGTTGTCAAGGGGAAATGGGGGGAAGGAAAGAATTTTTTCTTAACGACTCGCTGAGGCTCTCCGCCTTGCTCAGAGTGACGCAGAAGGATAAACGGGTGACAAAACGCTCGCAGGGACTATCGTATCTTCGGTGCGGGCTTGGGTTCGGTGCTGGGTCCGTCAACGACAGGCTTGCCGTTTTTCCACAACACCCTGTCTAACCGCAGGGTGCGCCCCAGCGGGTTCGAACCGTACAGCGGCTCGTTCTGATTATCCCAGGCGTGATACAGCATCCACATCTCGCCAGAGGGCAGGCTAACAAGGCACTGATGTCCCGGGCTGTACACCTTGTCCGGCACGGTTTGCAGGATCCGTTCGGCTTTCACATAGGGTCCTCTGAGAGAGCGAGAGGTCGCATATGCCACCGCGTAGCATGCATCTCGTTTGTAGCTCTGGAACCACCCGCCCGAATAGAACAAGTAATAGGTGCCGTTGCGATACAGCATGGTCGGTGCTTCTACGATGCCTTTCTCCCAGTCGCGGTCGGGGCGCAACAGTACGCTCTTCTCCTCGCTTACCTGAAGGAGGTCAGCTGTCATCCTGCGCATGACGATGGCGCGAGGGTCTTCCTCGGAATAGATGAGATAGGGTGTGCCGTCGCGGTCAAAGAAGATGGTGGCGTCAATGACTCCGACCCGATTATCGTCGCCACGCACCAGGACAGCACGGTGCTGGAACGGTCCCAGCGGGTTGGTGCTGGTGGCGATGCCGATATCATGCTTGCCCGTTTGAGGATTGCGTGCCGAATAGGTCATATACAGCGTGCCACGATACGCGATGACCTCCGGCGCCCACAGGTGTTCGCGAGACCACGGAGGACGAAAGGCACTACCCCGGTGCGTCCAGTGCACCAGATCTGGCGATTCCATCACCTGAAAGTCGTAGCCGGACGAGTGTGTGGCGTAGGCATAGAACTTCCCCTTCCATGCGAGCACGTGAGGGTCGGGAAAATCGCGGGCATATACCGGGTTGGTGTAGGTAGCCATCGTTCGCCTCCTTGCCAAAAACGGGTGAGGGGAAGCCTCCCCCTCACCCACAGAGTTGGATTAGCGGTTCTGTCCTTCCTGATAGTTACAGCGGTCATTCCAGCCAGAGAAGTTCTGTCGCCACATGGTGGGTGTGACCGTTCGTCCGCCTTTCTGCACATCGTCGCCGATGCGGCGCCAGGTCTGTCCCCAGGTCATGTACTTGGCGTGACCATCCGCGAACACATAATTCGAACCGCCCTGGTTGCGCTGGGCGATGGTGCTCGCGCTGGTCTTGTTGTGGCGGTTGAAGGCGACGTTTCTTGTGAAGTCGACGCAGACATAGCCCTCGTCCGCCTCCCAGGTGGCGACCTGGTGCCACTGTGCGTCATTGACGCCCGGCACGCTCTCCACGATCTGGATGGCTTCAGCAGGCTTCTCCAGCGCCGCCAGCTTCAGCGCGTTCCAGGGTCCGTTCGGATAGTCACTGATGTTGAGGCGATATGAGCCCGGGATGTTGTCCGCATCAGGTTTGTCAGGCAGGTTGCTCCAGCTGTCGTTCCACAGCCCGCGGGGCCAGCTCTCCGCATCGGAGGGGCACTGATAAACCTGCTTGTTCTTCACGTAGGGCAGAAGCACATAGTCCCAGCCCCACATGGGGTCCTTATAGCCCCAGCACTGCGGGCACGAGGTGTCGGGCTCGTCGTTGAACCAGGCTTTGGGCAGATATTCGTCGTGGTCCTGAGCGAACATCTGCAGAGCCAGCCCGAGCTGCTTCATGTTGGACAGGCAGGACGTTGCCCGTGCCTTCTCGCGAGCCTGGGCGAACACTGGGAACAGTATCGCCGCCAGTATCGCGATGATGGCGATGACGACGAGCAACTCGATCAGCGTGAAAGCGTGACGTTTGGTCATTTCGGTAAACCTCCTTTGGTTTGTTGTAATGTTCAATGGCTTGAGCCTCGTTGCGACGGTCATTGTCGCTTTTGTGCCGGATAACCCCTATCTGCCGCCAGATGTCGCGCCCGACGGCTGAGATGGCTGGACATAGCCGGGCGGCTGGTACGCCTGTGGTGGGTAATCACCGGGTTTGCGCGCACTGCTGGCGGTAAAGTATCGGTAACCGGCTATCGCCAGCACCGCCACTATCACCACGATGACCACCACCGCTACCCAGCCGGGCAGCTCTCGTTTCAGACCGGATGAACTCACCTGTTCTCACCTCCTTCCTGCACAAGGGCAGTTTCGGGACGGCTGACGCGCTCTTTCCCCACGTAGTGCAGGCGAAGCACCAGGTCCTGTTCGTAGTTGCCAAAGCCGCGCCCGAACAGGTTGAACCCGCCGACGTGTTCCGCGTCCGGTTTGACCCCAATGCGCACCGTAATGGGGTGGTGAGGCGCCAGCATCAGGTCCGCAATAGTGGTTTCAGAGACAGGAGTGCCGTCCACGTAACTGCCTTCTGCATCTACCGACCAGATTTTTAACATGCCGTACTGCGTCATGTAGTCGTTCCACCAGGGTGGATTGAGCCGCCCCCGCCTGCCGCCAAAGTCACCGGGGGATGTCCATGTACCGATTTCCACCCCGTTAATCCAAACCGTGATGTCGGAGGGATAGTTGTTATCGTGGTTAGGAGCTTCCGAGCAGATTTCCATCAGCAGCTCCAGGCGGCGAATCTCTGTGCCTGCGCCAAGCGTGCAGGGAAATACATACTCCACAAACCCTTCCGCCATCCACAGCAGCTGGGCAGTAGCGCGTTCAGGCTCGAAGAACGACTGAGGGTCATCCAGAAAGCCGATGATGCGCTCCCGGTTAGCCAGCCCGCAGGTGGGGGTAGGATTGACCAGCGTATACAATCCAATCGGCATGGCAATCTCTTCAACGCGGTCTTCCACAGAGTGAGTTGGCTCAAAGGAGATAATAAAGCGGTCATAAGCCAGGCGACAGCGCTTCTGCATTCCCTGAACCCCGGGCTTGTACTCGGTTTTGATCAGCCCAATCTGTTCGAGGAGCTGTGCGTGTTTGGTCACTGCGGGCTGAGAGATACCCAGTGCCTGCCCCAGCTCGTTGATGTTCCGCTCGCCCTGCGCGAGAAGCTCCAGCATTCGCACCCTCGTTTCCGACGACAGCGCTTTGAACAGCTCGATGCTGTCTGCGCCGTGCACTTCTAAAATATGCGCCCGCATGGCACACCTCAAAAACATAACCTGATGGCTATTATTATAAACGATTGTCTATGATTATGCAAGGGATATGAATGATTTTTCGGGGGCTTTCGCTAAAAAACGGTGTTTTTACAGGGATAGAAGCACCCCCGAACGCAGTAAAGCATCTTATCCCTGTTGTCGTGCGGAACGAAATGAGGCATCCTCTGAGATTCTTCGCTTCACTCAGAATGACATAAATACAGAACAGAACGACATAATTGTGTCCTTATCATGCTGAGCGCCGACGCGAAGCATCTCGTCGTTACAGGGTTGAGACCCTTCACTGCGTTCAGGGAAGCGGGCGAAGCCTGTTAATTTACTGATGCCAGGATGGCAGAAACATGCCATCAATAGAACCAAAAGACCCACCAGTTTTTCATCGGTTTGCCGTTATCGTCTCTGGAACGGTTGTTCAAGCCGGGCATGTTCTGCCACCAGTACACCAGCCATCTGCCCATGCAATCGGGAGCCAGCGTTTCGTAGCGCTTCAGCACCTCGCAGGCCCAGGGCTTTGCTACATCCTTACCATCTGCTCCACTGCCGATGCGCCAGTCTTCAATAGTGGACATCACCGGTTCGGTGTTGTTCAGGTCGTAGTGGCGTCGGGCATTGGGTGGGAAGTGCACGTTCCCGCCAGCTGCGACGTATCCCTCAATCCGCCAGGTCTGCTTGCCGTCAGTCACCACAGCGGTATGGGGGTCGGGGTAGCTGATGCCCTTCCCCTCTCCCCAGAGCGGATAGAAGGAGTTAAAGGGCAGTCCATAGCGACGGTCCAGGTCGAAGCCGGCGTACTTGTGAAAGTATCGAGTGAAGTAGGGGATAGCGCCGCTGTGGGCAAGCCCCTCCATCGAGTGCCCCAGGTTCTCCATTGCGCAACCGATGCCCCGGTCGTGGTTGATGCAGTTGATTCGTACCGATCTGCCTGTCCACTTCTGGTCAGGGTCGCCGCCGTTGCCCGCCTGCACGTATTTGCCCGGGATGCGGCGGAACCGCTCGTCGTATACAGGCTTCAGCTCCACACATTCCAGACAGCGAAAATCGCCCGTTGCCGCGGCGGTAAACCACACCTCATGCACATATCCTCGGTCTACCAGCTCATCCAGACGAAGGAAACGCCGTTTATTGCGCGGGTCGCGCACGCCGATATATTCCGCAAACCGCTCCGAGAAGAATCCGCCATAGTCGCAGTTGATTTCGTCCTGCCGTGCGTGTGGCTTGATGGGCGACCGGGAGCTGTTCCCCTGCTTGCGGTCGGGGTCGCGCAGGTCGACGAATCGCCAGATGGAGTATTCCAGAAAGGGCGGACTGCTGGGGTCTTTATAGCCGTGATACCTGCTGGCTTCGCGCATGGCAAGGATGAGCTGCTGTGCCAGACGAAGCGGTTTCTCCGGCTCTACCTGATTGGAGAAGTTTATCAGCAGCACACGCGGGCGCATCTTCTGGATACGGTCGTGATTTCGCACCATCCACGCATCCGAGTTTGCTTTGCTCCAGCGGTTGGGCCAGACCGTGGGGTCGGCGGGGTCGTTCAGAGGTTTGGGTGTACCATCAGGATTGAAATGGCGTTGCCAGTCGATTGCATCCTGCTGATTTGTCCACAGACGTCGCATGAGACACTCCTTCTACGTTGGGATACAGGTGTTCTTTCCGTTGCCACGCAGCGAAATCCTGCTTCTAGCTTCAACAGCCTTTCAAACACTACCATGATATAAAGCGGTTGAGGTTACTATAATGTAATTTTACAGGTGCCGATATGAAATTTTTCGGAAAATTATTCGAAAGTACTTGACTTTTTCGGCAAGAGCATCTATACTTGAGGTAATACAGTTCTATAACGCCTGAAGGGATTCTCACTCCGTTCGCCCAGAAAAGAGGATGCGTTGTGAAAGTCAAGCACGTATGGGTGCGACAACAGGTACTGGAGGAGATTCGGCAGGGCAGATACGGTAATCGCCTGCCCACCAAACAGCAGCTCGCTGAGCGGTTTGGTGTGAGCGTTGGTACCATATCACGTGCGCTGGACGCTCTCTGCCAGGAAGGATGGCTGGAATGCAAGCGCGGTGTCGGCATCTATGCCTGTGTGCCCGCCCTTCCGCGTGTGAAACAGATTGCTTTCATCATCAGCGCACCTGTGGATGTTGTGGAACATACATATCACGGTCCGCTTTTCCGCGCCCTGCATGATGTCTGTGCGACCGCGAACGTCAACCTGATGGTGGCAGGTATTTCTCCTTCCGAGTGGCAGAACCTGCCGGAACGCTATCCTGGCGCTGCCTTCTATGTGGTCGCTCCACCGATAGACAGCGTGGATGTGTTGACCAGCCTCTGGGAGGAGGGCGTTTCACTGGTGGTGGTCGGAGCTTCGTGGCAGGAACCGGTAGCGTTCCCCACGATAGACAGCGACAACCGGGGCGGCGCACGGCGGGGAGTAGAATATCTCCTGCATCTCGGTCACCGACGCATCGCTTATGTGAACGGTACGGAAAACAGCTGCAACTGCCGCGACCGACTGGCAGGCTATCTGGACGCTTTGCAGGCGTGGGGCATTGAAGCTAGACCGCAGTGGATTATCCATGCCGGCGATGATACCCATCTATCGCCATCCGCACGCAACGCGCTGATGGACCTTCTGTTAACGCCCGAGCGACCCACGGCGGTCTTCTGTGCAGGATATTTCCTCGTGCTGGAAGTGATGGCACTTGCAGAGCAGTTGGGCATCACTATCCCGCAACAGCTCAGCATCCTGGGCACCGACGACCCTGTATCGGCGCGGTATTTGAATCCGCCTTTGACTACCCTGCGCCAGCCGCTGTACCAGATGGGCAGGCGGGCAGCGCAGGTACTGCTGGAAAGCCTTTCGCACCAGCAGATGCCACAGGCGGTACACGAAAAACTGCCGGTGGAGCTGATTACACGCGCTTCGTGTGCGCCACCGACAGAGCAAAACCGGTAGCAATCGTCTGCTCCGGCAGGCGTTCGCGATAAAAAAACAACAACTCGTTCGAGGAGGTCGTTTCAACAATGCGACGCAGTGGCTTTACGCTGATTGAGCTGCTGGTGGTTATCGCGATTATCGCGATACTGGCAG
>FMJZ01000411.1_pt1 | contig 14848 bp, 17 predicted proteins | sample 1987881 | NCBI WGS metagenome assembly FMJZ01 (sample SAMEA4378227, study PRJEB15110) | soil metagenome | biome: soil; feature: Field; material: Soil | place: India | collected 2015-03-11 | depth 0 m | reverse complement strand
AATAAAGTTTAATTCATTGAAAAAAGATAATAAAAAATATAAAATTGATAAATTTAACTTATGAAAAAAGATACAATTTTAAAATTTATCTCAAAAGCCCTTTTTATCTTAGGAGCTTTATCAATAGCTTTCAGACTAACAGGTTCAGCAATAAAAAGTTTGAACTTGGTAAAAAAGAAAATAATTAGAAAAAAATTACTGAAATCCTAATTTTTTAATAAATATTTCGCAATAGTACGATCATAGCCATAAATGTCTTCAAAAAAATAAAGATCAGAACCTCTAACAATATTTGTAAAATAGAGAATATATACGGGAAATGGATTTTTCAGATTAATGTAAAATGTTTTCTCACTGTTCAATACCTCCCTTATCTTACTCTCATCCAAGTTCTTTGTGTTATTATTTTCAATCAATATCAAAGCCAGAGGCAAGGCTTTCTGTACTCTTATGCAACCTGAACTAAAGGCTCTTTTATTTTTTGTGAAAAGTTTTTTATCAGGTGTATCATGTAAATAAACATCAAAATCATTGGGCATGTGAAACTTTATCTGACCTAAGGCATTACTCTTCCCTGCCTTTTGAATTAATCTGAAATCAAAGTTTTTTTCATTAATTATGCTCCAATTTATGGTAGTTGGATTGATTTCTTCATTGTCTGAGTAAACCTTTATATTCTCTTTTGTCAGATACTGAGGATTTTTAATTATCTTTGGTAATATATCTTTCACTGCTATTTTATGTGGTATATGCCAATCAGGATTTATGATTATCTGCTTTATCTTACTATAAAGTAGAGGCGTAGGTCTGAAATCCTCCTGATAGTCTTTACCCACTATTATTCTACTCTGCAAAAGGTTTTTGTCTCTATCATACAGATTAAGCTCAAAAGAGGGAATATTAACATATAAGAATTTTTCGCCTAATGTTTCAGGAAGCCATCGGTACTTCTCAAGATTTATCTTTATTTGTGTTATTATTTCTCTGGGGGATATATTCAAGGCTTTTATTGTATTTTTCCCTAAAACACCATCTGGCTCAAGATTATGTATTTGCTGAAATTTAACTACTGCTTCTTTTAATTTTTCATCAAAAAGTTGAGAGTCTGAATAACTATCAAGATATCCAAGGAGATATAATCTCTTTCTTATTTCTGGAATAGATGGATGTGATTCTCCCTGACTTATCTTTCCTTTTATCTCTATCCTATTCCATTTTTCTTTATCCAATAATTCATAGTATTTTCGCAAATGCTCCTTCAAAACTCTGTAATTTTCATATTTTGGTGAAAATATATCCAAGAGTGCGGATAAATTATCACTTTTAATCAATTCCACAAGAGTCTGTATTACTCTGTCTTCCTTTTTAGGAAAATCCCATTTTTCAAAAACTTTTACTGGATTTATAAAGCCATAATATGCATGATATGCAATTTTTATTAGAGTATTTGTAAGTTTTAGTTCTTTTTCAATATTTGACTCTGAAAAGTCAATTCTGAAATAAGTTGGTTCAAGTCCTTCAAACTTTGATTTTTCAATTAGCTTTCTAAGTTCTTCTATTCTTTTTTCATCCCAGACTGGGTGAAAGTTTAAAAGCCTGTATAGGGCTTTTATTTTTTCACAATTAAAAATTCTATTTTCGCATTTTTCAAGAGAATTGATTATAGATTCAGAAGCAAAGGATTCACAAATAAAGCAGGATAAAAACAAAAATTGGAAGACAAAAAGAAAAAATTTATTAAATATACAGTCTTTACTCATAATTTTATATTTGTTTTCAATGTTTTATTCATTTTTTATTATAAAACAAAAAGCCTCTTTCAAATTAATTCTGTAATTGCTTCATGAAAAATAAGAGCAATTATTTTAAATTGATTGCAGCTTTGACCGGTTAAAATTCTTAAAATCAGTCCGAGAGGATAAAAAAATTATTCCAATGAGCGTTATTTAAACAGGCATTGCTACATTTAAAAGCTTTTAAAACTGATGCAAATCCTTTTGTTTTTCCTTCGCCAGTTACTGGCAGACCGATTATAGACATTAGAAAAGCTTTAAAAAGAATTCCAAAGAAAGTAGTTACAGATGTTCATATTCATCCACATCAGCTAAGACACACTTTTGCAACTCATCTACTTAAAGAAGGAATCAACATAAGAACCATACAAGCACTGCTTGGACATGAACAAATATCAACTACCATGATTTACACAAAAGTAGCACTCCTACTGTTACAGAAAGCCATCCATACCATTGAGGCAATATGCGGTCAACAGGTAGTCAACGACTCTCAGAAAAGCTTGAAAATCAATGAGCCGTAGAGGATTCGAACCTCTGACCCGCTGATTAAGAGTCAGCTGCTCTACCAGCTGAGCTAACGGCCCACAAAAATAGAATACAAAAAAGCATGTCAAAAGGTCAACTTATCTCATTTCTCATTCTGTTATAATAAAAAATGTATTTTGTATATGTGATGACTCCTATTGGATCACTGGGAATTGTCTTTGACTCTTCTTTCTCAGCAAAAAAAATATTCATAACAGACTCAGATAAAAATACAACTATTCCTGAATTTGCATTAAATTTTGTTAAGCAGTTGAATTCATATTTTAAAGGTGAAATTTTAGAGTTTAGCTATACTTTCAATATCCAAAATATCTCAGGATTTGATAAAAAAGTCCTTGAAGTAACTTGTGAAATTCCATACGGACAAACTGTTACATATAATTGGATTGCAAAAAAGCTTAACACATCGCCAATAGCTATTGGACAGGCTTTAAAGCGAAATCCTTTGCCAATTATTATTCCATGTCACAGGGTAGTCAAATCAGATGGAACATTGGGTGGATACAGTCTCGGAATAGAAACAAAAAAATGGCTTATTGAGCATGAAAAGTCTGTAGTTTGTAAACTTCAATCAATGAAACCTAATAATAGAGTGTTATAATAAAATAATATATGTTTGTTCAACATAAAGCATTTATATGGAATGGTAAAGAAAAGAGCTTAAAAATTGTTAATAGGCTTCCCAAATATGATATCAAAGAACTTTTTGGAATTGACAGACAAAAAGAACTGCTTCTTTCAAACACAAAAGCTTTTATTGAAGGTAAAAAGGTTAACAATGTTCTTCTATGGGGAGAAAGAGGAACAGGTAAAACTACACTTATAAGAAGTTTGCTCACTTATTTTAAAAAATCTTCTTTAAGAATGATTCAGGTTTTTAAAAATGATATTATCACAATTCCGTATCTTTATGACATTATCTATGAACATGAAGACTTTAGATTTATTATTTTTATAGATGACCTTTCTTTCAATGAAAATGAACAGGAATTCAGAGATTTAAAAGTGATTATGGATGGAGGCATAGAGGAAATTCCTAAAAATTCTGTTATTTATGCCACTTCAAACAGGAGAAATCTTATACCGGCTGTATCGCAGAGTGACAATGAGCTTTTCCCTGAAGACAGCATTCAAGAGCGTGCTTCATTGATTGAAAGATTTGGTTTAAGAATAGGGTTTTACAGATTTTCAGAGGAGCAGTATTTTGATATCGTTAAACACTATGCATCAGTTGCTGGGATTGATTTAGACCACGAGGAATTAATTAAAAAAGCCAGAGAATGGGCTTTAATTCATGGAACAACAGGAAGATCTGCCTATCAGTTTGTTTTAAGTCTTCAGATTCTTTAAAGCAAGTTTATTCAGGGCATTAATATAGGCTTTTGCAGAGGCAATAATTATATCAGTATCAGAACCATGTCCTCTTACAGTATGACCCCCTTCTTCAAGAATTACTGTCACTTCGCCAAGAGCGTCAGTTCCACCAGTTATTGCCTTTATTTCAAATTTATTTAACTCTGCCTTTGAGCCTGTAAGTTCTGTAATAGCCTTGTACACAGAATCAACAGGCCCATCTCCAGACACTGTTATTTCCTTTTCATCTCCATTTATTTTTATTTTTACTGTAGCTGTTGGCTTTTTTTTGGTCCCACTTGCCACCTCAAGGTCTACTAACTGATAAACTTCTGAAATTCTTAGAACCTCATCTGAAACAAGAGCTTCAATGTCCTCGTTGAATATATATTTTTTCTGATCTGCAAGCCTTTTAAATCTTTCAAATGCCCTGTTTATTTCTTCCTCTGTTAAACTAAATCCGAGTTCTTCAAGTCTTTTCTTGAAGGCATGTCTGCCAGAGTGTTTGCCAAGAATAATTTTTGAGCTTGGAATTCCTATATCTTCTGGCCTCATTATTTCATAGGTTGTTCTTTCCTTCAGTACTCCGTCCTGATGAATCCCAGCTTCATGGGCAAAGGCATTTGCTCCAACAATTGCTTTATTAGGCTGAACAACCATGCCTGTAATTTTACTTATAAGTCTGCTTGTTCTGTAAATTTCCTGAGTTACAATTCCTGTATCAGCCTTGAAAAAGTCGTTTCTTACCTTCAGAGCCATAACTATTTCTTCTAAAGCTGCATTTCCTGCTCTCTCTCCTATTCCATTTATAGTGCATTCAACCTGTCCTGCACCTTTAAGTATTGCAGTAAGTGAGTTTGCAACCGCAAGTCCAAGATCATTATGGCAGTGAACGCTTATTGTGGCTTTATCTATGTTGGGCACTTTATTAATAAGATACTCAATAAGTTCTCCATATTCCTGTGGAATGGTATATCCAACTGTATCAGGTATATTTACAGTTGTAGCCCCTGCTTTTATTACTTCTTCAGTTACCTTACAAAGGAAATCCCAATCTGAACGAGTTGCATCTTCAGCCGAAAACTCAACATCATCTGTGTATTGTCTTGCTTTTTTAACTGCTTTAACTGCAGCCTGAATTACTTGGTCTTTGTTCATTCGGAGCTTATATTTAAGATGAATATCTGATGTAGCAATAAATGTATGTATTCTTTTCTGTTCAGCAGGTTCCAAAGCTTCAGCAGCCCTTTCAATATCTTCATCACGAGCTCTACAGAGTCCTGCAACTACAACTCCTTTAATTTCTTTTGAAATTCTATTTACTGCTTCAAAATCTCCCGGAGATGCTATGGGAAATCCAGCTTCTATTATGTCAACCCCGAGTTTTTTAAGCTGTTTTGCTACCTGAATTTTTTCATCAACATTCATTGATGCTCCAGGAGACTGCTCTCCATCTCTGAGGGTTGTATCAAATATTTTTATTCTTTTCATCTTGCACCTCAGGTCTTTGTTTTCTTTTTTTAATTAAAATTATTATATTTTCAATTATACCCCAAAAAACATAAATGCTGGCAAGTGTGAATACCGCAATTTGTGGATGAATTACTATGAAAAAAATTAAAATAATAAAAAACAAAAGAATCCAAAAAGGTTTTTTTTCCTTAAAATCAACTTCCTTTAGTCCATGAAATTTGAGATTGCTAACCATCATAAAAGATAATAGAAAAGTCAGAGCAGGGAAGAGTATATTTTTTTGAGGTGTTAAATTCAATATTTCCTGATAAAAAATAACTGTAGCAGCAATCATTGTTGCAGCACCAGGTATGGGTAAGCCTTTAAAAGATTTTATTCCATCTCCTGACAGAATATTAAATCTTGCCAATCTTAAGGCACCGCATGCAACAAATAAAAAAGCTATTGCAAAACCAACTCTGCCAAAATCAAACAAAGCCCATTTATATATAAGAATAGATGTTGCCACTCCAAATGCTACAAGATCAGAGAGAGAATCAAGCTCTATACCGAAGCGTGTTGTTGTTCTTGTGAGTCTTGCTACCCATCCATCAAGTCCATCAAATATGTTTGCAAGAATTATAGCCCATGCAGCATGAATAAACTTTCCATTTATTGCTGAAATAATCGCATAAAAACCAAAAAACATTCCACAAAGAGTTAGGACATTCGGTAGAATATAAACACCTTTGACTGGTTTTCTATTGGGATCTCTTATTTTCTTTCTTCGTACTTTTATCATATTTTTTAAATAGAGGCAATAATATGTTTGCCTGCTTTTAGTTTATCACCAACTTTCACATGAATTTTGAATAAAGGAGGTAAACATATATCAACTCTGGAACTAAATTTAATCATGCCAAATCTTTCACCTTTATTAAGACTATCTCCTTCTTTAATCCAACAAACAGTTCTTCTTGCAATAGAACCGGCAACCTGTCTTACAACTATATCACCATATTTGGTTTGGATAGTTATTTTTATGTTTTCATTTTCCTTGTAAGCCTTTTCTTTGAATGCTGAGAAGAATTTCCCAGGAGTATAAATCACTTCCTTAACAATTCCGTCAAATGGTGCTCTATTTACATGCACATCAAAGGGAGACATAAAAATACTTATTTCAGTATAATCTTTAGAACAAATACTCTGACTTGATTGTCTTATTGATATTACTTTTCCATCTGCTGGAGAAACTACCACATTCGGATCTGATGGCGACATCCTTTCAGGATCGCGGAAAAAATAAAGAAAAAATAGACTCAGAATCACAAAGGCAATTGCTAATGGTTTAAGCCATAACAAGTAGAAAAAGGAGCTTAGAAACAAAGCTCCTGCTACATAGGGTAATACTTCTTTTCTAATCATGCTTTGGATTTATCCACAAGTTTTGAACTCTTAAGCCATGGCATCATAGCTCTTAGTTTTTCTCCTACTTTCTCAATTGGATGTTCTTCTCCCTTCTTTGTGAGAGCATTGAAAGTAGGCTTACCCACCTTACATTCAAGAATCCATTCTTTGGCAAATGCTCCACTTTGTATTTCATTAAGAATTTTTTTCATTTCAGCCTTCACAGAATCATTAATAACTCTCGGTCCTCTTGTAAGGTCTCCGTATTGAGCAGTATTGCTAATTGAATAACGCATAGTAGAAATTCCGCCTTCATATATAAGGTCAGCGATTAATTTTACTTCATGTAGACACTCAAAATAAGCAAGCTCTGGTGGATATCCTGCTTCAACCAGCGTTTCATAAGCTGCTGTTATAAGTGCTGTCAGTCCTCCACAAAGAACAACTTGCTCACCAAAAAGGTCTGTTTCTGTTTCATCTTTAAATGTTGTCTCAATAATGCCTGCCCTGCCACCACCAATCCCCACTGCATAGGCAAGAGCGACATCTTTTGCTATTCCAGAGGGATCTTGATAGACTGCCATCAGACATGGAACACCCATGCCTTTTAAATATTCACTTCTTACAAGATGTCCAGGACCTTTTGGTGCAACCATGAATACATTAATATCTGAAGAAGGCACAATCTGTCCAAAATGAATATTAAATCCATGAGCAAAGGCAAGAAATGCACCCTTTTTTATATTTGGCTCTATTTCATTTTTGTAAAGCTCTGCTTGCAGTTCATCAGGAGTGAGTATCATAATAACATCTGCGATCTTAGATGCTTCAGTAACAGTCATTACATTCAATCCTGCATTTTCAGCTTTTTCCCAACTTTTTCCCTTTCTTACACCTACAACAACATCAAAACCGCTGTCTTTAAGATTATTAGCATGAGCATGTCCCTGACTACCGTAACCGATTATTGCAATTTTTTTACTTTTGAGAATATCAGTATTTACATCAATATCATAATAAATTTTCACTCTTACACCTCCGAGAAATTGTTAATAAAATCTTAAAATTATAACACATACATTGCATAGTTTTCACTTTATTAAGCATAATGAGCTTTAAATTTGAATTTTAAAAAAATATTGTGGTATTCTTTTATTTATGTCTCAGGATTATAAAGATACTCTCAACTTACCTCAAACAGGGTTTCCTATGAAGGCGAATCTTGCTGATCGGGAACCTGCTATTTTGAAGTTCTGGAAAGAAAGCAAAGTATATGAAACTCTTCAGAAAAAGAATAAGACTCGGGGTGGAAAATGCTTTATCCTTCATGATGGACCGCCCTATGCCAATGGACATATACATATTGGACATGCTTTAAATAAAATTCTGAAAGATATAATTATTAAATATCATTCAATGCTTGGTCAATACTGTCCGTTTGTTCCAGGATGGGATTGTCATGGGCTACCAATTGAGCTTCAGGTAGATAAATCACTTGGTAAAGAAAAAGAAAATATTGACATTTTTAAAAAGAGGCAACTGTGCAGAGAATATGCAGAAAAATTTATAAATATTCAAAGAGATGAGTTTATTAGGCTTGGAGTTTTTGGTTACTGGGATACTCCGTATATTACAATGTCCAATGAATATGAAGCTACAATAGTAAAAGAATTTTTAACCTTTGTTAAAAATGGATATGTTTATCGTGGCAAAAAACCCGTTTACTGGTGCCCTTCATGTATAACAGCTCTGGCTGATGCAGAAGTTGAGTATGCTGATAAAGAATCTCCTTCTGTGTTTGTTGCCTTTGAAGTGCTTGATAAAGAAAGAATTCCTGTTAAAGATTTCCCAGTATATATTGTGATATGGACAACAACTCCATGGACATTACCTGCAAATCTGGCATTAGCTGTTCATCCAGAGTTTGATTATGTTGGAGTTAAAAGTTCAAAAGAGGTGCTTTTAATAGTCAAGGAAGCAATTAAAAATTTAAAAGACAAAGTTGATATTGATGAAAAGCCATTATTTGAAATCAAAGGTTTAAAACTTGAAGGTATAAAAGCTAAACATCCATTTATTGATAGGGTCTCAAAAGTAGTGGTTGCTGATTTTGTTGAAACAGGCGAAGGCACAGGAGTTGTTCATATAGCCCCCGGACATGGAGAGGAAGACTATGAGGTTGGTTTAAAATATGGTCTGGATATTTATGCACCTGTTGATGATAAAGGCAGATTTACAGATGATGTTGTTCTCTTTACAGGAGAGAACGTTTTTAAAGCAAATAAATCTATAATAGAGCATATGAAAGAAAAAGGATCTTTACTTTGGGAAGGGAAAATTACTCATTCTTATCCACATTGCTGGAGATGTAAAAAACCTGTAATTTTCAGAGCAACAACCCAGTGGTTTATTTCAATGAGTCATGGAGACCTTCGCCATCGTGCTCTTCAGGAAATAAATAAAGTGAGATGGATTCCTTCATGGGGCCGGGACAGAATTTATTCAATGATAGAAAGAAGACCTGATTGGTGCATTTCCCGTCAGAGAGCATGGGGAGTGCCGATTACTTTGTTTGTCTGTAAAAAATGCGGACATATAATTAAAGAAGAAAAGCTTTTTGACAAAATATATACTCTTTTTGAAAAAGAAGGCTCTGATATCTGGTTTAAACTTAATCTTGATGATTTACTTCCAAACTATTCATGTCCAGACTGTGGCTCAAGAGATTTTGATAAAGAAAAAGATATTCTTGATGTATGGTTTGATTCCGGAGTAAGCCATGCAGCAGTTCTTGAAAAAGACCCCAGACTCACCTGGCCTGCTGACATGTATCTTGAAGGAAGCGATCAACATAGAGGATGGTTTCAGAGTTCTCTAATAGCTTCTCTTGGTAACAAAGGAAATGCTCCGTATAAAACTGTTCTTACACACGGGTTTACAGTTGATGGACAAGGAAGGAAAATGTCAAAATCTCTTGGAAATGTAATAGCTCCGCAGGAGATTATAAAATCCAACGGAGCTGATATTATAAGGCTATGGGTTTCAGCAGAAGACTACAAAGATGATATAAAGCTTTCACAGGAAATTTTACAAAGACTTACAGAGGCTTACAGAAAAATAAGAAATACATTAAGATATCTTCTCGGAAATCTTTATGACTATGATGCTAAAGATTACTCAGACCAACTTCTTGAAATAGATAAATGGGCGATGATGCAGCTTCAAAAATTAATTAAAAAAGTGAGGCTTGCATATGAAAATTTTGAATTTCATCAAGTATTCCACTCAATACACAACTTTTGCGTTACTGATATGAGTGCCTTTTATCTTGATATTTTAAAAGACAGACTTTATACATTTAAATCTGACTCTCCAGAAAGAAGAACAGCACAATGGGTTTTATATAACATTGCTGATTCTTTGATTAAATTAATTGCTCCAATTCTTTCATTTACAGCAGAAGAAGCATGGCAACATCTTCCATTTAAGAAAACTGAAAGCGTATTCTTAGATAAAATGCCAGAGATAGAAGAAAGTTTTATAGATGAAAAACTTCAGTTAAAGTGGGAAAAATTAATTGAAATAAGAGATGAAGTTAATAAAGCTCTTGAGATCAAAAGACAGGAAAAATTAATAGGAAACTCTCTTGAAGCTAAGGTAATACTTTTTGTTAACCAAAAATTGAAGAATTTTTTAAGTCCATATCTTAATTTTCTGCCAACACTTTTTATTGTTTCTCAGGTAAAATTAAATGATTTACACTCTCAGGATAATGAATTTACTGTTGCCATAGAGAAAGCTGAAGGTCAGAAATGTCAAAGATGCTGGAATTACTCTCCAATGGTTGGAAAACTTCAAATTCCTGATTTATGCCCACGATGTTATCATGTCATTAAATCTTTGTAAAACTTTAATATTAATCTTTCTTATTCTTTTTATTGATCAGACTACAAAATATTTTGCTATTAAGTTTTTAGCTCATGATGGAGTAATTAAGCTGTTACCTTTTTTAAATTTAGTTTATGTTGAAAATACAGGCTCAGCCTTTGGAATGTTTAAATTTCTCGGCTCAGGTTTTTTTATATTTATTGCTTTAGTAACTATAGGAATCCTTGTTTATATGTATTTCAAAGATAGTAAAAACTGGCTTGTTTATTCTCTTATAATTTCAGGAGCATTGGGGAATATTATTGATAGACTGATTTATGGATATGTTATAGATTTTATAGACCTTCACATAGGAAGTTTTCACTGGCCAGCCTTCAATGTAGCTGACTCCGCTATAAGTATAGGAATTGTTCTTTTTCTTTATAAGATCCTGAAAAAATGAAAATTTTTACTTACTCAGAAAACGAAACAAAAATTTTAGGAAAAATGATAGGAAGTTTTATGCAAAAACAAGGAATTAATGTTATAGCTCTTTATGGAGAGTTGGGAACAGGTAAAACTGTTTTGACAAAAGGTATTGCTTCAGCTTTTGGTATAGATGATAAAGACATAGCAAGCTCAAGTTTTGTAATAGTTTCTCATTATCCAGAAGCTAATTTTTATCATATTGACCTTTACAGGCTTGATAATGTAAAAGAAGAAGAGATTGATTTGTGGGAGTACTTTGAAACAGGCATTTGCGTTATAGAATGGGCTCAGCGTATTAATGAATTGCCTGAAAATGCATTAAAGATTACAATAGATTTAGTTGACGATACAACAAGAATTTTTGAAATGGAGATTTAAATGTTTAAAAAAATTTCAATACTTTATAAAGAAAATGACAACTCAGCTCTTGAAACAGCCATTAAAGTTCAGGATTGGCTGAAAAATAAAGGCATAGAATGCATAGTTTTCCACTCTGTAGGAATCTTTTCCAGTTTTAATCATTCTGAAATAATGGGAATTCAAAATTCTAATGCAGTAGTGGTTCTTGGTGGAGATGGTACAATGTTATCTGCTTCTCGGATTATTGGTGGGAAAAAAATTCCAATAATCGGAATAAACATGGGAAGGCTTGGATTTATAACAGAGATTTCAAGAAGTGATTTGTTTGATATGTTAGAACAAATATTTTCAGGTAATTATGAAATAGAAGAAAGAAGCATGATAAATGCTCAGATTTTTAGAGATAAACAGATAATAAATGAATATCTTGGACTTAATGATATTGTAATTGGGAAAGGTATAATGGCAAAGATTTCAGATTTTGATTTAATTATAAATAATGTTAATGTATCAACAATAAAGGCTGATGGGATAATAGTATCTACACCAACAGGTTCAACAGCTTATAATCTTTCTGCAGGAGGACCTATACTACATCCTACATTAAAGGGTTTAGTATTTACGCCTATATGTCCTCATACTCTCAGTGTTAGACCTCTGGTTCTTCCTGACCATTTTATAATTGAAATAGTTATATCATCCCATGTCAGAGATATATTTTTAACAATAGATGGACAAATTGGATTTCCTTTACAGAAAAATGATAGAGTTAGATGTAGAATAGCTAATGAAAAAACATATCTTATTGCACCCGTAAGCAGAAATTATTTCAGAGTTCTAAGAGAGAAGCTAAGATGGGGAGAGAGTTAGACAATATAGTTGAAATCCTGAATTTTTATAAAACTCTTGGATTTAAAGATTTGCCTCAGCAATTTATTCAATCATTATTCGGACAAAGCTACGAACTTGTTTGTCCTTCACATTGTAATGGAGCATCGGAAAATTTGAAGGTAACAATCGAGATTTTGAATGATGAAATTAAGCAATGTAAAAAATGTTCCTTGAGCAATTCAAGACAAAATCCTGTATGTGCAGAAGGTAATATTAATGCAAAGCTTATGTTTGTTGGCGAAGCCCCCGGAGTTGACGAGGATTTGCAAGGAAGGCCTTTTGTTGGTGAAGCAGGCAAACTTTTAACAAGCCTTATAGAGAAAATGGGATTTAAAAGACAAGATGTTTATATAACCAATACTGTCAAATGTCATCCTCCAAAGAACAGAGATCCTTTTGAAAGTGAAATATCTGCATGTTTTGATTACCTAAAAAGAGAAATCCAGATAGTGCTTCCTAAGGTTATTATAAGTCTTGGTAAGATTGCAACTTTTACATTAATGGGTATGAAGGGAAAGCTTAAGGATTTGCATATATCTAAACTAAGAGGTAAAGTGTTCTTTTATAATCAAATTCCTGTTATACCCACATTTCATCCAGCTTATTTGCTTAGAAACAAAAAAGACAAATGGCTTACATGGAAAGATGCACAGGAAGCTTTAAGGAGGCTTAGATGAAAGTTTTATGGGCACCATGGAGAATTGAGTACATCTTAGGTGAAAAAGAAAAAGGATGTATATTCTGTGATAGGCCAAAAGAAGACAAAGATAGATATAATTTAATTCTTTACAGAGGCAAACTTTCCTTTATTATTATGAATAAATATCCTTACAGTTCAGGACATCTTATGGTTGTTCCTTATAGACATGTTCACAGTCTTGATGAACTAAACATAGAAGAGCTTACAGAATGTATGATTCTTACTGTTAAATGTTTGAAATGTTTAAAAAAAGCACTTCATCCAGATGGATTTAATATAGGACTCAATATAGGAGTTGTTGCTTCTGCAAGCATTGATGAACATCTTCACTGGCACATTGTACCAAGATGGGCAGGAGATGTAGGCTTCATGACTGTACTTGATGATGTGCGGATAGTTCCAGAGCATATCCTTGTAACTTATGACAAACTTTATCCATATTTTAAAGAGGTAGGATAATGGAAATAGAAGAAAAAATAAGAAAAGCCTATGAAGAGTCAATTAAGGTTAAAGAGCAATTTTTTAAGGAAAATATTAGTCTAATTAAAGAAGTAGCAGAGATTATTGCAAAATCTCTCAATGAAGGTGGTAAAATTCTGATTTTTGGAAATGGTGGTAGTGCCACAGATGCATCTCATATAGCAGCAGAGTTTGTTAACAGGTTTAAAAGAGAAAGACCTGGTTTGCCTGCAATTGCTTTAAATACAGATATGGCTGTACTTACAGCAATAGCGAATGATTATGACTATTCTGAAGTTTTTGCAAAGCAGGTTAAAGCACTTGGACAGTCTGGAGATATTGTAATTGGAATTAGTACATCTGGTTCATCAAGAAACGTGATAAAGGCAGTTGAGGTAGCAAAAAAAAGAGGGCTTAAATCTATAGCATTTACCAGTAGCAAGGGTGAAAAATTAATCTCAAAAGTTGACTATGCGTTTGCAGTTCCATCAGAAGATACTCCAAGAATCCAGGAAACTCACATTACACTTGGACATATTTTATGTGAACTTGTAGAAGATATACTATTTGAGTTTCCAGCAGCTAAAAAGAAAGCAAAACAATGACAGTTATAGGCATTGATCCTGGTAGCAGACATTTTGGATATGGAATAGTGGATGCTAAACAGATGAAACTAATCCATGCTAATACTATTAATCTTACCTACAATGTTACAGTACCTTATAGACTCAAGTCTATTTATGAAATTCTTATGGATATAGTTAGAAAGTATTCTCCTAATGAAATGGCAGTAGAAAAAATATTTGCAGGTAAAAAAATTCCTTCCTCATTTGTTCTCGGATATGCAAGAGCAATAGCCTTTTTAGTAGCAGCTCAAAATGAGATTCCTGTCTATGAATATAGTTCTACTGAAATAAAAAAATCACTAACAGGCTATGGAAAAGCGCATAAGATTCAGGTTAAAAATATGGTTTACAATTTTTTACATATTGATAAAAAAATTTCCTATGATTGTGCAGATGCTTTAGCTGTTGCTATATGCCATATCAATTCAAAAAGCCCTTTTATGTAAGAAAACAAATTTTCTACGTATAGAGGTTATTAGTCAAGACTTTGTCTGAAGGTGCTGTTTTCATGCCTGAAAAAGTCCTTTTTGATAAATTCCGCCTTTGTTCTGAAAAATTTTCACTAATATACGATAAATACTTAAAGATGAACCTCTGAATTCTTTGTTTATTAGATTGTCAATAATTACTGAGACATTTTTCCCTGTTTTAGGGGTTATTTTAATCTAAGGAAGGGTTAATTTTCATAAGAAAAGCTGGTCAGTTTTCGTGAGAATTTTCAGTTGAGAATATAAACAGCAAGTTTGAAGTATTAAGGTTAAACAGTAGAGGGTATTTTCCTTGAAAAGTCCCGTTAGTTCTTCTTGAAGAACTGCTCAACAAATCTCTTTTTCATTAGTTTCATCTGTTGTTCCAAACCATATTTATTGCTTTGTCAATTTTATAGATGATTAATTTTACAC